>Ga0265295_1008268_pt1 | contig 11607 bp, 17 predicted proteins | sample Munlansysbiofilm_FD_192503 | JGI IMG/M metagenome (GOLD analysis project Ga0265295, IMG submission 192503) | Leachate microbial communities from a municipal landfill in Southern Ontario, Canada - Methane capture system biofilm | ecosystem: Engineered > Solid waste > Landfill > Unclassified ... | reverse complement strand
ATTCTGACGGAAAATTTCTTCCGGCTCATAGTCAGACTTTAACCAGCCTTCGCCGTTGTCAATCACTCGAAAAATATCTTTGACCTCGACTAATAGATGATCATTCCAAATTTCGTATTTTTTAGGCATTTTAGCACCCTCCTATATTATTTTCGGCACGCCTGACCCCTTCCGGATCCATCAACATCGACCACAGCAGAACCCTTGCATTATATAGGGTAACTACTGACCAGTCAGATTTTGGCACCTTCTGGATTACTAACCGATTCGACCCATTAGAAACTTCTCTCATTTTAACGCCCTCCTTACTATCATTCCGGGCAAGGCTCTTTCCTCTCCCGGTTGCATACTCTCTAAGCTAACCGGTAAACCCGTGAGCGATCTTATATATCGCTCTGCACTTGACCGCTTCCGAAACGTTTCCGGCTGCATACCGTGAACGGCTACGGTATACATTACGCCCACCGCCTAACCTGAATCCAGCTATTGGCCCCATCGTCCCAAGCGATAAGCCGACCGCATACCGTCGCGACCGTCGGAACACCCTCTACTGTGTACACACCCCAAGGGTCATATTCTACTTCGATTTCAAGACCTAATAGGGTTACTCGTTTCATTATTCCACCTCCCACGCTCTGATTGTATCGGGTATCTCTGAACCGACCGGCAGACCTAACGCCTTATAGGTGAATTCAATCGGCTTATCCGTTATGGTAAAGCTACCATAACATTGGCCCCTCTCACTGTTCGGGCGGTTATGGCATTCACGAAACTGTCCAACCTTCGGGCAGTATGGGAACTCAGAACTCGTTCCGAACTCAAACACCCACAAATCTCCCTCCAGCTCGGTCGCTGTGATGGTGAATATATATCCACCACCATTGACTTCTTTACCGCTAACATAACTCCTGCGATCCTCAATAATAACCTTCATACTTGTGACCTCCTTTAATTTACACACCAGTTTTTTTACCCGACTTGTGACGGGTTCTGTGCATTACCACGGCCCTGGGCCGTGTCACTCTGCTTTACCATTCACCCCTTTTATATTTTTGATACTCTGCAACCGCCATCCATACCATACACACCACCAACGGCAACCACATCGGCGCCAACATCCAGATCAGCTTTATATGTTCGGCTGTGTTCATTTTATAACCTCCTTCTGCCGGATATACCGCCGGCTCGGTTTTAATTTTAACCTGCAACCTGTTTCAATTCCTGCTTTTCTACTTCCATACTTCCCCACTTCTGCCGGAGATCGTCCATCGTGTAATTTTTACCGCGACGCTTACTATATTCTTCACTGTGCCAATACCAAGCAGCTTTCTTTGCACTGAACGCGAAACCTACCTTTTTCAATTCCTCCTTAACCGGTTTCGTCTCTCCTGTTATCCAGATCCAAGTGCCAATGATCTCAATCATAATACCTGGTATATGTAGCAGCCCTTCGATTATGTCGCGATACTCTGCAGCGGTTTCGTTGCTCTCCTTGTTATACGTTTCACCGGTTGCAGCCCGTCGGACGTTTTTCAACCTCTCAAAAGCTATTTCATATTGATTATTGATTTCGGCCATTGTTGCCGTGTCTCCACCGATATCTGGGTGATGCTTCTTGATTAATTCGTGATAACGCTTCTTGACATCCTCTAAACATTTACACAGGATAAACCATTTCACAGCGTAAACCTCCTTTTTTTTGTGTTATGTATTCTGTTCCGTTTCTCAATCTTAGTATATCGATATTCTCTATAAGAGTCAAGTGTATGTTATTGTATTATTTTGTAGTATTATACAGTGTGGAGTGCATAAGTGCACTTTTATACCCTTTTATAAATAGTAGTTGAAAAATATATATGGTAATATATGGTAAATAAAACTGTACAAAGGTTAGTTGAAAAAGGGTCAAAAATTGCACTCCTGCACTCTATACTAACTTTTCCGACAATTCTGTAGCTTCTTGTAGTTATTCCATATTATGGTTAAAATACAGCCCTCTGGGCGCCTTCCAGGGCTCAAAGCAGGACTTTAACCTCCCTCTATCGAACTGCTACATTATATAGAAAATTACTAACCGGAGGTGGTCTCTATGGGCGCAGGTGGCCCTTTGGCTAAATGGAATACAGTTATTAAGCATCGACTCGATGACATAGAAAAATGGATTTCTGAGGGTATGGCAGAATATTCCATATGTAAAGAACTTGGCATAAGTACGTCTACTTGGTATGACGCTAAAAAAGATTATCCTGAGTTATCGGAACTCGTGCTGCGCGCGCGCGCCAATGCCGGCAGTTTGCTGCTCAATAAGCAGTATCAAGCCGCCTCCGGCCAAATCATCACATTGAAAAAACAAAAGGTGTTACGCGACGGCGAAGTGATCGACGCTGAAGAAGAAATGTATATCCCTCCTAACGTCCAAGCAGCCGAATTTTGGGGCCGTCACATTATGCCTGGCTACGTTGCGCCACGCTCTGAAGGCGCCGGATCTGTCACAGTAAACGTCCAGCTTCCACAGGTTCAAGCTGAGATTGCTAAGTTAGCCGACAAGCGTAAAGCGTTAGAGCAGGAACTTGCAGCTATTGATATTGATGGTGAGATCGGTGACCCGTTCACGGATTGAATCGCGGTAGGGGGGGTATAATGTAGGCATTCGTTGCAGCCGTAGCCGGTGGGCGCAGCCGGTGGATTATTGCCCGAAGGGCTAAGGTTGTCGGCCGTTGCCAGGTAGGGGAGGGGCCTCCGGCCCCTCCCCTACAATATATATAGAGCGCCTACTATCCGCACAATTTTTCGGGCCAATTTTTTACTTTAGGAGGTGTGTTCATCTATGGCAGTCAAAGACCGCGCCGCGTTGTTAAAACGCAAGATTGAACTTATAGCAGAGATTGAGAGGATTAAGAAAGAAGAAGCAGAGAAGCTTGCTGTGTTGATGCCTTTAAAAGCGAAGGAAGATTATGGGACGTATGTAGAGTATACACATCAGTTTGATAAGGATTTTAAGTTGGCGCCGTTCCAGAGATATATCTGTGAATGTATTGATAAGTTGTTGAAGAACGAGTTGATAAACGAGAAGGGGAATCCGTATAAGGGGATATGCTTGTCGCAGCCGCCGCAGACAGGAAAGAGCCGGTGCGTGACGGAGACACTACCTTCGTATTTTCTGGGTAGGAACCCTGGTAAGCATGTGATTGAGGTTAGTTATAGTGATGGGTTTGCGAATCGGTTTGGTCGTAGGAATTTAGAGAAGATTAACCAGTATGGGAAGCAGCTATTTGGTATTGAGATTAGTAATGAGAAGAGTGCTGCGGAAGAATTTGAGATTAAGGGCAGCCGCGGCGGAATGCTGAGCGCAGGTTTGAACGGTCAGATTACGGGAAATCCGGGAGATTTGATTATAGTCGATGATCCGTATAAGAGTATGATCGAAGCAGACAGCCCGGCGCATAAAGCAACGGTGATGGACGTATGGACAACGGCGATTAAGTTTAGGGTCAGTGCAACGTGTAAATTTGTTGTGGTTCATACGCGGTGGAATGAGGATGATTTGATTGGGTATTTATTGGCGAACGAGCCGGATGACTGGTTGGAGATTAACTTTCCAATGGAAGCGGAGAGGGATGAACCGGAGACTGGTAGGAAGATTGGAGATCCGCTACTGCCGGAAGCAGGGAAGGATAAAGAATGGGTAGAGGGGCAGAAGAGAGGATTTTTAAATGACCCGTTAGGTGGCGGAGTGAGAGCGTGGAACGCAGGGTATCAGGGGAACCCGTCGAGTAAAGAGGGTAATTTAATTAAGAGAGATTATTGGAAGCGGTATAAGCTGACGTTGGAGATGCAGAGGGGTGTTGGATTTGACGAGATGGTGCAGAGTTGGGATTGCAGCTTTAAAGATACGAAGAATAGCGATTTGGTTGCGGGAGGGTGTTGGGGTAGAACAGGTGCGAATTGTTTCCTGACGGATGTTGATTATAGGCGAATGGATATTATAGAAACGATGAACGCGATTGAAAGGATGGCGAAGAGAAGGCCGAGAGCGTTAGGGAAGCTGATTGAAGATAAAGCGAATGGGCCTGCTGTGATACAGATGCTGAAGGGGAGGGTTCCGGGTCTGATACCGATTAAGGCAACGGCGAGTAAAGAAGAGAGGGTAAATGCGGTGTTACCGGTATGGGAAGGAGGGAATGTATATATACCGAGTGAGATTGAGGTTTCTCCGGGGGTGTTCGTAAACTGCGAGTGGGCTGATATGGTAATTGAACAGTGCGCAGCGTTTAAGCCGGGGAAGAAGGTTCAGAAGGACGATTTGGTGGATATGAGTTCACAAGCGCTGAACAGGCTGATGTATTCTTTTACGTTCGGTAGTAAGAGACCGGCACCGGAAGGGTATTACACAGATGACGAGTTGGCAGATAAAGGATATAAAAAGCACGAAATAAAGGAGATTAAGAAGCGAATGCCGAAAAGTTGGGAAGGATAAATCGGGGGAGGTGAGTAGCGTGTGGGAGACGTTAAAACGGATTGCAGATGCGTTGGAACGGATCGCGGTTGCACTGGAACGCGGTAGAGAGGTGGAGACCAGGGTAGAGGCGAAGCAGGAGGTAAAACCAGAGGTTGGCGATGTGTTCAAGGACAAGAACGGATTGTATAAGCACGACAGATTAAGGGATAAGAGGGAAACGAAAGGGGGAGTGATGTAGATGGCTATGGTAGAGATATACGAAGATAAGTATACCCAGGAATCGGCGTTTAAATCGGCAAGGAACGAAGTAAACTCGAAGGAAGCACAGGAGAGAGCTGATTTTTATATCAGTAAGTACCGCCAGTTGAAGTCGGAGTTGCAGAAAGAGCTCGAAGACTGGGAAGAGATTGAAAGCCTATATCACAGTGATAGAGAGAAGAAGAACGAATTCGACCCGAATAGTTTCGATCCGATTATTTTGTCTGTGATTGAAGGTCAGGTTGCGGCGTTAGGCGAGAAGAATATTTCTGCTTCCGTAAAGGGAGAAGGGTTTTCAGACCAGAAGTTTGCTCACACCGGTCAGATCCTGACGGATTTTGCTTATAGGAACATTAAGATTAAGAGCCGAATCAAAGAGGGGATTCGTTCTTATCTTAAAATGGGGAATGGTTGTTTCGCTATGGGTTGGGATCCTGATGCGTTGGACGGATTCGGATTACCGGAGTGGAGAACACCACAGATTAGCAAGGTTTTTGTGGACGGCAAGATTAAAAACATTCTCGATGTGGAAAAAGCGGAGTATATCATTGAAGAGGTTGGTTCGTTCTCGATTATTTCTGCACGGAGAGAGTATGGAGACGATATTGCAAATGCGGTAAGTTTGGGAAACACTGACCCTGATTTTGATGCAGAACAGTCAATGGACGATCGCGATTCGTTTACGAAGTTGCACGTATGGACACGGAATAACGATGGCAGGAATTTGCAGAGATTGGAAATTAGCCTGTGCGGAGTTATGCTTGCCGAGTCTGACCCGGAGAAACCGTTCTATGAACACGTTTGTAATAAATATCCGTATCGGTTCTTTGGATTATATCCGAGAGAAGGTCGGTTTTACCGATTCGGTGATGGGAAGATTTTAGTTAAGTTGCAGAAGTTGTTGAATAATTTGTGGGATGAATGTGTGATTGCTGCTAAATTTTCAGCACAGGCGAGAACGTTCGTTGACCCGAATGCAGGATTAGACCCTGACGAAATGGACGGAGATCCGTCACACCCGATTTTAATCAGAGAGCCACGGACGAATGTGTTCACAGTTCAAGGTCAGGGAATCAATCAGGTTGTTATGCAGTTGATTAGCCTTATTTTATCGGAGACACAGAGAATTACACGGTTTTCCCAGTTAATGATGGGTTCGGCACCGTCGAGAGAGCTGACAGCTACACAGAGTGGTATTATGGTTCAGCAGGGTAACATGGGCGTTGATGATAAGAAGGGCGATATATCAGAGGCGATTGCAGATACCACGATGTATATGCTTGGTCTGATGATGGAATTTTGGCCGGCAGCGAAAGCGATTCGTATTACAGAAGAGTCTGATGAGATCGAGTGGGTAGACGCCAGACGGTTGAAAGCGATTCCTGCTATGGTTCCTGTAGATCGAGCGTATACGAAACGTTGGTTGGCAGAACATCCTGATAAACCAGTTCCACAGTTTATGCAGTTGGAAGATGCTAATGGAAAACCGCAAACGAAGAAAGCCGTATTCGATGTGCAGGTTAGCATTGGCGAAGGGATTCCAACGAATAAAATGGCACTGTTCAATATTATATTGTCTATGTCTAAAATGGTGTTGCCAGACGAGCAGACTGGTCAGCCGAGATCGTTGTTAAGTTACCAGCAGGTTCAGAAGATGATTGAGGATTTGCTTGGAATGCCAATGTCTAAGATCATACCGGAAGCACAGTCTGCTGTGAATGCTGTAAACCAGAACATACCGAAGGCAGAAATGGCCGCCGCTATGAATCCGTATATCGATGGTGCAACGGACGGCGGAATTATGAGTGGTCAGGCGTTAAAGCAGGAGGGATAGCGTATGCCGAGCAATAAAGAATGGCACTTAGACGATACGATTAATAAGCGGAACCTGTATGTTTTGTCGATTCTTAAGAACTACTGCCCGTCGTATGCAAAACACATGTTTGAAGACAATCGAGTGGTTGAGGCGTTCTATAAGTCTGATAAGGGCGGAGTGAATCCAATGAGTATGCCTATTTGCAAGGTATGCAACAAACCCGGTATGAGAGTTGAAGACCCTGCATTTAACAAAGGCCCTGCTGTGATTGACCCGGTAACAGGAGAACCGAAGGATCGAATTAACTGTTATTGTGAGAATCATGGTATCACATATGATACTAAGGAGTTACGCCGGTATTTAGTTGAGGATTTGCAGTTGAATCCAGAGGTTATAATGAAGATTGAGTTCTCGTTGCTTGGGATTGACGTGTAGGTGGAGGTGGTGCTATGAGTGTCGAAGTATTACAGAGGGATGCAATGGGTGGATGAGGATTGCTGTGTTAGTAGTCACATGTATTTTAGAAAGGGGAAAAAGAAAATGATTTTAATTGGAAAGTTAGAAGTTGGCGGTAAACGGTTTAGTATGAAAGATTCAGAAGGGACAGTATATCCGAAGCAGTTAGGATTGCCTGACAATTTTTATGGTGGTTATGCTTCCGAATACCGTAAGACAATCTATGGTATTTATTTGGTGTTGAACCGCAAGGGCGATATTATTAACCTTGGTTATACCGAAGAAAGCCTTACCGCAGAAGGCAGAGAACTGCTTGGGAGAAAATCCAGTATTCCCGATGCACCGGTGTATAATAGCATTGGTGAGACAGCAGAGATCCCACCAGAAGCGATGCTTGAATTTGAACCGTTCATTAAACCGCAAGAAATAATCACTCCTAAAAAGAAGGAACCAAAAAGAAGGAACCTGTAGGTAGAATGAAGAATAGTAATACAAGGCTGTAAAAGCCTGTTATTCCTGTCTGCACGGACATTAAACGTGTCATATATAAGCGGTGGACTTATAAAAAACCACACAAAGCGGCGCCTTTTAAAACCGTACTATTGAGCATCCGGCTCTAAAACGGGAGGAATTTTTGATGTTAGAAGAATTTTTGATGAACCTGCAACTGTTCGCAGAACCTGGTGAACCTGGGGAACCGGAAGAGAAGATTGAAGTGGTTGAACCAGAAGAAGAGGAAGAACTGGAAGAACCGGAAGAGGAAGAAGAACTCGAAGAAGAAGAGGAACTACCTCCTAAGAAGGACAAGAAAACCGCTGCAATCATTCGCGAGAAACAGCAGAACAAACTTCTAAGGCAAAAGAATGCAGAACTTGAACAAAAGCTTGCTTTGCAGGAACGAGAAAAAGCAGATGGTGCTTACCGCAGGTCTTTAGTTGAAAAAGGGTTTAGCGAAGAAGAGATCGAAGAAAAAATTTCCCTCCGTAGGGAAATTGACGAAACCAACCGCGAGTTGAAACAGCAGAAGTATGAACGTCAGGCAGACAAGATTTCATCGAAATATCCTGATGTTTATGATCACTTACCGGAGTTCATCAAAATTGTAGAAGGTTCTAAGGGCGATATGACGTTGGAAGAAGTGTGCAAGGCAAAGTTGGGTAGTTCTACAGAATACGAAATCAGAACCAAGGCAGAGCAAGAAGCCATTCTCAATCGGCAGAAAGCAACGTCAAAGAAAACCGTTGTTGGAGAAACCAAGCCAACAACCGGAATTAAATTTTCCAAAGAAGATGAAGAAGCATATAAATTTTATGCTTCAAGGAACCCAGGTGTATCGCGTTCAGCATACAACGAAATTTTAAAAGTTAAGAGAGGATGAGAATAAATGTATTTTATTGATGGAAAGCAATCAACTGTAGTTCAACTATTAGTTGGAACCGGCGGAATTGCCAAAGGTGAACTTGGTGCATTGTCGAGTGGAACCATTATTGACGCTGCCGCTGCCGCAACCGATGCAACCATTGTCGGTATTGCATTAGCTGATTATGACGCAGCAGAACTTGGATCGTTTGAGTTGTGTGGGAACCGAATTATTCGATCTAAATACACTGGAACCGCAAGCAATTTAGCAACTTGCAAAGAATACGACTTGTCGGATGGCCATACTGTAAATATCAACGATACAACCGGAGGTATTTTCTTCTGTGTTGCTTATGATTCAGATCGCGAAACCGTTGATGGTATCATTACACATCCACATCGTTTAGTTTAGAGAGGGGGAACATTAAATGAGAGCGAATTTTTCACGCTATTTAAGCGATAAGATTACAGAACTGTTCTTGGAAAATCTAAAGGTACCGATGACCGAAGAGTATCTTGCCTTTACTACCCCGAAAAAGTCTACAAAAGACGAAGAAAAATATGATTCGATTGGTAACTTGTCTGCCGCCGAAGAAAAAACCGAAGGTGGACCTATCAGTTACGAGCAGGTAAAACAAATGTATCAAACCACCGTTGTAAACAAAACTTACAATCGTGGATTTAGTGAAACTTGGGAAGCGATTGAAGATGATGTTGAGAAGGTTATTGGTAAAATCAATACCGGTGCAATGATTCGTGCTATGGTAACGAAACGCGAACAAGAAGTTGCAGCTGTGGTTGATGGTGTATTTACCGTTGCGAGTGCTGACGGCAAGTATTATGCCGATGACGATCATCCGTTGGATACCGACAAAACCGCCGAAGTCAATGACAACCTTATGACCGCAGGTGCAATCACTCCCAACAACCTGATTACTGGCTGTAATATGTTTAACGACATTAAAGACTATGCTGGTAATCCGTTCGACACCAGAGCTACCGCGATCTTGGCTCATTCCAACAACGAAGCAACCATTAAATCGGTTTTAATGAGTAACTTAAAGGCACAAGAATTGTCCAATACGAAGAACACTGTTCCTGCGTTAAAGATTATTGTTGGCCGTTACATCCATAAAACCTATTGGCATTTGCTGGATGAATCAATCCCTTCCTTCATTTTCCAACGTCGTAAAGCATTAACGCCGTTCGATGATATGGACGAGAGAGATACCCTAAACTACTATTGGGCGATGGTCGAACGTTATCGCGCTGCTCAAATCAATCCGGGTTACGGCCATATCAGCAACCCGTACGTATAGGGGGTGTAATGTATGCCTAATTTTATTGATAAAGTAACAATGAAGGACGTTAATGTTGTTGGCACTGATGGTTCTTTATACAACAAAGGCGTCGCGCTTGGTAACGCGGCAGACGTCAACCGTGGTTCTATGAAGAAGGTAACTGGTTCTATGGCAAGAAGTGATGTAGCAGGTGGAGTTTTTGCTTGGGCTAATCCGGAAACGGGTTATATCCTCGTAAGGCACGTTGTGATTAACCTGACTACGAAGGCGACCGGTGCTTGCACACTCGATGTTGGAACCACAGCAGTTAGTGCAGCTACCAGTTCGGATAATCTGATTGATGGTAAAGACATCAACGCAGCAGCCGGGATTTTCACCAATGACGAATCGGCAGGAACAAACGGCAAAGCGTTTAAACGTCTTGCCACTGGCAAATGGGTTACAGCATCGGTGGCTTCGGGTGCTTCCGCCGGCCTTGTCGGAACGTACGAAATCTACTACGAGGTATTATAGAAGAACAAGGCGGTTTTAAACCGCCTTTTCTTTTTAAGGAGGTAAGATTATGGCGGATAGTAAGATTATGATTGGAGGCCATTGGATAAAACTATTAGACAATGGCGACGCGACTTATAGCCTCGGGGCAGAATTAACGCCGTCTACAAGTGTTATCGGTAGCGTGAGTATTAACCAAACAACCCCTGGAACGACAAACTTAGTTTATGCTAAAGACGCAATGACTTTATATGGAGCCTCCATAGCAACAAGACCGTTAGCAACCGACGTCCCCGCGGGAACAGCGTTTATTGTTGTTGCTGGCCCGTTAGTTATATATATGTCTAACGGCACGTCTTGGGTGGAGGTGACCATATAATGGATGGGGTAACACTGGCTTTAATCGGAAAGGTTAATCAAAAAATAGAAAACTTAGACGGATTTGTTTATGCTTTAGCCAATGCAAAACGTTACGGTTTTCGCTGGGACAAGGTAAACGCAAAAGGCACTCGACTATACGATGCCGCTGCAATTACTTTGGACACTACAAACTTCGGACACTTTAGCGCGGTTAACGCATCCTATAACAATCCGTTCGACGGTTTGTATCCTTGGCGCGATCGCAAGCTTTGCAATGTGGATCTTGCGCTATACTACAGCAACTACATAGCGGGTAACTACGATATGATAGATGCCGTAATCGCTTGGGAAGGCGACCCTGACTTCTCTCTCACAGGTGGCACTGGTATTTTTGTCGGCCCTTACACTCCTGGTTTTTGGGGTAAAGCCGATTATACAAGTGCATACAATGATTATATTGTGGCAGATATGCCAATCGCTGGATACAGATACTATAAGCCTACTATCGGTGCGCGCTGGCACGGTGTTGCCGAGGGAACTGGTATTAACAGCAAAGTTGGAATGCCTGTAACAGGCGAAACGATGTCAGCCATGCACACTAGGGCAACCACAATGGCGTTAACACTTGATGACATATGGTCTTACTCGGCCACATCCCTACTCGCGTCGGTAGAATACGCAACGCTGAATCACCAAACCGCAATTGGCAAAGGCGTAGACAGTGTATATGTTCAAGGCATACGCCCTTACATTGAGGAAACCGACGTAACGCGCGTGGTTATGACCGATGCTCAAGCCGCTAGTTTTTTCGCGGGCGTGATTATTGACATCGGTACATCAGACGGGGGCAGACAAATTGCCAGCAGAATCGTAACCTCCGTTGAGGATTACCCTGCTGATTCGGCGTACTCTATTGTCAATTTTGATGGTGCTGCAATCAACACCCTATCTGCCCACTACGTTTCTGCACATGGCGTCAGCAACCTCGAAACTCCCGAAATCCTATCAACCTCTGGCTACATCGGAACCAATGGAAAAGCGAATGCCTATTATCGCGGTCAAGTGCATCATGCTAATCTGTGGCGCTATTGCCTAGGCGCATATCG
>Ga0265295_1008267_pt1 | contig 11607 bp, 17 predicted proteins | sample Munlansysbiofilm_FD_192503 | JGI IMG/M metagenome (GOLD analysis project Ga0265295, IMG submission 192503) | Leachate microbial communities from a municipal landfill in Southern Ontario, Canada - Methane capture system biofilm | ecosystem: Engineered > Solid waste > Landfill > Unclassified ... | reverse complement strand
TGGAGGTCCGAAACCGTGAACGCCGTCCTCGAGGTCATCTCGGCCGGCAGGGCGAGGGTCGTCAGCGCGTCGATGGAAAGAGCAGGATCCAACAGGCAGCAGTACAACGTCCGATCGGCCGAGAATTTTGAATCCGGCAAAACGAAGAACATCTCATCGCTCAGATCCGTTCAGATCGTCGGAGTTGAGTAAGATGTCCGGGAAAAAGTGCGAGTGGTTCGTTATAGAGGATCGCGGCGACATATTTTTTGAGGAACACGAGAGCGAAGAAGAGGCGAGGAGTGCGATAATATGGGATTTCAAGAGAAGGACCCCCTTCGACCGGAGAGATATCCTTGCGAATAAGGGCAAGGTAAGGCTGTACGTTGCACACACCTCTACTGAGGAGGAGCTTGGCAGTGCCGAGTGGTTTGACAGCATTGACGAGACCATTTCCATGGAGGATGCGCTGAAGGCCCTGGAAGAGGAAGAGGAGGAGATCTGAATGGCAAAAATAATTAACGGCAAGAGATACGACACGGCGACCGCATCGCACGTTGCCACACACGAGTATGGCAACCGGCGCGACTTTGGGTATTTCGTTGAGGATTTGTATAAGAAGCGCACAGGGGAGTACTTCCTTTATGGCGAGGGCGGCCCTGCGTCCAAGTATGCAACGTCGACGGGGAACAACTCATGGTCCGGAGGAGATAGGATCATCCCGATGAGTTACGATGCGGCCAGACAGTGGGCCGAGAAGCATATGGATGCGTCCGATTATGAGGCCGAATTCGGCGCGGTCGACGAGGGCGGCGAGAAGCGGACCGTCGGGATATCCATTACCGCCGGGGCGCACGATAAGCTGAAGAGAGCGGCTCAGGAGAAGGGGATGTCCCTTTCTGCGCTGATCGAGGAGTTCGCGTTGAGTTTGTGATCGGATTAAACCCTTTCCCCCCTTTTTACTGCCGTAACGACCAGTTGACATCTGACTCGATGATAGGGATATTGTCCCAGAACTCTCCTACAACGAGGATCATCGAGATCCTAGCGTGTCCGGAGCCATCTGTTGTTGCGGTCATGTCACACAGTTCGTGGTGCACTACGGTATATCCGTACATCATGAAGGCCGAATAATGTAAATTCTGGCCGGGATCGTAGAGGTCTAGGAAAGATATGTCACCGATGTCCACAGTCACTCCCGGCTCAGAATATAGATCGATGTAGTACTCGAGGACAAGCATGGACCCGGCGGGTCTGCTGTAGGTTGTTGCGTCAGAGTTCCATACCGTGCAGACCTCAGAAAGGTCTGTTATGCTCGACATGTCCACTATAGCAGCCCCATCCCCTGATACCAGGTCCCCATCATAGGATGTGTATGCGTTGTACCCGAACTCATACTCGCCATAGGCCCGCTCATTACCTTGATCCCAATAATATGCGGCCATGGTCGCAAAAACCACAGCTGCGACAATGGCTACCGCCAAAGCTGCTCGATACGTCCTCTTCATGAGAGAACATCATCTTATCTTTTATAAAACCATTTGAACGTTGACTATCAGGCTTTGGTTGGAATACTTATCGGGTCTTCTGTGCTGATCTATGTCTATTACCGTGGACCCGTCGACACGGATCTTGGAGATGGCATACTGTCCGGTGACGGTGCTCACCCCACGCCCGAAGTAAGCAGACAGCACGCAGATTCCTAGATCGACGACTTTCAAAACGTCGGCTACGGCCGAAACATAGCCTTTCTCGACGCTGTATATCTCTATGGTGTGGGAGGATGATCCGGACAGCGTGGCCGCCGAAACAACAGAGACGTACTGCTTGGCGAACACATCGTTAGACGATGCCTCGACGGCGATGTTACCTGCAGTGTATGCCATTTTTGTCGAGTCGATGAGGCTGTTGGCATACATTTCAGAGTAGTTATTCAGGACGAGCGTTGTCTGTTGAGTGCTGACATCGATCTGCACCTCTTTGATCCTTGCCTGATAGTCTGACATCCCAAATCTCGAATCGTATATTCTAATAGGCCGACCGCCGACGAATATCCCTGTCGATATCATTAGATCGGTATAGATCCCGGAGAGCACTATTGTGCCCTCCCAGTCTTTTGACCTGTTAGTTACGATCTCGGAGTATGAATACAAGGCCGCATCCTCAACCGTAGTCACACTTCCGTCCACCACAGACACGGCCGACCCCACAGTGACCTCCGGGTCCCTCATTGCTATAATAATCGGGGTGCCGTCGTCCTTTGTCCCTTTAGTAATGGCAAGAAATGGACGGTACATCATAGTCATGGATGGAGAGAACCTCATCATCGGGATCGCTCCGCTGACAGGGGACTCATCTCCGGCATAGTAGAGGACGACGGCGGCAGTATCTGACGCCTTAAGCCTATATCCTAGATTGATGGCGCCCCACGTCACCGGGGAGCATGATATAGCATGCTGCCGGCCGGCATATGTTCCGCTTGGCTCGGACATGTCGGCAAGAGCCAAGAGATAGCTGAAAAAGTTCGCCCCGGCGCAGCGGAACACGCCCACGGTGCGACTGCTGGATATGGTCGACGCGCCATATCCCGCGGCATAGCATATGCTCTGGAAGATGGTCGACATCGACAAGCCCCCGGCAAGGTCAAGATAAGTTATCCTCGCGCGGCCTATATACTCCGGACTGCCCATCGACGATGATATCGTGGTGACGTTGTTGATTCCGGTCACATAGTACTTGGTCGCATTATCGGCGTCGGCCTGACCCGCGTTAGCATATTCGTAGTATGATCCTACATATATCGATTTAAAAATAACATCGTTAAGCGTCCCGCTATCATACGTGCTACCGGTTACAAAGTGACGGTAGTACTCGAATATGGACCCAGGGTAGCTCGCCATATCCATATCCGCGCCATAAGTTGTCGAGATGTTGTCAATAATTACGTCTATCGACTTACCGCGGACATATGTCGGTGCGTCCAGCGTTATGGACCTCAATGTATCCATCGAGCTGTAAGAGGACTCGCTATAGGTCTTGGAGGCTACGACCGCCCCCTCGACAAGCAATCTTACTCTGCACCTTAGCATATTTTGACGATAAAATGAAAACGAAAAAAGCCAGTCCAGATCTAGTGCAAACGTGAATTTTGCAGTGCCATCGCTCGCAAAGCCCATGTTGAAAGAATAAAACTGACTAACGTTGATGTTGCTATTGACAGCCCACTGTACATCGCCGCCGGTGGCACTCAGTGTGACCCCTGCCGGCTTGGTTACATACAGTTTTTCGGCGACGGGATCCCAGCCGCCGTAGGCATTCTCTAAGTTGTGCTGCTGCGCCGAAGAGTAGTGGTTGCGGTGGTAGTCTGCTCCTGTCGCCCTCAGGATCTGAATGGCATCGCCGAACGTCAGTTTGATCAAATCGTCTGCAACAGACATTTCTGTGATCATAAAAATGCCAATAAGATTACCTGGAATCCCTTCGTTTCTATAAATGTATAAGAACATCCCCGGTCGTATGGCCCCGGATCCAGATGACCACAAGGTGCACTCACTGCTTAGCAGATTATTGGCGGATGTCTTAAGATCATTAACCAGCGTTAGGGATCCTGTCACTCCAAAGTTCTCCACGAATTTGAGTTTTGGACCTTGCATGTACCCTGATATGTTAATGAAGTCCCCACCAATTGTTCTTGATAAATGAACAGTTGAATTTACGTAGTCTACCATATGTATCACTGACAAATAACCATCATGTTAAATGTAACCCAGATCCCCGACTCGGAGTCGGTGGACAGGGACACGCAGATGCCGGACCTGGTGCCCTCTTCTGAATGTGTTATGCTAAGGGTGGCCCCCTTCATCCCTTCGAGGATGGCCACATTGGATGCCGTCCTCCTGCATACGCCGGTAATGCTCGTAGTAGGTGAATTGAGGCCGGTGACGTGGACAATATCGTAATCAGCGCCGTCTACCTCGTGCCTCTTGTACTTGACCGTGGATGTCCACGGAGACATGGTGACGAAGCGTATCTCGGAGCTTATCGGTGAGCCGTCCTTGGAAACTGCGATCATATGATCCGCCCTCCGCTGATAGTGGCGTTGATGCCTGTAGCCGTATCGACGTTGCTGGCGGTGTTCTCGATAACGATCTGGGTGCTCGAGTTGGTGGTCGTCCTTGACCCGCCGGCCATAGTTGCCGCGAGAAGTCCGCCTGCCGCACCCACTCCCACCCCGACGAGGGCCGCCTTCCAGGGCGACTGCATCACGCTCCTGAATGTCTCCACCACCGCTAGACCGAGCTCCGACGTTTTGAGTGCCTCGGATACCGCCTGCAGTGCCTTGATCCCCGACGCAAACCCGACCAGAATCTGAAACCCTGCATTGAGCTTCTGCAGCGCCGCGGCGTTATCTCCCGACACAATTCCAAGGGTTATCAGGCCGCTGGTCACGGCGCTGACACTCTCCTTGACCGTCATGAGGACGGCCACTTGTTTGACGAATTGAGCTTCTTGCCGAGTAAAAGATTGAGTGGTCCTGTCGGTAGCGGTTTCCAGGCCCTGCTGATCGATGGTGGTCTGCTTGATCTTCTCCGAGGCCTTGGATGTGGACTGCTCGATGCCGGATGCTGTCGCAGAGACGTTGTCGATCATCTCAAAAACATATTTGAGATGCGTGTCCATGTCGCTCATGGCATCGCCGCCTGCACCCCGCTGATCGCGTCCTGTCTGCCGGTAGGGGTCGATAGGTCCGCTCTTATCCTCGTGATGAGCGCATACATCCCGATGCTTGCGGCCGCGGCGGCCCCCGTCGCTAAGGCAATGGTCGACCATCCCTCCGGATTCCAAGAGTTGGCCGCGACCAATGCGGCCGACTGTGCCGTCTCCTGAGCGGTTTTGGCTGTGATGCGGGCCTTGACGATCGACGTTATTCCCAACACTCCTGTAGCTACAGATAGTGCGCCTGTAGCTACAGATAGTGCCGCCGCCGTCTCGTTACTGATAAGCCCTAGTCCGCGGAGGCCGCTGGTCACACCGGACATCCCGGTGCGGAGGCCGTTGGCAGAGCTCTTCGAAGACGATATGTCGAGAACTGATACGGCCGAGAGGTTATCGAGGGCCGATATCACAACTTCACCCCCATCTGCTTGTATAGCTGGCGCTCCCTCTGTCTTTCAGCCTTGAGAACAGCCTGCAGGACCTCCTGCTGTTGCATGGTCATGTTGTCCATGAGCTCCTTGTCAATGATCTTGACATCGAAGCGCTCCGCTATGTCCATGTATGCCGTGTCGACCGGGCCTGCATGGGCCGTGAGCACCGAGAGCATCTGCCGTACGGCTTCCTGCTCCTCAGGTGTGAGCAGGTCCAAAAAAACGTTCAGGTCGTCCACGCTGTTAAGGACAGGATGCTCGATGCACCCTATGGCATACAGATCGAGGGTCGGCATGATCTTGGCCGCGAGCTCCTGGACGTACGTTCTGAGGTCGCTGTCAGCATCCGGCAGAGATGCCAAAGGCACAAGCGTCCGGAACTCGTCCTCCCACTCTACAAGCTCCGGGTACATCTCATGGCGGATCCCATCTATAGGTACCCTATAGGACCTCGATAGATATCGCATAACTACATCTCCATACTGTGCGGTGCGGATAATGAAACGTTTTCTGTGTTGCCTCAGGATATCCTCGATCGGGACATGTCGGACAGCGGGCATATCCTCGACATCGCACTGGCAACCGTCGAAGCCCACATCCGGCATCAGATCATCACCCACGTCATATTGGATGCGTTGACGGTCAGCGTCTCATCGTAATCCGTCTGCGATCTGGACGGGAGGTCCGATCCCGGCATCCAGCATCCGCCGAATATAACGTTGTAGCCTCCGATGGCTTGTGTGACTGAAAAATCGGAGGTCTCGGACATTTTAAGCCTGTCCCACATCAGCGATGTGCTGGGCACCGTATACTCGAGCTGAATGCCGAGGAGGTCCCCGGGATACATGAGAGACCCGGCCTTAAGCGCCTTGCCGTTAACTATCCCCTCCTTCTGGACAAGGTTGTTGCTGATGGTGATGTTGTAGCTCATGGCCGGGATCGTTATGCCTCCGGACAGGCTGCATATCGGATATGTATTGTGAGTTACAGGATTAAGAGCAGGGATGGAGGCATCTATATTGGTCATCAGCTCGGCCTTTGTAGCCTTCGGCTCGTCGCAGATCATGGAAAGCGCGTCGAGCGACGCCATAACAGGAGCTCCTACCCCGGTGCCTGCGAGAGATAGCGAGTTGACCTTGCATCCTCTGTAGAGGTAGTACTGGTCCGGCGACGCCTCGACAAGCGTTGAGAACGATTCGATATCCCCCCGTATCCCGGAAGGCTCTCCGAGTGTAAGCTCCAGTAGGTCCGTCCACGAGTATGCGCCCGAGTCACGATATATCCCGAGCTCTGCCTTGAATCCCGACTCCCGCTTACCATAGGTCACTATCGACGTAGTCCTGGACCCGTCGGACCCGTAGGCCGTCAGATCGTAGTTGTTGATGGCATCAAGCCCCTGGAGCTTTCCCCCATATAGGAGCTGTCCTGCGGGGACGATGCCGTACGTGGTCTCCTTGATGTACTGCAGGGCTTTGAGCGCCCCGGCCGTTTTTATTCCCATAATCTTACTCTCCTATGTAGCGGATCACGTCCACGTCGAAATTGTACTGGGTGCGACGGTTGTCGTCGACTGACACAACATACGGGGCCGTCGCGGCCAGTACGCAGGGGTAGAACGTTCCGTTAATGGTCACATCCAGCACCATACGCAGAGTCCGATAGAGCAGCTCCGACATCCGTTGCCCCGCAGTGTAGCCCTTCTCCCCTTGGCCTGTGACCACGGCTACAGTGAGGCTGTGGTAGTCCACATCCGATGTCAGAGATGGTGCTTTAGGGGAGGGCCTTGCGGTCACTATCGCCGACGAGGGGCGGTCCTTATACAGATTCAGGTCCGCTTCTGTGAATATGTCGACTCCGCGCTCGACTATATCGAGCTCTGCTAAGTAGTCCACTATATCCTCGACCACGCTCACAGCCCAATCCTCCGTAGCCTGGCATCTACCTCGTCGCACAGATCTTCAGGGATCCTGTCCCTGTTGTCCATGAGCGGTTTTGAGATGAATTTATTCCCTGTCCCGGGCTTGGTCCATCGGACAGGCTTGCCGGACCTGCCAGGATCGGGCATGTCATGAACCCGTCTGGCATAAGGGACCCCCTCGGAACCGACCACTACTCTGATCCTGTTGCCTCCGTTCTGTCCTACATATATCATTAGGGATTTGCGGAGGTTGGCGTTACCGGAGTCTATCCTCATGGGATATCGCTGCCTTGTCGACTGAGGGACTCGAAGCATCATTGGCTCATGGACCGTGTTCAGGATTGCAATATGCAGCGCCTTACGGGTTTCCGCGAACCCGTCGCGGAAAACGCCTATTTTGTTGGCGAATTCGGTGATGTCTGTGATCTTAACGATTCGGATGCTCATAGATCGTAGATCACCTCCGATTGAACGATCTTCCGGATCTCATCGGTCAGAGGGTCGGCCGCCGATCGGGCGTACAGCTCTTTGCACATCATCTCGATCGCAAGCATTAGCGTTGCCGGACAGCTCTCATATCCCGATCTGAAAACTACCTTTATGGTCTTCCCTATACCGAGGTCCCCTGGAGTGTCGAACGCCACATATTCTGATTTTATAATAAAATAGTCCTCGATGTAGTGCTCGTGCCCGGAGTTGTCAAAGTAAGTGATGCTCTCGACATCAATAAGGGATGGATATAAGGCGTGAGTCCCCCCGGAAGTGAAAGAAAGCTCAAAATTCCTGGCCACAATGACGCGCTCCAGGTGCTCTTCGAGCCTTGTTCTCGCGGCAGTTATAATCTGGGTCAGAAATGGGTCATCGGCTCTAACGTCGTCTCTGACAGACAGGAACTCTTTAAGCCCGTCGATGGTTATGGGCTCGGTAATCTTGCTGTCTATGATCGGGAACATGGGCGAGAGTACATGCGCGCATTGAATTGTATGTAATCAGATTAAAAAAATAAAAAATGTTTAGATCCTGCCTTGTTGCTTACGGCAGCTGGTCGTCTGTTGTGGTGACCGTCTCCTTGAGATCGTTGATGATCTCGTTTATATCTTCGGCCGTCTCCTTGGCCACCGTTACCTTGGACGCAGACTCCTTAACTGTGTCTGCGAGGCTGACCACATAGTCCGATGCCCGTACTAAGAACTCCCTGAGCCCCCAGTGCAGGATCAGAATATACACGGCCACAGACACGGCAGATGTAAGTCCGGACATGCATACATACGTCCACTGTCCGGCACCGACTATCCCGATATACTCGATGAGATAGGCGGTAGCGAAGAGCCCTGTACCGATCGCAAGGATCATAGAGACGATCGTCCCGAACAGGTAACGGTTGTCCTGCGGGAGCTCTGCCGCACTCTCTATCTTACCCGACGCGATCTTGTTATCCACAGCCTTGTGGTATAATGTGTCGTTGGTCAGCTTGCCGATGAGAATGGCCATTATGAGCGTTGACGCGAGCATGAAAGGAATGTATTCCTCAGGCGTCGATATCGTTGTTATATCTATCATTTTGAACACCTCCAACAAAATCAGAATGGAGATCAATGCCCAGACACCCCGTCCTACCTGGATCCAGGGTGAGCTTATCAGGGCACAGATCTTCATTCCTTTTTCAGCCTCCCGTATATAGACCAGACCAAAAGCCCCGAAACGAATATGAGGATGATCAAAGCACACTGTGCCTCGACCGTCTCCCAGAATGCGGCGGCATGGACAGCCTCCAAGGCAGTAATGGTCACATCGCCTGTCACAGGTGCATCAAAGTCCCAGTCCCAACCCGAGTATCCGCTGGGCATGGCCGCGGGCATAATGGCGTGCCCTCCATGTGCTACCGTCTCGGTCAGGAACACCGTGTCTCCGTAAACGAAGTTAACGGTGTAAACATCCGCGGCGAACCTGGCCGAGAATACGGTGTCGCCGACATAGCTGTAGCTATCCCCGAGCTTGACGCCGTTCACATCGTACCATCCGAGGAACGTATGGGATCCCTTGATGGGATCTGCGGGCATGGCCGCAGATAACGCGGACTCGGTCGTGCCGGTCGATATGGTTACGCCTTCGACCGTCCATGCTACGGAGTATATCTGCTTCCACATCGCGTTAAATGTAACGCTTTCGGTCACAGCCTTAGGGATGGCCCTGTCCCATCCGCTGAATGTGAACCCGTCCTTGGTGGGGCTCGCGGGGACTGCTATATTGGCGCCATATTTGTAGGTCGCCGTGCTGATCGTACGGCTCTCGTCGACGAATTTTACTGTATAATCAATATCGGATATTATGGCCTCGAAGACAGTGGGCACCCCGGACGTCAGATACACGGTCGACCCTACGGCCGCCGTGATCGTTGTTCCGGAGTACTTCCATCCGTCCATCTGCTTCCCCGCCGGGACGGTGATGCTCATGTCCCCCATCGATTTGAGGGTCACGGAGCTCTCCGTGCCGGTGTAGGAGTAAGTGGTATCCGCCACCACATACTGGATCTCATAGGTCTCGACTGCGGCGGATGCCTCGGGGATGTCGACTATAGCGACACATCCGAAGCACAGCAGCGCGAGAACAGCGAATATTCCTGTTTTTCCAAGTGACAAAATTGATCACCGCGATAGCCATGGTCAAAAAAGACCTAATGTTATCAGAATAAATGATTGAAATAATTTGATCGGCCGCCTTCACGGCATGTCCGGCAGATCCGGAACGTCTGTGGTCATTGTTTCTGCCATCGCAGAGACCAAGTCGTTCCATCTGTCCATGGCTGTGATGTAGGCCGCCCATGGAGTCACATCCTCGGCCTGCCTCTTCTTACGGTACGCGATCGCAAGAAGGCTGTCGGCCGTTTGATGTAGTTTCTCACGATAGTGTCCATGCAGGGCCGGTGTCCAGGATCCATCGATGATGCCGTCTAGAAGTTTATCATATTCGACGCGGGAGAGCCTGTGCTCCGTGCATCTCCATTGTTTAACGGCGTTGCCATCTCCGTCGGTTACAATTTCAGAGGAAATGTTGTCTCTGATGAGATACACGTCACGCCCGACCGTCGTATCTTTCGGCTCGTTGTCATAAATCGCTTCCACAGTTTCCATGCCTTGCCTCCAATCCATCCTTTACAGGTAATACGGTGACCCTGCTGAGACGGTATGCGTTGCAATGTGATAGGATACCCATGTCTGACGCATACTGCCCTCTATCCCTAAGAGTCGGTATGTAGTCATTAATTATCAGTTTGCATAGGATATCCTTCATCCTATGCTTGATCTTGATTTTTGTCCTCCGCCTTAACAGCGTGTATTCAGAGAAAGATCTGTAGCCCACAAAATCTACTCCGCGTACATCGCAGGGGAAGATCTGCCAATGTCTGTTAAGCTTGAGCCCTATTTCTTCGAGACAAGCCACCATCTTATTTTTCATGCGACGTAGCCAGCTCTTCGTTTTTCCGATCATCACAATATCATCCATATAGCGCTGATAGCATACTACATGCATGGTCTGCTTAAAGTAACGGTCAACATATGCAAGGTAGAGATTGGCGAGATATTGAGAGGTGAGATTGCCCACCGGCATGCCAGGACGTGGATATCCGTAGATCACTTCCTTGAAGAAGATGAGGACATGAGGGTCCTTGAACCTTCTTTTTAAAAATTGGAACATTTTGTCCTTATCGATGCTCTCGAAGTAATGGTAAACGTCCATTTTGAGGCAGTATTCGGATCTGGAGCCCCGCAGATACTTCTTGAGCGTCCTAAGGGCATAATGCGTCCCCCTCCCAGGTATAGCGGCATAAGTCTGGCGGATATAACTGTTTATGAAAACATCACGAGTCTGCAAGATGACGGCCCATTGCACTACACGATCGAAGAACGGCAGGCTCGCTATGTGTCGGAGCTTCCCTCCTTCGACCTTGTCGAAAAAGTTGTACTGAGAGGTTTTGTACTCATCGTCCATCAGGACTTTCCTGACCATGCCGAGGTTACTGTCCAGATCCTTTTCGAAGGCTATAACCCCGCTCCGTTTCGTACGGCCTTTCCGTGCGAGCTCGTAAGCATGGCGGATGTTCTCCGGATCTACGACCTTGTCCCAAATATTCCCGGCTCTTTTCATTTCTATGCCTTCTATGCCTTCATCTAGTGGCGGCCTTTCCCAGCTCCCGTTTCCGCGAGGGTACTAGGCGGCGTTCGTTTTTTCTTATTTCACCAAGGGGTGAGGCCGCAATGAGCGTAATGTGTGATGAGTGTCGCGCGAGCACCGATATTCCAATTCCGATTCGAGAGGAAATTATTCAGGTTAAGAGCCGAAACACCACCGGCGGACCCATTATTCGAGGAGCCCCCGGCAATCCCGAGCAGGAAATGGCACGGACGCCAATGCATCCCACCGCAGCCTGAGCCCTTCCGGGCTCGAAGTAAATAATTAAAGTTCATAGAAATGGTTTCAGTTACACCCGCTCGCCGAGGACGGCGAGCTCAGTCGAACACGAAGGCCGCGCGAGCACCGAGAGCCCAAAACTGATTCGAGAGG
>Ga0265295_1008266_pt1 | contig 11609 bp, 8 predicted proteins | sample Munlansysbiofilm_FD_192503 | JGI IMG/M metagenome (GOLD analysis project Ga0265295, IMG submission 192503) | Leachate microbial communities from a municipal landfill in Southern Ontario, Canada - Methane capture system biofilm | ecosystem: Engineered > Solid waste > Landfill > Unclassified ... | reverse complement strand
CTATGTTATGAATGTGGTGGTCGGCATGTATAAAAGCAACTGGCTCATCGTGATCGTGAGTTCTAGAAATGACGTCAAGGGCGAAAATTATACAATTAGCGGTTCCCCGACGGCCGGGCTCTATTAAAAAGTGGTCTTGGTCTAGCTCCGGTAACTGGGCTTTAACCTTTTCAGAGTGACTTAATTCAGTTACGACATATATTTTATCGCCAAGCGTCTTGGCGCGGTCATAAGCCATCTGAACCATCGAGCGCTCACCAGTTAGCTTTAATAAATGTTTTGGATACTTTGGGGTAGATAGCGGCCAGAGCCGAGTTCCCGACCCGCCGGCAATAATTACAGTTATCATATAGGTATTATACACGAGCCAATCATATTGATTAGAGTATAGACAATACATCCAGAGCATTTCTTTCATTCACCGACCTCCACATTTAAGGTATAATCAATCGTATGACAAAGTTATTAATTACCGGAGGTGCAGGATTTATTGGTTCAAATTTTGTACATTATACTCTAAAAAATAGGCCAGAATATGATATTACAGTAATAGATAAGTTAACCTATGCTGGCAACATTGACAACTTAGGTTCGGTTATGGATAAGATTAACTTTGTCCAAGGTGATATCTGTGACCGCGAGCTAGTAGATAAACTAGTCGGCGAAGTAGATATTATCGTACATTTTGCCGCCGAATCACACAATGATAATAGTCTTCGTAATCCGTGGCCTTTTATCCAAAGCAACTTAATTGGCACAGCAACAATCCTTGAAGCTGTTCGTAAACACAATAAAAGATTACACCACATCAGCACCGATGAAGTTTATGGTGACTTAGAAATTGACGACCCAGCAAAATTTACTGAGCTCACGCCATACAATGCCAGTAGCCCATACTCCAGTACAAAAGCTGGTTCAGATTTGCTTGTTAAAGCTTGGGTAAGATCGTTTGGTATCAACGCCACTATCTCTAATTGTTCGAATAACTATGGTCCGTACCAACATATTGAAAAATTTATTCCACGCCAAATTACAAATATTCTAAGTAATATAACTCCGAAGCTTTACGGCACTGGCGAACAGGTTCGTGACTGGATTCACGTTGATGATCACAATAGCGCTATACATACCATATTGGATAAAGGCAAACCTGGCGAACTCTACCTAATAGGTGCAAATGGAGAACAAAACAATAAATATATCATAGAGACTATTTTGGAATTAATGGGTCGTGATAAAAATTCTTATGAGCACGTTAGTGATCGACCAGGTCATGACCAACGTTATGCAATCGATAGCACGAAGCTCCAAACCGAGCTGGGCTGGAAACCAAAATATACCAATTTACGTGAAGGTATTCAAGCTACGATTGATTGGTATCGTGAAAACGATTCTTGGTGGAAAGACGAGAAAGATTCAATCGAAAAAGCATACGCAGAGAGAGGACAATAAGATATGGATAAAAAAAACGAACTAGAATTTGGTAAAGAGCTAATTTTTCACGAAACTACAATTCCCGGTCTTTTGATTGGTGATATTCCAGTTCATGGTGATTCACGGGGCTGGTTTAAAGAAAATTATCAAAAAGCCAAGATGGAAGAATCTGGCCTGCCAGAATTTTCACCTATTCAAAATAATATCTCTTTTAATGCCGAAAAGGGTGTTACCCGCGGCATCCACGCCGAACCTTGGGATAAATTTATTTCTGTTGCTTCGGGAAGGATTTTTGGCGCCTGGGTTGACCTACGTGAGGGTGAAAATTTTGGTTCGGTTTTTACAGCCGAAATCGACCCGTCAACAGCTATTTTTGTACCACGCGGCGTAGGCAATGCCTTCCAAGCGCTAGAAGATAATACTGTATACACATATTTGGTGAACGACCACTGGAGCCCTGATGCCGAATACACATTCTTAAATCTAGGTGATCCTACGGTAGATATAGCTTGGCCAATTCCATTAAATAAGGCAGAGCTTTCCGACAAAGATAAGATCCACCCCGAACTTAAAGATATTATTCCTATTAAGCCAAAACTTACACTTGTAACTGGATCTAATGGCCAACTCGGAAAGGCCCTACAAATCGAATTTCCTGATGCTGAATTTACAGATTACCAGGAACTTGATATTACTAGCCCTGACTTAGAGAATTCTCGCCCATGGTCACATTATGAAACTATAATTAATGCCGCCGCTTATACGGCTGTTGACAAAGCTGAAACGCCCGAGGGCCGTAAAGCCGCTTGGGAGATTAATGCCAAAGCAGTCGCCAATTTAGGTAAAATTGCGACTAAACATAATCTTACGTTAGTACACATATCAAGTGATTACGTATTTGACGGTATGACTGATAACCACACCGAAGATGAATCATTCAGCCCGCTTAGTGTTTATGCTCAGTCTAAAGCAGCTGGTGATGTTGTTGCCGCAATGACGCCAAAACATTATATAGTACGCACAAGCTGGGTAATCGGTAATGGTAACAACTTCATTCGAACCATGAAATCACTCGCTGAACGCGGCATTAAACCAAGTGTAGTTGACGACCAAGTTGGACGACTAACTTTCACGAATGACTTATCGCGCGGAATTAAGTATTTAATAGATAGTAAGTCACCCTATGGCATATATAATATGACTGGTGACGGCAATTCAGCTAGTTGGGCCGAAATAGCTAAACTAGTTTACGAACATTCTGGAGCAAATCCCGACGATGTCACACCAGTAGCAACTGAGGCATATTACGCCGACAAAGATGGCATCGCCCCTCGCCCGCTAAAAAGCACCCTAAGTCTAGATAAAATAAAGGCGACAGGCTTCAAACCAGCCGATTGGCGCGAATCTTTAAGAATATATTTGAACGAGGAGGAAAAATAGCGTGAAGGGAATTATACTAGCTGGCGGATCAGGAACAAGATTATGGCCGATAACAAAGGGTATTAGCAAACAGTTGATACCTGTCTATGATAAACCTATGATTTATTATCCCCTAACTACTCTTATGCTGTCTGGGATCAAAGATATTTTGATTATAACAACACCAGAGGATCAATTGCAGTTTGAAAAGCTTCTCGGCAACGGCTCACAGTGGGGCATTAAACTCAGCTATGCAGCTCAGCCATCACCTGACGGGTTGGCTCAGGCCTTCATTATCGGTGAAGAGTTTATCGGAAAAGATAAAGTCGCATTAGTTTTAGGTGATAATATTTTTCATGGCAATGACTTAGATAAGTCACTTAAGGGGTGTGTTGATCCCGAAGGCGGTACAGTTTTCGCATATAGCGTATCTGACCCAGAGCGTTACGGTGTAGTTGAGTTTGATGAAAATAATATTGCCATTTCTGTCGAAGAAAAACCAGCTAAGCCAAAATCTAATTTTGCGGTAGTCGGCTTATATTATTATGATAATGATGTAGTTGAAATCGCCAAAAAAGTAAAGCCAAGTGAACGCGGTGAATTAGAAATTACATCCATTAATGCTGAGTATCTACGTCGTGGAAAACTATCCGTAACCGCACTAGACCAAGGTGATGTTTGGCTAGACACCGGCACAATAAACAGTATGACCGACGCCTCTGATTATGTGCGAGTTCTACAGACGAGAACAGGAAAGATTATTGGAAGCCCCGAAGAGGCTGCTTATCGAGAAGGATTTATAGATAAAAAACAGTTAGAAAAATTAGCAGAGCCTCTAAAAAAATCCGGTTATGGTGAATATCTATACCGGTTATTAGATAACTAGGATTAATAAATAGCTTTATTAACCACACAAGACAAACAAGCTCTGATCATTTTATTTTTATACAATCCGCGCTATAATATTTTATAAATAATTCTGGAGGTTAATTTGTGTCTATAAAGTCTATTGCTGTAGTTGGGTTGGGTTATGTTGGTTTACCATTAGCTTTGTTAGCAGCTAAAAAAGGTTTTGAAGTTTATGGACTCGATATCGATCCAAAAAAATTAGATTCACTCAAAAAAGATAAATCTTATATCGACGGTATAGCCGATAAAGATATCTCTAATACTAATGCAAAATTCACTAATGATTTCTCTTTTATTAAAAAGGTTGATGCGGCTATTGTTTGCGTACCAACGCCGGTTAGTCATGAAAAAATTCCTGACTTAAATCCAGTAAAAGGTGCCGTCAAAGGTATTGCTCCATTCCTTAAAAAAGGATCTTTAGTGGTTATCGAATCAACAGTTAACCCTGGTGTATGTGATGATATAGTAAGCCCTCTGTTGGAAAAATATTCTAAAATGAAAGTCGGAAAAGATATTTATTTGGCACACTGCCCAGAGAGAATTAACCCCGGTGATCCAAATTGGGATGTTAGCAATATCAATCGCGTAGTCGGAGCTAATAGCAAAAAAGAGCTAGACTTAGCCGTCAGTATGTACTCCCAAATCATAGACGGTACAATAAAACCAATGGGAAGTATTAAAGAGGCTGAAGCTGTAAAGGTTGTTGAAAACTCATTTCGCGATATAAATATAGCTTTTGTTAATGAATTAGCACAATCATTTCATAAACTAGGAATTAATCTAGAGAACGTCATAGACGGAGCGGCAACTAAACCGTTTGCATTTATGCCTCACCATCCTGGATGCGGAGTGGGTGGTCATTGCATACCAGTCGATCCATATTATTTAATTGAATATGCTAGCCAAAATGGTTTTGATCACAAATTCCTAAAACTAGCCAGGAATATTAACGAGTCGATGCCACAATTTACAGTTGATTTGTTAAAAGAGGCGTTGGATGAAATTAATTTGCCACTCAAAGGTACTAACATTGCACTACTTGGATTATCCTACAAAGCCAACGTCGGAGACGACCGCGAGAGTCCATCTTATGAAATTATAGAGATATTAAAAAAGGCTGGCGCAAAATTAAATATTTACGATCCTTATATATTGGATAAATCTACAGTTAAATCCCTGGATGATGCGCTAAAAGGTGTTACGGCTATAGTTATAGCAACAGGACACGATGAATTTAAAGCGATTACACCAGATCAATTAGAGAAATTTGAAATTAAAATATTAGTCGATGGGCGTAATATTTTCAAACACAAAAAAGACATCGTAGAAAACAACAATTTAATATACAGAGGCGTGGGACTAAGTTAGAAATACTGTATATTAAAAATTGCTCGATATGACTTATTATTAGATTGTGACATATTCTTATGTTATAATATATAAGTATTAAGAGCCTGGGTTCTATGAAAGTTTTTAAAAATATAAACAAAACAAAAAAAATAGTGCTAATTACAGCTACATTCATCACACTTGTCTTGGTGATTAGTTTATTATTTTATGTTGTATTTTTAAACGGCAATTTATTCGGCTGGAAACTCAATCGGAACAATGAGGTAAGTAATCCAACAAGGAACACATCTATAAATACAGATTCACCTACAGATAGTCAATTAGACGTAGGTGAACAAATCAAGAAAGATGCTATAGAGCAGGAACAAAAACAATCTACAGAAACTGATAATATAGAGGTTAGTGTCTCAGCCATACAAGATAATAACATGGTAAGGATAAGAGCAATAATAGACACAATTTCAAGTACTGGCATATGTGAACTTATTGCATCCAAAGACTCTAAAGTAATCACCAAAGAATCTGGCGTTCAGGCACTTCCTAATTATTCAACGTGTAAAGGCTTTGATATACCGACTAACGAATTAACAACCGGTCAATGGCAATTGTTAATAAATTTTTATTTAACAGATAAAGCAGGGAGTGGCTCAACTAAAATTGTAGTTGAGTAGATTATTATGAAGAAGTCTTACTTAAAAACCGCTCTTGCTTCACTATGCTTAATCACATTAGTGGGGATTTTTTCTACTTTTGTACTTCTAGTCAGCCAGTCGTCTCAAACCGAAGCGTTGACAGTGAACAGTTTTAACGCTGGCAATATACTAGGCGATACCGTCATGACAAACAAATCCTCCATGACAGTCACGCAGATTCAACAATTTTTAAACAGTAAAGTTCCTACGTGCGATACATTGGGTCGACAAATTTCTGAATTTGGAGCAGGCGACGCTAATGACGATGGGTACAGTAACACACAAACTGATATAGGTTTAGTAGATGATAATAAAGATGGTGTTATACAACGCTGGGAGTGGGGTAAATTCTATTATGATCAAACAACATTCCCCTGCTTAAAGGGCTACGTTGAAAACAGTAAAACAGCCGCCCAAATTATCTATGATACCGCTCAGGCGCAATCTATCAACCCTCAAGTAATACTTGTTTTATTACAAAAAGAACAAGCTTTGGTTACTGATACATGGCCCCTAAATATACAGTACAGATCTGCTACTGGTTTTGGGTGCCCCGATACAGCAGCATGTGATAGCACTTATTATGGATTTACCAATCAAGTCTGGTGGGCAGCTACAATGTTCCGGTCTATTATGGACGCCTCACCCAACTGGTATACACCATATGTACTTGGCAATAATTATATTCAATACAACCCCGTCACTTCTTGTGGTGGAAGTGTGGTAAATATACAAAATCGAGCCACTCAGGCTTTGTATAACTACACGCCATATCAACCAAATAGTGCAACTTTGGAATGGAAATTTAATGACGGAGCATTCCCTAGTTGTGGAGCATTTGGCAACCTTAACTTCTTTGTCTACTTCTCTGAATGGTTCGGCTCCACTCAAGGCGTTAGTGTTATTCCGGTGAGATTAAATTCAAGCACAGACAGTACTGGCGAGCAAGCCACAGTAGGATTTAAGCTCAGTCACCAGCCCACATCAAACGTTATAATACCAGTAGCCGTCAGTAGTGTATCAAATGCAAGAGTTGCCAGTGGCGCCAGTATTACCATAACACCATCCACCTGGGACCAGCCTGAAAAAAATAAGGTTACGATAGTTGGATTAAATAACCCAGACTTGAACGGAACACATAATTATAGCTTAGTTACAGGAAGAGTTCAATCATATGATGTACGTTACGCCAGTCTATCTGGTGATCAAATAGATGATATACAACTAGTTCAGCAGAACGTGTCTCAGCCAAGAAATGTATACCGTTTATATTCTGAAACAACTGGACAGCATTATTTCACCTCAAGCCAGATAGAGCGTAACGATAAACTTAGCGCGGGCTGGAGAGATGAAGGCATTAGTTTCTCTTATTGCGAGGCGGGAGAACAAACAATTCATAGGCTAGTTAAGCCTAATACTGATAAGCGCGTGCTTGTAGTAGAGGGCACAGATGTGTATTCACAAGCTATAAATAATGGTTACGTTTTTGAGTCGGTGAGTTTTTCCACTAGCACGCAAGGTAGCATTCCTGTTTACTGGCGATACAACGAAGCGACAGAAGATAGCCTATACACAACAAGCCCAACAGAAGGTATATCTCAAGGATTTATAGATAAGGGTATCGCTTTTAATACTTGCGGCGATGAACTTTCGGTCGTATATAGAATGTATGATGAAGTTCGAAAAATCCATTTCTTTACAGCATCTCCTGACGAAAGAGATAAGGCCCTTTATCTTTATCGCTTCCGTTACGAAAATGCGGGATATTACGTTAATCAAGCTGGCGCCCAAGAAGTATATAGGCTTTATCGCAAATCAACAAACAGTCACTTTTATACTGCGTCAGCAGCTGAACGCGACTCCGCTGTTAGCAGAGATGGTTTCGTATACGAAGGTGTGGTATTTCACACCAATCAAGCTGGCGCCCAAGAAGTATATAGGCTTTATCGCAAATCAACAAACAGTCACTTTTATACTACATCGGCAGCTGAACGCGACTCCGCTGTTAGTCAGCATGATTTTGTATATGAGGGCGTGGTATTTAAAGCTAACTAGATAATACGCGATACATACGTTACGTCATACCTTAATTTTCAAGGAATTAATAAGTCGAAGAACTATTCTACGTAGACGCTTAAGGAGGGAGAACTCCTCCTGTATAAGAGCTTTGTTGATATAGTTAGTGACATCCTGCCTATAGGTTGGATATCTTTGGGTTATAATTTTGCTACTTTCTCTAATTAGTGCATTTTTCTTATCTAAACCAAAGCTCCTGCCCTCAATATGAAAAACATAAGACCAGTTACTTATGGCACTGCTATATCCATGTGTGCGAATTCGAAGACAGAAATCCACTTCTTCACCATAACCCTTACCAAAAATTTCATCAAATAGGCCATATTCTTCTATTAATTTTCTCTTAACCAGCATGCAGAACCCGTGGGCTACAGGTGCTACTGTAAACTTAGGTAGCCGCAAACGGTATTGCGCAAAAAATTCGTATGATCTTTCTGGGTTAATTCCTTTTGTTTTCATGGAATCTATAGGTATGGTGGCTATGGTTGCATTATTACTACGTGGCGAAACGGCGCCTATACTGCCCGAAGATGAGTACAAGACCTCTATAAGCTCCTCTAGAAAGCCCTCAGTGACTTTTGTGTCACTATTTAAAAGCAGTATGTCATTTTGCGTTCCATCTAGATCAAATACGGCATGGTTGCAACTTTTTACAAACCCTAGGTTTTTATCGTTTCTGTAATAAAAATAATTTTTATAGCCTCGAATAGATTTTTTAATATTTTTCTCAATAGTATCCGCTTCGGGACCACAATCGTTCACAAACAAAACTCTATGACGCTCATCTACGTGTTTTTGTAAAGAAATAATACAGTCCCTAAGCGAAGGCCAGTCGCTGTATACTGGAACTATTATTGTTACTTTTTCCATTTTCCTAAACGCCCATTTAATCCAACGTATATATACTTTACCCTCGCTCTAGCTTTACGATATAAAACTTTTTTTAGTGATAATTGATTATATTCATCCATAAAATCTTGGGCCAGTAATGGGTACTCAAGCCAACGATGAGTTAAATTAATAACATCAGATGAAGCCTCATTCTGTATATTAAGTATTTTTTTTATTTTTTTGAACACTTTATTTGCAGAATTTTCGCCTACCATCATATTCTCGGCTTTCAATTTTGCATTTTTTCCATGCCTTGAGATTAATTTTTTATCCTTAAGGTAAGGTTCTATGTTTTTAGCCAAACTCTTCGAATCACCTAATTCGAATAAACGACCGCTATAGTTATGTTTTATAAGTTCCGGCGTAGCACCCGATCTAGAGCCAATAACGGGCTTGCCGAGTATCATATATTCAAAAGTAACTCTGCCAAATGCCTCTGCTTTTGACGCCATTACACCTATATCCGAAATGGAAATATATGGCAGAGGGTTATTTTTATGTCCAATAATATGCACTCTGTCATGAATATTGTATCTCGCTATTATCCTTTTTAATGAGGCGTCATCGTCTTTTAGTGACGGCGACCCTATTATACAAAGCTCGACATCATAACCCATATTAATTAGTCTTCCAACTGCGTCAGCAGCCTTATCTTGACCTTTGGAATCAGATATTCTACCAATTATAACTAATTTCAAACTATCTTTATATATAAAGGGGCTCTTCACACTCTTAGCTGACAACTCTTTTATCTTGTCAGTTTTAAATGGATTGTATAGTGTCGTTATTTTGTCTGCATCAATAAATTGACTTATATCCTTCTCTACCATTTTAGAATTAGTTATAACCATCTTAGACAGAGTGCCTATATCGCTAAAAGTTTCTTTTCGCCCTATTTCAAAAACATGACCATGATCGGTACCAAGTTCACGTACAAACCAAATGTGGGGAATTTTTTTATAATAAGCCGCCAACGCCGCCCATGGAGAGATAATTGTATTAGTCATAACAACATCGGGCGAGATTTTATCAATGATTTTTTCTATATCAAATATAGCCCTACTGTTCACTTTGGTATTCAAAAAAATTGAGTCTTTGCGTTTTGTCGGATTACGTTGCGCCCAGTTGGTGTAATGTATAGACGTATAATGCCAGCCCCGCTTGGATATTTCTTTTTCTAGCCCAACTAGCGGTTTACGAAGAATAAAATGCGGTTCAACCAATCCTTTAGATGTCCACTCATCAAAAAGATCTAGCATGGACCTCTCCGCGCCGCCGCTCAGTTCTGAACTATGCGACAGAACAAGAACCTTCAGTGTATGCTGGATATGCTTTTTATTAAGAGCCATCTAATTAGACCCCCTTGCCAACCGCGCTCTTATCTGACAACTTATTAATTACACGAAGTTCTTTTAGCATTCTCTTAGCTACCTGATCGACTGAACGAACTTTCGTAACATATGCATGTGCCGCATCGCTATAATTGTCTTTAAAAGCTACGTACTTACTGCGATTATTTACAATATCTTCTAAAACACTAAGCCAGTCACCCTCATTATACCCGACTCGAACTATAAATTGGTCCAGCTCCGTATCTTGGTATGGTAACAGATCTGACACAATAGGCAAGACGCCCATTGATAAATAGTCCAATACTTTAATGTCTGACTTTGCCCTGTTGAACTCTGAGTCTACTAAGGGAGCAATTCCTATGTCAAATTGCTTGTTAAGACTTTGTAGCCATTTTACGAACTCTGGATACACTCTATGTTTATCTGGTGGTTGCAACGACACGAGCCAGGACTTATTAGGAATATTTCTCACCACACCTATGACTGTCAGTTTTATACTATCAGGATGCTTTTTATTAATTTTTTCTATAGCAGGTAGTACTAAATCTAAGTCGCTATCGTGCGTCATAGTGCCCATATAGACAATATCTATCGTCTTTTTTGTCAAAATTCTTCGTCGTTTGAAGTCCCACACCCTACTGTCAAGTGCATTTCTGTAAACTGTCGCGTTAGGGTCAAGTGCCAGTAGCTCATTGGTTGATATCCACACCCTGTCTGCCGACTTAAGAACATAGTCAAAGGCACCCAGCCAACTCTTTTGAATAACATACTGCGGATGCGAAGGGTCTAGTGACGAAAATGCGTCGTCTGTATCAAGCACTATCTTAGTACCATTTTTGCGCAGATTATCGACGAATAGTCTCGCCGTTTCAATGTCATCAAAAGCAGTTCTCTGGACAATACACACTTCGGTGTCAACAGGAAGTGATTTTCTTTGACCGTCATACAAAGCAAGGTTTATCTTACGACCAACCTCGCCTACTGTTAGCAGAGAGGCTAGTCTTATAAAGAAAGAACTCGTAGGAGTAGATGTCATACCCCTTGCAACAACAGCTACACGGAGACCCGACAGCTTAGGCCTATATTGATAATATTCATCGAGCAACTCACCGACGACTTTACTACGATCGTCCCTATATAGTCCCGAGCTGTCTGGCACATATCGCAGCAATAACAATTGAGTTATGCGCTTGATATACAAGGGAAAACCTTTTAGTACGCAAAAAATCTTATAAAAGTTAGAGCCCGTTATATGCCTCATCTGTATGTCGAGGTTATTTATCTGCTTATCCCTCTTTAAAATAGTCTTCCTGAGTGCCTTAATAAGATCTGAGTTGCTCCTTCCCGTCCGTGCAGTTTTTGGCATGAAGCTGTTAACGATAGAAATAATATAAAAATACGCTTTTACGTCTCTACTATCAAGTTTTTTGTGAGAGTTAGCCTTTACCAAACCCTTAAGTTCTTTATCTAGCTTTTTCGACAGCGT
>Ga0265295_1008264_pt1 | contig 11611 bp, 10 predicted proteins | sample Munlansysbiofilm_FD_192503 | JGI IMG/M metagenome (GOLD analysis project Ga0265295, IMG submission 192503) | Leachate microbial communities from a municipal landfill in Southern Ontario, Canada - Methane capture system biofilm | ecosystem: Engineered > Solid waste > Landfill > Unclassified ... | reverse complement strand
ACTCAGCAGACCACGGTACTGATTCCCCTCCATGACGGGGACGACCGAACTGCGGCTTGTAGATCCATAAAAAGAAACGAGTGTGTAGACCGGGTCGGTTATCTGGACAGTGCTCTGGGCATTTCTGCTTACCGCAGAGACCTTGGTCCGTACATCCTTGATGAAGGGGGGTGGAACTAAGTTCAGTCGTTCAAACTGGGCTTTGGTAGCATCGTTGAGGTTACCGCATCTGACCGGCAAGTAGGTATTGCTCGGATCCAGTTTGTTTTTCAGAAATGCATAACTGTAGGCAGCGCAGATGCTGTCCATATCTGGGTTCCGATGCCCACTTACATATATCTCTGCCACTTCAAGCTCCTATCGATGAGACATTTTACCCCAGTTGCAAAAAGCTTACAACTCAAAAGACGCTAGGCAGTGTTTTGCAAATGCGCTACCATCAAGGTACGGAGGAAGTGGATATGCCAAATATCGTACTAGCAAATGACCATGGAGCGGTTGAGCTTGCCGCCCGTTTCGCCGACCATCTGAAAAAGAATGGATACACCGTGAACCACCTGGGAGTACACTCACCAGACTCGGTTGATTACCCTGACATGGCCAATCTGGCCTGCACCGAATACAAGAAGGGTGGCTATGAGTTCGGCATCCTGCTCTGCGGTACCGGCATCGGCATCTCGATCAGCGCAAACAAGATTGAAGGCATCCGCTGCGCGCTCCCACAGAACAGCTACGCTGCTGCAATGGCCCGCAAGCACAACAATGCCAACTTCATTGCCTTTGGCGGAAGAATCGATTACAGCGAAGATCCGGTGGATATGCTGCAAGCCTTCGTGGACGCAAGTTTTGAAGGTGATCGTCACCAGCGGAGAATCGATAAGATGATGGCGCTGGAGCACAGCTGCTAGCGGTAATCCCTGTAGGTTCCGATGGCGTAGAAATCATATTTCACCAAGTCAAAGAGCAGTGCAAACTTCTGATTGCTCAGGTTGTAGGCAAGGGTGAGCGCAAAGAGCCGCTCCCTCTTGCCGGTGACCGGGCTGCCGACCGTAAGCGGGGTAAGCGTCAAGAGCAAGTGGGAGATGCCAAGCGTCCCCTCACTGGTATAGGGACTGATCATCACCCCCGCTCCCACCAACGTATTGATCCCCACCCCGGCAGTGGAAGAGCCGGTTGACCGCTGTCCCAACAGCGCTTTCTGTGCTACCAAGGAAATTGAGGAAGAACCAAAAAAGGTAGGAACCAGCTGGGTGTCCACCTGTACATCAAACTCCCAATCATCCGTCAGTCCCACCGATGCACCCCAAGCCAATTTCATTCTGCTTGGATCAAGATCTTTCTCAAACATATGCACGTTTGTTCCCAGGGTGAGGGCCAGATCGAAGTACCCGGCAAAGGCGGGCAAGGTGAGAAACAGCAACAGACTCAACAACACAACGCTCTTACGCATACCAACCTACTTGAAGAAAAAGGTGTATCGCACCAAATTCACGCCCCAACTATCCAATTCTCCACTTCCCAGATCATAGGTCAGGAAGGGGGAGAAAAACTCGTACCAAAAATCCTTCTGGCTCAGTTTGAAAGGACTGAACCCTACACTTGCCAAAGAGAGGTTCCTCCTTGGGTCGTACTGGTAGGCAACGCTTACCGAGGGGGTGTAGGCAATGATGTTGTGTGCCAGAAAGTTGAAGGGATGGTCAATGATGCGAATCAGATCCACACTCACTCCCACTTCCCAATATGGGGCAACCCACTCCCCGCCCATCTCGGTTCCCACCGCGTTTTTCACCTGCAGCGAGGGATTGAGGAAGGGAAGCAGGAAGGGTTTGTACACCAAGGAGAACTCAGCACCACTGCTTGCACGAGCTGGTTCTGCTTCCACGTTCTGGCCATAAAAACCCACCCCATATCCCAATGAGCGGGCAGAGAGGGATGTGCAGAGCACTAGGAGAACCAGGGATAACAAAAGCTTACGCACGCTCAACCTCCAAAGAAGCCAACGGCAAACCGTGGCCAGTTGGCAAAGGTCTGCCAAGCTTCAGCCATCGCTTCGGTGATGGATACCGTCTTCTTGTACAGCTCATCAAAGTGTTTCTCAACTTCGCGGGCGAGCTCTTCGCTGTCGATGACAAGCGATGTCTCATAGGCAAGATTGAATGAGCGATAGTTGATGTTTGTGGACCCGATCACCACATAGCGGTCGTCGACAATCATCAGCTTCTCATGCAGCAGCCTCTGGCTCTCTGCACTCTCTTTCTCGATGCGTAGGTCTATCTGCATCTTGCGCAGGTCCTTGACCATGTACTCTATGCCTTTTCGGTTGGTAACCCGCTTGTCAAAGGGTATGATCATCTGCACTTCAACACCCCTATCCGAAGCAGTACGGAAGGCTTCGATCATATTGCTATCCATAAACGGCAAAAAAGGAAGCACTTTCACCTCATGCTTGGCTTCTGCAAGCATCGATCCAAAAAGAGCGCTGACCTTTTCCGAGCCGGGGTGTTGGTCAACATACCAAGCATCGTAGGTCTTCATCCCGATGGCCACGGATTCATCCACTTGGAAATCTTCTCTGCGTATCTCCTCCCAGCTCTGCTCATTCCACCAGGGAACAAAGGCATCAAGGAGCAAGGTGACCAACTCGGGGGAGTAGAACTCATACATGCTGTCCCGCTGCAAGTTATCGTCACGGGCACCGATGGAGATGTAGTTGAGGTTCATTCCCCCCATGGCAAGATGCTTGCCATCTACGATGAGGTACTTGCGGTGATCGCGATCAAGCAGGCTGAACAGGCTTACCAGTCTTGCACTGCTGATCGGATTGAACTCCAGCAAGTGCACCCCGCTTTCCCTGAGGAACTTGAGGGGGATCAGGTGAAAGCGCGTCTCGGTCATATCAAAAGGACCGATGCCATCCACCACAAAGTAGACCCGGACTCCGCTTTCAGCCTTGCGTGCCAAAGCATCATAGAGCGGCTGAAGGTCTTCTGAACTGGAAGCAAGGAAGGCGGAGGTTATCAGATAATCCTCTGCTCCCTCAATCAGCTCAAGCACCCTATCTCTCCAAGCAAGGCCATCATAATACACCTTAGGATAGGTGACCTGGACTTTCGGAATCGAGTAGGCGGAAAATTTCTCATCCAAACTCACTTCAGGGTCAAGCACAGCGGGATTGAGCATATGGTGTGTGGTGGTTGTGCACCCACTCGCCACTACAAGCGTGAGGAGCACCAGAAAAAATAGCAAGAGACGTCTCATCATGACCTCATACTGGGAAAAATGAAAGGGAAAGGCAAAAGGTCTGAGAAGATATACGTTTGATGCACACCTCCCCTGCCTTCAGCAAAGGAAACATCCACTAAATGGATTTCTGTTTCTGGTTTGCAGAACTCAGCAAGAACCTGCAAGCATTGCGCACAGGGAGGGGCAGGAGGAGAGTCCTCGCTGACCACAACCAAGCTTTGAATGCCAAGAGGACCCTCGCTGGCTACGGCGTGCAGGATGGCGTTCCTCTCGGCACAGATAGTGGCCCCGTAGCTTGAGTTCTCGACATTACAGCCACTATAGACACGACTTGTTGCACTGCTGAGCAGGGCTGCACCCACCTTGTAGTGAGAGTACGGGGTATAGGCGTTCTTTCGTGCAGCATAGGCTTCACTGACTTGCAGGGAGAAAAGTGCTTCAGGACCCATCGGAGAAGGAGCTCCTTCCAAGATCCTATTCGCACCATACACTACACGCTCATCCGAACCGCGCATAGAGGCAAGCAGGGCATTGAACTGATCACGTGTCGAGAACTTTTCGAACGCATCAAGGGTGCTGATCACATAGTCGGCACCGGCTTCGAAAAGCTCGCCTACCGTAAAGCTCGTGTTGACGGCACACACCGTCGCGCCAGCATGTTTGCCACTCACCACCCCATTGAGAGCATCCTCGATGACCAGACACTCTTGGGGAGGAAGGCCCATCCCCAGGGAGGCCAGTTGATAGATGTCAGGGCTGGGCTTGTTGCGTTTGAGCTTGTCACCGGTAACAACAAAATCGAAATCCGACTCATCAAGCCCGATGGCTTTCAAATTGATGGCAGCCTTCATCCTTGCAGCACTGGTGGCAAGGGCAAGCTTGAGTCCTGCTTTGCGGGCATTGGCGATGAACCGATGCACCCCTGGCAAGGGACCACGATCGACAGCATACTTCTCATAGAGCTCGAACAAAGGATACTTGGCTACCTCAAAGTCAATCTGAAGACCATATTTCTCAGCTACCCCGCACAGGTAGCGCTTATCCCCTGCCCCGATGAAGGGAATGAAGTCCTCAGGCTGCACCTTGACTCCCAGACTTTCCAAGTAGGACATGGCTGCATGCAAAATCACCGGTTCAGAATCAATGAGAACCCCATCCATATCAAACAGAATACCTTCGATCATGGTTGCTCCTTGCTCACAGTGTAGTGAAAACTACTGTATGTGACAATATTTGCAGCAAGTGTTGTTGCCAACGAGATACGGCAGCCTGCCGGCTACCGTACTCTAGGATGCGTACCTACTCAATGCATGATCGTTTTTCCACGACCTACATCCTTTTGCGGTACAAACTCACCATTTCCATCCAATCCGAGATAGATGCCGTCCCCCATGATCAATCTTCCTTTTAGGTAGGTCATGATCGGCCTTCCCAACACCTGCTTACCCTCATACGGAGTGTATCCGCTCGCTGAATGGGTGGTTTCTTTGCTGATCGTCCACGCCTCATCGGGATCGAAGAGTACCAGGTCTGCATCACTGCCCACCCGGATTGCACCCTTGCGCGGATACAGGCCGAACGCTTTTGCCGGAGCGGTGCTGAGCAGGTTGACCACTTGCTGCAGGCCAATCCTCCCGCTGTTTGCTGCAAAGGTGTACACCAGGCTCAACATCTCTTCGGTACCTGGGATGCCGGGCAGGATGGTCCTACAATCATTGCTTGCCATCTTTTGCTCCACCGTAAACGAACAGTGATCGGTAGCGATGACCTGCACTTCGCCATTGAGTACGGCTTCCTGCAATGCCAGATTGTCCTCTTCGCTTCTGAGCGGGGGGGTCATCACATACAAAGCTCCATCCGCTCCTTCGAGCTTGCGCTTGTCCAAGAAGAGATAGTGGGGGGTGGTCTCGACAATGACCCTCAGTCCCTTGGCCCTGAGTTCGCGCACCTTTTGCAGCCCTGCCTTGCTGGACAGATGTACCACATAGAGGGGCATATCCAACTCCAAGGCAATGGAGCCAACCGTATCAATGCCTCGGGCTTCCGCTTCGCTGGGCCTAAGGTTGGCATGTGCTGCCGGATTGTACGGGCCATCGTATTGGGCATCAACTTTCTGGATGGTCGCATCATCCTCACAATGAACACTCACCAAAAGATCATGCTTCTTGCAGAGGCTGAAAATCGCTTTCAGCTCCTCCTGTTTCTCCACGAGATAGCCTACATTCTTGTAAGTGGTGAACATCTTGATGACCCTCACCCCCGCCTTTTTCAGGCCTACCAGCTCATCTTCCAAACCATTGCGGAAGGCATACACTCCCTGATGCAGGGAAAAATCCACCGCCATCCCTTCCTGCATGGCTTGGATGCGCCTTTTGCTGCAAGCAGCCAAGTCACCCTTTTTGTCATCGTCTGCGAAATCTATGACCGTGGTCACTCCACCAAAGGCTGCACACTTGCTCCCTTCGGCAAAGGAGTCGGCTGTCACCGTACCTCTGCTTTCCAGATGGAAGTGGGTATGGGCATCGATGATACCCGGCAAGATGCAAAGCCCCTCAGCCTGAATGATTTCGGTCCCCTCGGGAACCTCATCAGCTTCAATGGAGGCGGCAATGTGCACAATCTGAGAATCCTCGACCAGGATGTCAGCATGCCTGGTCCACTCCGTATCAACAAGAAGTCCGTTTTGAATCAGTAGTCTCTTCATACCTCAAGGATACCTCAACAATGAAGAGACTGCAAAGAAAAAGTGCTCTCAGGGCCTCAGTAGCGCAAGTTGGGCTCCTTGACTGCCTTCACCTCATCAAGCCGACCAACCACCGTGGTAATCGGAGCGGCCTTGAGGGACGCAGGATCTTCCTGCGCTCGCTTGACCAGCTTCAGCATGGTTTCAGCAAAGGCATCCAGCGACTCTACACTCTCACTTTCGGTTGGTTCTATCATCAGAGCCTCACTGACAAGCGAGGGGAAGTACATCGTCGGCGGATGGTAGCCTTCGTCGATGAGGGCCTTTGCGATATCCTGGGCACTCACCCCATACTTCTCCAAGAGGTCAGAACAGCTGATGACGAACTCATGCATGCACCGTTTCCCATAGGGAATACGGAGAACGGGAGCCAGTTTGGCTGCAAGGTAGTTTGCATTCAGGACAGCATGGCGGCTTGCCGCTCTGAGCCCTTCACTGCCCATTCTCAGGATATAGACATACGCCCTGAGCAGGACCAGGAAGTTCCCCCAGAACATACTCACTTTCCCGATCGACTCCTCATTATCCCACTGATACACATACCCGCTGTCAGTCAGCTCGATATCAGGCTTGGGCAAGAAAGGCCTGAGGGTGCTGTTCACCATGACAGGTCCGCTGCCCGGCCCCCCTCCACCGTGAGGGGTGGAGAAGGTCTTGTGCAGATTGAGGTGCAGGACATCAAAGCCCATGTCTCCTGGGGTAGCCATCCCCAGGATGGCATTCAGGTTTGCCCCATCGTAGTAGAGCAGAGCACCTGCGTCATGCACCATGCGGGAAATTACCAGGATGTCCTGCTCAAAAAGCCCGAGGGTGTTGGGGTTTGTCAGCATCAAGGCTGCAACCGAATCATCCAGCTTGGAAGCAAGGTCCTCCAAATCAACAAGTCCACGTTCATCACTGGCGATGGGAACCACATCAAACCCATTCACTGCAGCACTTGCTGGATTGGTACCGTGTGCACTGACCGGTATCAGGACCTTGTTTCTCTTGCTCTCTCCCTGCTTGAGAAAATAGGCGCGGATCATCTTGAGACCTGTGTACTCACCATGGGCCCCTGCACAAGGTTGGAGTGTCCCCCAGCTCATGCCGGTTATGGAAGAGAGGTCTTCCAGCAAGTTGTACATGACCGATAGGCTGCCTTGGACAGTGGAGATATCCTGTAAGGGGTGTATCTGGGTAAACTCGCTCATGCCTGCAATATGCTCGGCAAGTTTGGGGTTGTATTTCATGGTACAGGATCCGAGAGGATACATCCCATTGTCCACCCCATGCACGAGGTTGGACAAGCGAGTGAAATGCCGCACCACATCAAGCTCCGCCACCTCGGGAAGTCGTGCAGCATTCTGCCTGCTCAAAGAAGCAGGAAGCGAAGGCAACGCCTGGTCAAATCCACGGGGAAGGTCGAGAGGAGGTAAACAGTAGGCCTTTCTACCCAGCTTCGACATATCTATCAACAATGGCTCACTCATTTCATCACCCTCCGTGCAGCTGCCAGATAGAGCTCAAGCTCTTCGCGGCTGCGTTTCTCGGTTACTGCCACGAGCAGAACCAGCTCATCCTTGGCCTGTCTCGTCAAGGCTGCAAGCCTGACGCCTGCAAAAATTCCTTCGTTGCGCAGTTCCTGCAAGAACTTACGCATCCTCTTTGCATCGGAGAACACCAAAGGAAATTCGCACCAGAAAGGCTTGTCCCAAATAAGGGTGACACCCGGTAGCTGGGCAAGGTGGTAGGCCAGATAATGCGCCTTGGCATAGCTTTGGTTGGCAGCTTCCACCATACCTCCCCACCCCAAAGAAGAGAGATGAATGGTAGTCATCAGTGCTGCAAGCGCCTGATTGGAACATACATTGCTGGTCGCACGCTCACGTTTGATGTGCTGTTCACGCGCTTGCAGGGTGAGGGTAAACCCTCTCCTGCCCTTCGCATCGGTGGTAGCGCCCACGATACGACCGGGGATGCGGCGCATCAGACTCTCGGTTACCGCCATGTACCCACAGGAAGGACCTCCGAAAGCCAAAGGCAACCCAAGGGATTGGGTGTCTCCGATTGCGATATCGGCACCCCACTCTGCCGGACTCTTCTGGATGGCGAGAGAAAGGGGATCACTGAGGATGGCAAGCAGGCACCCATGGGTATGAACCGTGTCGGCAACTGCATCGTAATCCTCCAACAATCCATACCGATTCGGACTCTGTACGATGAGCCCGGCACAGGTTTCGTCGAGTTCTGCATCAAGGGAGGAGAGGTCGACCACCCCTTCCTTCTCTTGTAAAATCCTAATTGCTCGATCTGTTCCCTTTGCCCATGTGGTGAGCACTGCCAAAATGAAAGGATGGATGGTACAGGAGACAAGAACCGTCGAAGACTTGCGTTTGGCTGCCACCATCAGACTGGCTGCTTCACTTGCGGCATGTGATCCATCATAGAGGGAAGCATTCGCCACATCCAAGCCGGTTATTTCACAAATCATGCTCTGGAATTCATAGATTGCCTGCAAGAGCCCTTGGCTCATCTCCGCTTGATACGGAGTGTAGGCAGTGACAAAAGAAGGAAGGGAAGAGAGAGCCTTCACCGTGGAAGGAATGATATGGTCGTAGCAACCACAGCCAAGGAACGGGATTCCCCGCACATTTCGCGAAGCGATGGAATCAATCATCCGCTGGACTTCATCCTCCGTTCTCCCATGGCTGATAGGAACAGAATCGGATAGCTGCAGCTCCTCACCAAGCACCTCAAAGAGCTGGTCAAGCGACTTTAGGCCGATTGCGGACAGCATCATGTTGCGATCCTCATCGGTATGGGGAATATAGGGATATACCATGGTTACCTCCGGTATACGGACAAAGCAATGCCGCCATCACGGCGGCATCTGCTGACGATCAAAGCGAATTCAGAAAGGCTTCGTAGCCTTTGGCATCCAGAAGAGCATGGTAGTCATCCAGTTTGCAGTCTGTGAGGACATACAAATGATGAGCGTAGCAATCCTCATTGATCAGCTCCGGCGACCCATCAAGTTGTTCGTTAGCCTCAAGGACCTTCCCTTCCACAGGATTCAGGATGGCCGATGCAGCCTTGACACTTTCGACGGTGGAAATCTCCTCTCCTTTGCTGTACCGCTCCCCAAGAGGGGGCAACTCAACAAAGACAATTTCACCCAGTTCATGCTGCGCATGGTCGGTGATTCCCACATAGGCCTTCTCACCTTCAATCCGGACCCATTCATGATCCTTGCTATAGCGCAAATCCTGCATTATCTTACTCATCCTGGACCTCCAACCAACGTCAATGCTACCATCACCTTGTGCTGTTGTCGAGTGGAAAGTACTGGCTAAGGAACGCTAAATCCAACTCAGGATAGAGCTTGAACCCATCAAGCAAGGAAAGCACTCGCTTTTGCGCCTCTTGTTTCACCGACTCTTCCGTCACAGCCTTTGCCTTGCTCAGCTGACCTGCCTTCTCGCCTTTGGTCAGCACAACCGGCTTGGTGTGCTTGAGAACAAGGGCAATGATGGAGGCAATCTCTGCCATCTGCTCTTCTCCCATACCCAAAGTGGTCACAGCAGGAGTACCAATGCGCAGCCCGCTGGTGTACCAGGGCCCATTGGGATCGAAGGGTAGCGCATTGCGGTTGAGCGTCACCCCACACTCACGCAGAGCACTTTCTGCCTGCCGACCGTTCAGGCCGAAGGAGCGGACATCAAGCAGCATCAGATGGTTGTCCGTCCCACCGGTGGCGACGGTGATGCCCTCAGCAATACAGGCTTTCGCCAATGCTGCAGAGTTTTTCACGATGCGTTGCGCATAGTCGGAGAATGAGGGATCGAGGGCCTCCTTGAACGCAATCGCCTTGGCAGCCATGACGTGGGGAAGCGGGCCTCCGATGACCAAGGGACACCCCTTGTCAACACTCTCGGCAAACTCCTGCTTGCACAGGACCATACCACCACGGGGACCACGCAGTGTCTTGTGAGTGGTTGTGGTGACCACGTCAGCCCACAACACAGGATTGTACTCATCAGTGAACACCTTGCCTGCCACAAGACCAGCAAAGTGAGCCATATCCACCATGAACACAGCACCCACGCTATGGGCAATATCGGCCATGCGCTTGAAGTCAATCTTGCGTGGGTAAGCACTGTAGCCGGCCAGCAGGATCAAAGGACGAATTTCATGTGCCAACCGCTCGATCTCATCATAATCAAGATACCCGCTCTTCTCATCGACTGAGTAGGAGTAGGCATCAAACATCTGGGAGGAGACGTTCTGGCGGTATCCATGGGTCAAGTGTCCGCCTGAGTAGTAATCAAGGCCGAGAATTCTTTGGTTTCCCAGTTTCTCACGAACCTGGTTCCACATTTCCCGACTCATTTCACTGGGATTGGTGATGCCGAGCTCAGCGAGCAAGGGCACCTGCACGCGGGCATTGAGGATTGCCCAGTAGGCGACAAGATTGGCATCAGCACCACTATGCGGTTGGACATAGGCATGTTCTGCGCCGAACAGCTTACAAGCATAATCGCATGCAAGTGCTTCAATGAAGTCGACATTGTCGCATCCGGCATAGAAGCGGTGATACGCATACCCTTCGCTGTACTTGTCCGTCAGCAGATTCCCCATGGCCAACTGGCTGGTGATCGAGGAAAAATTCTCACTGGCGATCAATTTCAGGTGGGTTCTCTGATCTGCCAGCTCATTGACGATTCGTGCAGCAACCTGCATGTCGACATCTGCGATTTGCTGAAGGGACGCCGTATAGGCGACCATAGCCTCACTCACCTGCGTCCCGCTTTCCAGGTACGCCTGTAATGCTCTAGAACTGGCCATCTTATTCACCTCTTGCATGCTTTCTTATGTGGTATCTTGCCCTTGTGAGCCTCCTCTGTCAATTGAGTTGCTTCATTTATCATATTCTGGTTGCATTTTTTGCCTTCCTCCCTCTACAATACTTCGATTGTTTTTTTCCAGACAATCATATTCAACATCAGGAAAGTGGGTAAGTATCGGTATGAAAGAAAACAAAGTACGCGAAACACTAGGCAGCAGACTTGGATTCATCCTCCTCTCTGCAGGATGTGCCATCGGATTGGGAAACGTTTGGAGATTCCCCTTCATCACAGGACGATACGGTGGGGCAGCATTTGTCCTGATCTATATACTCTTTTTGGTTATCCTCGGCCTTCCGGTCATGGTTATGGAATTGGCGATCGGGCGTGCAAGCAAGCAAAATATTGGCCTTGCCATGGAGACGCTGACTCCTACCAAGAAGCCTTGGCAGGTATACGGCAAGCTTGCCATCATCGGAAACTATGTGTTGATGATGTTCTACACCACCATTACCGGTTGGTTGCTCTCCTATTTGGTGCGCATGGTCAAGGGGGATTTCAGTGGGCTTGACGCCTCGGGGGTAGGGGGTATTTTCGGAGGCATGCTTGAAAACCCCGTTGCAATGACCATCTGGATGCTCATTGCGGTGGTTCTCGGGTTCCTGCCTGTAGCAAAGGGGCTGCAAAGTGGCGTTGAGAAGATCACCAAATTCATGATGATCGGCCTGTTGGCCCTGATGATCATGCTTGCCTTCAACAGTCTTCTTCTGAAGGGTGGTGCTGAAGGTCTCAAGTTCTATCT
>Ga0265295_1008262_pt1 | contig 11612 bp, 9 predicted proteins | sample Munlansysbiofilm_FD_192503 | JGI IMG/M metagenome (GOLD analysis project Ga0265295, IMG submission 192503) | Leachate microbial communities from a municipal landfill in Southern Ontario, Canada - Methane capture system biofilm | ecosystem: Engineered > Solid waste > Landfill > Unclassified ... | reverse complement strand
TGGCCAGCCTGGAGCTGACCGATCTGTTCGATGCGACCCAGAGAGTCTGGACGTTCATGCCCAGCATCAGCCTGCCCATTTTCGACGCAGGCCGGAACAAGGCCGCACTTGAAGCGGCCAAGGCCGAACAGCAGATCCGCATCGCACGCTACGAAGAAACCATCCAGAACGCTTTTTGCGAGGTGTCCGACGCCCTGGCCAAGAATCAGGGCTACGAGGGACAGGTTCAGGCCCAGGCCCGCCGGGCGGCCAGCGCCGAAAAAAGCCGGATGCTTGTCGACCAGCGCTTTTCAGCGGGCCTTGAAAGCGCCTTTGCCGTGCACGACGCCGAACGCACCCTGTTCTCGGCCAGGCAAAACCTGCTCGACGCCCGTCTGGCCCGCAAGTTGACCATGGTCGAACTCTTCACCGCCCTTGGTGGTGGCTGGCAGGAAAACGGACAGCAAACCTCAATTCAATAATAACAAACCAGAATTCAAAGAAAAAGGCGGCCAAATGGTCGCCTTTTTCTTTGAATTCACAGCTGCGTGAACAGCTCAGGAGTCCCGTAGAAAACCCAGATGCTCCTCGGTCAGATCCAGCACTCGCTTGCGGCTGGCCTGCGAACAGTCATGGTTAGAAAGATGCACGGCGGCGTACCCGGTTAAAGGGCGCAGAGCCAAAGATGCGCGATTCCATTCGCGCACGGGCAACTCCGGGTCACACGCGGTGCTGACCAGACGGAAAAATCGCAGCGCACCAGCGGCCATGACGCGGGCCAAATCTGCATGGCCGTGGCGCAACTGTCCTGCGGCCTCCAGGCACCCTTCCCTCGTGCCCCGGCCAAAAGCATAGAGCCAGAACGCCTGCCAGTACGCGGACAGACCCTGCCCGGCCTTAACTCGCACCGAGAGCGGAGCCATGTCGTACAAACCATTTTTGCGACCAGTGGCAAAGATATCAAGTCCGGGCAGGCGCAGCCCGGCAAGCTTGCCCTTGCGCCCGAGCATGGCCTCAAGCACCCGCGCCACCCGCGCGGGCTTGAACGCCTCGTGGCAGCGCGGGGACGCGAAACGGCACGCCCAGCATCCCACACAATCCCGCGTGCTGCGCAGCACCACGTGGCCGGGTTGATAGGGACCGGTCTCGAAAGCGTGCACCGGCCCCATGGACAGGTTGAGCACCAAAAGTCCGGACCAGGCCGCCAGATGCATGGGGCCGGTATCGGGAGTGATCATGGCGGCCAGGTTCTGCCCGTACATGGCGAACTGGTCCAGTTCCAGACTGCCGCAGGCGCTGGCCACCGGACGTCTCACCAGGCGGCGCACCTCGCCGCATAATTTCCGTTCGCCAGGCCCGCCCAGGAGCACGGGCGTGAAGCCCCGTCGTTCGAGTTCCGCGACAAGATCGGCCCAAAACTCTGGACCGGGTCGCTTGTCCGGTTCGCTTGCGCCGAGAAAAAGGCCGATGCGGTGAATTTCGGGCGGCATGACCCGCGGTGCGGGCCAGTTTGTCTTCTGCATGATCCTGTGCGGGACCACGTCCATGGCGTTCAGGTCAGCCCAGTGAAAACGGTTATGCCGGTTGTTGTGCGTCAGCGAAAGGCGATACTCCTGCCAGTCGCCCTCGATGCGGGTCACGCCATTTTTACTGTATCCGCCCACCAGGCTGTCGCAGCGCAGGCTGCCTGCCAGTTCCATGCTCTGCGGCCTGTGGCTGAGATTGATGACCAGATGAAAATCCTGCTGCCGGACCTTGGCCTCCTGCGCATACCCGAAATAACGCACCTGCGGGCTCAGACGCACCAGCGGCCTGGCAAAAATCGGCTCGGCCATGACCCAGACCGGATGCCCGGGAAATGCCCGTTCCAGCCATAAAAAAAGGGGAAAGGAGAGAATCAGATCTCCCATGCGCTGCATCTGGATGACCAGAATGGGCTTTTTCACGTGCTATCCGTAGATGGAGCGCATGGTCCCCACCAGGGACTTTAAGCGCAGGTCGTAGGTGTGTTCGGCCAGAATGCGGGAACGCGCGGCCTGAATAATCTTTGTCCGCTCGCCATCGCGGCCAAGGTAATGGCGGACAAGCCCCGCAATCTCGCCCGGCTCCTGATAGCAGACAATTTCACGGCCAGGCTCGAAAAGCGCCTCCATCTGCCGCCGATGGTCGGTCAGCAGGAATCCGCCGCAGACCGGCACGTCAAAGACGCGCTGGTTGACCGCGCCCTTCATCTGCTGGCTGGTGCAGTTGAAATTGATGCGCGTGGCTGGATAAAATAACGGCAAATCTCTATAATAATTCAATTCTTTGTGATAGACCCACCCACTCTCGGGCAAAATTTCGTGCCAGCCAGGGTCGCCTACCAAAAGGGGGTTGAAGGGCAAAAGCTGGCGAACCCGCTCCAGGCGGTACAAAAGGGTCGCCTGCCAGGTGATCAGGGTTTCGAAAGCAAGGCGAGTGTCCACATCGGGCAAGGCCTTGAAGGCCTCCAGATGATCTGGCCGCTCCTCTTCCAGAAAACGCCGCACGGAAAGGCTGCCGCTGGCCATGAAGGCCTGTCCGAGTTCTTTGAAATCGCGAAGCAGGGCAGGCGGAAAATCATAATGCCGCAGTTTGGCGTGCACCTTGTAGAGCATCGAGTTGCCGACAAAAGAGATGTCGCGCACCGGAGTCGTATGCGGAGCGTAGGCAAAGCGGTGCGGATCCGTAGCCAGGGGCAGATAGTGGACGCGAGAGAAGCCTTGCGCCTTCAGGGACTCGATGTTGTCCACGTCCCAGGTAAAAAGCGTGACCCAGTCCGAGGCCAGATTCTGGTAGACATAGAGGATGAGGTGCGGATTATCAACGAACCAAGACGCCAGAGGCAGCTCCATGCGCGCCAGAAGCGCCGTCAGGATGCCCTCCTTGTCCACGCCGAGATGATTGATGGTCAGCACGAAGTCAGGGCGGAAAGCCAAAATTTCCGAGAGAATGGACTCGACGAATTCCTGGCTGCCCACTTCCTGGCTCGGGAGCTGCACCAGGCAGGTCGCGTAGCCGAGCCGGGCAAAGGCGGCCTCAAGCTCGCCCATCAGAAAATAGGAGCTGGTCAGGAGCAGCACGCGCGGTACGCTGGAACGGAACTTGGGATAGCGGGCCCGACTCCAGAAATCGACCTTACGGCTGATCTCCAGGCGGTCGGCCAGATCGCGGTACAGACCGGGCCGCAACCGGACATAAAAAGGATCGCGCACCGGCGCGAAGGGCAGGCCGCCATGCCGGATCTGCCAGCGGGTCAATTGGTCCAGGGCGACAGCCGGATCCGTGGCCTCGATCCAGAACACGCGGGGATCGTCCCGCCACTTCTGCGGCACTTTGGTCAAGGCTCCAATGGAAGCCTCGCCGTCGACCACGGCCACAGGACCCGCGCCCCTGTTCAGTACATCGGCCAAGCCCACGCCAAGGCCCGCGCCCAGAAAAACGGGCAACACTCCGCCAGGCGCAATCTCCGCCACCCGGCGCAATTCGTTTTCGGCCCCGCGCCTGCCGCCCAGATGCTGGACGCGGCCGTCACGCAGAACTCGCACGTCCATGGAGCCGTCAGGCAAGCAGACGGGTTCGGCGGTGTAATCGATCTGGGCGGATATGGCTTCAGACCCTGCCGCAGGCTGGTCGGAAGGAAAAATACCGGATGGCGTCATGCATGCCCTGTCCTGTCAAAAAGTGAACGCTTGGCATTGTGCTAGCAACATGCCTGCCAACAGGAAGTCAGAGTTCGTCGCTGTCCAGCCAGATGGTGACCGGCCCCCAGTTGACCAGGGACACGTCCATGTCCGCGCCAAATTCGCCCTCGGCCACGGCTGGCCATTGCCTGCGCAGTTCGGCCACAAAAGACGTGTACAGCGCCAAGGCCGCCTTGGGCTCAGCGGCCCTTGAAAAGGACGGGCGTCGGCCCTTTTTGACATCGGCGTACAAGGTGAACTGCGAGACCACGAGAATTTCCCCGCCGTGCTCGGCAAGACTCGTGTCGATGGGGCCGCTTACGCCTGGAAAAAGACGCAGTCCCATGAGCTTGTGCACGAATTTGTTCCAGACGGACCCGCCGACCATACCCGGCTCGTCGCTGCCGCCAAAACCGACCAGCACGACCAGCCCCGGCCCGATCTCGCCCAGAACGCGGTCCTGGACTCGGACGCTGGCCGAGCGGACCCGTTGCAGGACGGCGCGCATCAGGCCGGGCCTTCGGAATAGTAGGCCCGGGAGCTCTGTTTCTCCGAAACCATGACCTCGTCCAGGGTGACCGGATACGCGGCCAAGAGATCCTTTAAGCGCCGAAAAACATACTGCGCCAGCAGCTCGGAAGACGGATTCTGCTCGGCAAAATAGGGCAGATCGTTGAGGTGCCTGTGGTCAAGCTCGTCGGTGACCACTTTCAAGAGGCGTTTTAATTCCTTGAAGTCCATGAGGATGCCAAGCCTGGGGTCGAGGGTTTCGCCCGTCACGTCGGCTTCCACCGTGAAATTGTGGCCGTGCATGTTCTCGCACTTGCCTTCGTAATGCCGCAGCTGGTGTGATGAACTGAAATCCGAACTCACCCGCAGCCGCCACTTGCCTTGTGTCATGCATTCTCCCCAGGCTGTTGAAGCAGCCGCCATTGTTCAAAGTCCCGCCAGAACTCAGGGTCCGGCGCGACAAGAAAATCCGGCCCGAACTGCAGGCGACAGACGTACTCTTCGCGGGCCAGATCAATCTGCACCGGAGCCTGTCCGGGGTAACGCCGCACGATCTCATCCAGGCCAGCCCAGTACGGATCGCGCCCACCCGCGCGCACAAGAAGCACCACCGGCTCGGTGCCCGAGCCGACCACTTCCGAAAGCAGCTTGAAGGACTCGGCCAGAACCTTGGCTTTCTTGGGACCGTCCTCGCTTTCCTCGCCGTTCATTTCGCGCTTGGCCACCACGCCGACCATGAGCAGGGGCTCCTCGCAGGCCAAAAGGTCCCGGCTGGCCGCATACGGTTCGGAAAACACGATGGCCTCGCCCGAACCGCTCAGATCCTCGATGCCGCAAAAGGCCATGCGGTCGCCCTTCTTGGTGTTGATGGTCTTGGTGGAGGTGACCAGCACAGGCACCTGCACGGGCGTCTTTTCCGGCAGGTCCGCGCACTGGGCCAGGGATGCGAACCCCAGGCGGCGAATCTCCTGGCGGAAAGGCTGCAGGGGGTGGCCGATGAGGAAAAAGCCAAAGGCCTCCTTTTCCATGCGGCACTTTTCGTCGTCGCCGTATTCCGGCAACAGGGCGTCCTCGTCTTCGATGCCAAGCCCCGTCAGGTTACAGGTGTTTTCTTCGACCATGCCCAAAAAGGAAAGCTGTCCGGAACTTTTGCGCTTGGCCCGTTTCTGGGCCATGGCCTGCACCTTGTCGAGGCCTTCCAAGAGGGCCCGACGCGAACAACCAAAAGCGTCCATGGCTCCGGATTTGATCAGAGAGTCGAGCACCCTCTTGTTGACCTTGCGCAAATTCACACGCTGGCAAAAATCAAGGAGGCTGGTGAAATCCCCACCTTTTTCCCGCTCCTCGACAATGGACTCCACCGCCCCCTCGCCCACGCCCTTGATGCCGGAAAGCCCGTAGCGGATGGACTCGCCCTCGACGGTGAATTCGTTGAAACTCCGATTCACGTCCGGGGCCAGGACCTCAATGTCCATGTCGCGGCAGGCGCTGACGTGGGCCAGGATCTTGTCCGTGTTGGAGACTTCGGAAGTGATGATGGCGGCCATGAATTCCGCCGGATAATGGGCCTTCACGTAGGCGGTCTGGTAGGAGATGACCGCATAGGCCGCGCTGTGGGACTTGTTGAAGCCGTATCCCGCGAACTTCTCCATGAGGTCGAAGATATATTCGGCGGCCTCCTGGGAAATGCCGTTCTCGCGCGCGCCGTCCAGAAAGCGCACCCGCTGCTTGGCCATCTCCGCCGGATCCTTCTTGCCCATGGCGCGCCGCAGGTTGTCGCCCTCGCCGAGGGAGTATTTGGCCAGGTCCGAGGCGATCTTCATGACCTGTTCCTGATACAGGATGACCCCGTAGGTATCCTCCAAGATGGGATGCACCACGGGTGCCAGCTCGGGGAATTCGTACTCGACCTTTCTGAGGCCGTGCTTGCGGCCAATGAAGTCATCGACCATGCCCGATTCCAGCGGGCCAGGACGGTACAAGGCCAAAAGCGCGATGATGTCCTCGAAGCAGGATGGCCTGAGCCCCCGCAAAACCCGGCGCATGCCGTCGGATTCCAGCTGGAACACCCCGTCGGTCTCGCCCCGGCACAAAAGCTCGAAAGTCTGCGGGTCATCGAGAGGCAGTTTTTCCAGGATCGGAGCGGGCTTTTTGTTCTTGCGGATGAGCTTCAGGGCGTCGTCGATGACGGTCAGGGTTTTAAGGCCCAAAAAGTCGAACTTGATGAGGCCGATGAGCTCGACTTTTTTCATGTCCAGCTGGGTCACGACCTCGCCGTTCTTGCCCTTGTGCAGTGGCAGGTACTCGACCATGGGCTTCTGGGAAATGACGATGCCCGCGGCGTGGATGGACGAATGCCGGGCCAGTCCCTCCAGGCGCCGGGCCACGTCATAGAGCTTCTTGTACTGCGGGTCGCTGTCGATAAGCCGCCTGAGCTCCGGCTCCTCGTCCAGGGCCTTGGTCAGGGTCATTTTCAGGTCATCGGGGATGAGCTTGGCGATGCGGTCGGCGTCCTTGAGGCTGATGTCGAGCGCCCTGGCCACGTCGCGAATGGCCCCCTTGGCCTTCATGGTCCCGAAGGCCACGATCTGGGCCACATGGTCGGACCCGTATTTCTGCGAGACGTATTTGATGACCTCGTCGCGCCGGTTGTAGCAAAAATCCACGTCGATATCAGGCAGGGAAGCTCGCTCCACGTTCAAGAAGCGCTCGAAGAAAAGGGCGTAACGGATGGGGTCGAGGTCGGTGATCTTGAGCGCGTAGGAAACTAGGGACCCGGCCGCCGAGCCGCGCCCCGGACCCACGGGGATATTCTGCGATTTCGCCCAGTTGATGAAATCCTGCACAATGAGAAAATAGGCCGGAAAGCCCTTCTCGATGATGACGTTAAGCTCGAATTCAAGGCGCTCGCGGTAAAAGGCCTCGTCCACCTCGTAGGGCAGGGCCGCGATGCGCTCCTTCAAACCTTCTTCGGACAGGCGGCGGAACTCCGCGTCCAGGGTCGAACCCTCGGGCACGTCGTAGACCGGAAAAAAATGCTGCTTGAGCTTAAGCTCCACCTCGCACATGTCGGCGATGCGCCCGGCGTTCTCGATGGCCTCAGGGCAATGGGCGAAGGCCGCCTCCATCTCTTCGGGGGCCTTGTAATAGAACTCGTTGGTGTCGAACTTGAGGCGCTGCTTTTCCGAGGCGATCTTGCCCGTGCCCACGCACAAAAGGATATCGTGCGCCTCGTAGTCGTCCTTGCCCAGATAGTGGCAGTCGTTGGTGGCCACCAGCGGCAGGCCCGTTTCCTTGGCCAGTTCCATGAGCCGGTCGTTGACGATCTCCTGTTCTTTAAGTCCATTGGACTGGAGTTCCAGATAGAAACGCTCCGGGAAAATGTCCTCATACTCCCTGGCCAGGAGCAGGGCCTTGTCAAAGGTGCTGTGGCGCAGGGCATAGGGCACCTCGCCCTGCAAACAGGCCGAAAGGCAGACGATGCCCTCGGAGTGGGCGCGCAGCAGTTTCTTGTCGACCCGGGGCTTGTAATAAAATCCTTCAAGAAATCCGGCGGACACGATTTTGACCAGATTGTGGTAGCCGATGAGGTTCTGGGCCAAGAGGACCAGGTGAAAACGCTTCTTGTTTTCCCGCTCGAACATGTCTTCGGCGATGTAGACTTCGCTGCCGATGATGGGTTTTATGCCGTGCTTCTTGGCCTCAAGATAGAACGGCACGGAACCGAAGAGATTGCCATGGTCGGTAATGGCGGCCGAGGAAAAACCAAAATCCACGGCCCGGGCGCACAAGTCCTTAAGACGGATGGCGCCGTCCAGAAGGCTGTACTCGGAATGGCAATGCAGATGGGTGAAACCGCTCATGGTGCTCTCGGGAAAAACGGGATTATCGAATCAGGGAAACGGAGACTAGAAAAGGCGGGGCCGAATTGCAAGCCGTGCTGCAAAAGAGAACGCCCGGACTGGCCGGGCGTTCTCTTTTTGCGAAGGACTCAGCGGGCTAGAGCCCTTTGCCCACCGTCCTGATCAGACGCAGCAGCTGGTTGGTGAAACCGGCCTCGTTGTCGTACCAGACGATGATCTTGACCATGGTGCCGTTCATGACCGAGGTGCACAGGCCGTCGACCACGCCGCCGTAGATGCTGCCGATGTAGTCCATGGAAACCAGCGGCACTTCGGTGTAGCCCATGGCGCCACCCTCGGGTCCGCTGGCGGCGGCCTTCAGGACGGCATTGACCTCGGCGGCGGTGGCCTTCTTTTCCACTTCAACCACCAGATCCACCAGGGACACGTTGGGCGTGGGCACGCGCACGGCCATGCCATCGAGTTTACCCGCCAGTTCCGGGATGACCAGGCTCACGGCCTTGGCCGCGCCAGTGGTCGTGGGCAGCATGTTCATGGCCCCGGCCCGACCGCGCCGGATGTCCTTGTGGGTGCCGTCGAGCATGCGCTGGCTCATGGTGTAGGAATGGATGGTGGTCATGAGCCCGTGCCTGATGCCGAAATTGTCGTTCAGGGCCTTGGCCGCCGGGGCCAGGCAGTTGGTGGTGCAGGAGGCGTTGGAGATGATCTTGTGCTCGGCCGGGTTGTAGAGGCCGTCATTGACGCCCATGACCACGGTCAGATCGACATTTTTGGCAGGAGCGGAGATAATCACTTTTTTGGCTCCGGCCGCCAGATGCTTCTCGCAGTTTTCACGGTCATTGAACTTGCCCGTGGATTCCACGAGGATGTCGATGCCCTTCCAGTCCCAGGCGTCGGGAGCGTTGCGGGTAACCAGGACCTGCTTGCCGTTCAGCAGAAAACCCTGCTCATTGGGCGTCACGTCTCCGGCAAAGGTGCCGTGAACGGAATCATACTTGAGCAGGTAGGCCAGGGACGCATTGTCGCCGCGCGCGTTGACGCAGACCAGTTGCACATCCTTGCTGTCGGCCATGATACGGGCCAGGTACCGGCCGATACGGCCGAAACCATTGAGTGCGATTTTCACTGCCATTTTCTCTTCCTCTTGCACTTATATTTTGTTGGATGAACCAAGCACGTTTCTGATCTTGTGCGCCACCATGTCGCGCACCGCGTTCCGGGCCACCTGCAGGTACTGGCGGGGGTCGAAATGCGAGGGATTCTCGGCCAGATATTTGCGGATGGTGGCGGTCATGGCCAGGCGGATGTCCGTGTCGATGTTGATCTTGCACACGGCCGAAGCGGCTGCCTTGCGCAAGAGATCCTCGGGCACGCCCTTGGCCCCGGCGATCTGGGCGCCGTACTGGTTGGCCATGTCCACAAATTCCTGAGGCACGGAGGACGCGCCGTGCAGAACAATGGGATAACCGGGCAAAAGGCCCTTGATCTTCTCCAGACGATCGAAGTCGAGCTTGGCCTCGCCCGCGAACTTGTAGGCCCCGTGGCTGGTGCCGATGGCGATGGCCAGGGAATCGCAACCCGTGCGGCCGACAAACTCGGCGGCCTGCTCCGGATTGGTGTACACGCTGTGCTCCACGTCCACGTCGTCCTCGACGCCCGCCAGCTGGCCCAGTTCGGCCTCGACCCATACTCCGCGATCATGGGCGTAGGCCACGACCTGTTTGGTCAGGGCAATGTTTTCCTCGAAGGGCAGGTGCGAGCCGTCGATCATGACGGAGGTGAACCCGCCGTCGATGACCTCCTTGCAAATCTCGAAATTCTGGCCGTGATCCAGGTGCAGGCAGACCGGCAGGTCATTTTCGGCCAGGGCGGCCTCCATGAGCTTTATGATGTACCCCTGCCCCGCATAGCGACGCGCGCCAGCGGAAACCTGCAGGATGAGCGGGGATTTTTCGAGATTCCCGGCCTCCATGATGCCCTGGATGATTTCCATGTTGTTCACGTTGAAACCACCGATGGCGAAACCTTCGGCGTAGCCTCGGGCAAACATTTCCTTGGGTGTGGTCAGGGGCATGATACGTCTCCTTAAGAGCGGTTATTCATTGTCGGCCAGATGGCGCTCCAGCGTCTGGAGATATCCGGCATGCGTCAGGTCAAAAGTCAACGGGGTGGCGGTAATGAAACCCCGGCTCAAATACCCCCGATCCGAGTCGGGCTCGACATTTTCCGGCGGAATGACCCCGCACAGCCAATAATAGGGATTCCCGCGCGGGTCGTTTCTTTCGTCATACCAGTCCCGGTAGGTGGACGAAGTCTGGGAACAGACCTTCAGCCCTTTGGCTTCTGTAAACGGACCTGCGGGAAAATTCAAATTCAAAACGCAGTGACGCGGAAAAGACGACCAGAAAGCGCCATGAAGCATACCCGCTGCGTATTCGGCCTGGGCGGACAATTCTTCGGGGTGATAGTCGTCCACGGACACGGCCATGGCCGGGATTCCGGCCAGAGCCCCTTCCGTGGCCGCAGACACCGTCCCCGAATAGAGCACGTCCACGCCGACATTTGCCCCAGCGTTGATGCCGGAAACGATCATGTCCGGCTTTTTGGGCAAAAGATGACTTAAAGCCAGCTTGACGCAATCCGCCGGAGTGCCGGAAATACCCAGGCCGGAAAAGCCCGCCTCCTCCACTTCCTTGACCCGAAGCGGCGAAAACAGGGTCACCGAATGCCCCACCGCGCTCTGTTCGGTCATGGGCGCGGCCACGTGGACCCGGTGCCCTGCCCGGATCAGGGCTGCGTACAGGGCGCGCAGTCCTACTGCTCTGATTCCATCGTCGTTGGTGAGAAGAATGTCCATTTTTCAGGTGCGTCCGGATAATGTTTCTTGGCCTGGGTATGGCCCAGGGTCAGAGCCTTGACGTTAACTTCCAGTATCTTGGCCGGCAAAACCGAGCCCAGGGCCTTTTTCACGTTGGCAAAATTCATGAACGGCAGAAAGTGGCTGAGCGCTCCCAGACAGATGATGTTCATCGCCTGAGGCAGGCCGATCTTGTCCCTGGCCATGTCCGTGAACGGCAGTCCCCAGAATATGTTGGACGGGGTCTGGGTGACCAGGGATGTGTCCACAAGCAAAAAGCCCGCGGGCTTCAAATTGCGAAAATACAGGTTGCAGGCCTCCTGACTGAGAGCCACGAGCATGTCAAGATTCACGGGCTTTGGATAGCTGATTCTGTGGGAACTTATGACCAGATCGGCCCGGCTGGCCCCGCCGCGGGCCTCGGGCCCGTAACTTTGCGTCTGGGTGCAATGAAAGCCGTGATCGATGGCCAGAACCTGGCCCATGATCTTGCCCAGGGTCAGGATGCCCTGCCCGCCCGTGCCGGAAAGACGGATTTCGAATCGATTCAGTTCGTGCTGTTTAGGCATTTGACCGCTCCTGAAGCTTGTTGCGCAATTCCTCGTACCGCACTTCGAGGCCGGGGCGCATTTCGTCCCTGAACACGCCGATGGGCGTGAACCTGCCCTGCTCTTCCGGGGTGAGCTGCCGGTAACGGTCCAG
>Ga0265295_1008261_pt1 | contig 11613 bp, 21 predicted proteins | sample Munlansysbiofilm_FD_192503 | JGI IMG/M metagenome (GOLD analysis project Ga0265295, IMG submission 192503) | Leachate microbial communities from a municipal landfill in Southern Ontario, Canada - Methane capture system biofilm | ecosystem: Engineered > Solid waste > Landfill > Unclassified ... | reverse complement strand
TCCACGCTTTGGGATCGCACGGTAAAGTGGGTTTTGGCCCCCTTCAAATCCGAGTCTAACACCGCCACCGGCACGTGAGTTTTGACCTTTGTTCCCGCTACCACTGTTCTTGCCTAAGCCTGAACCAATGCCGCGACCGACACGTTTACGTGTTTTCCGGGAACCTTCTGTATAAGTAAGTTCATGCAGTTTCATTTCTTGCACCTCCATTAATGCCGTCAATTACTGACGGAGTTTTTTGACCGCTTCAATTGATTTTAATTGACGTAGTCCGTTATCGGTTGCCCGTAAAATATTTAGAGGCGTCCGTGAACCATAAACTTTACTGTAGACGTTTTTGACGCCTGCAAGTTCAAGGATTGCCCGGACTGGACCACCAGCAATAATACCGGTACCATCTGGAGCAGGTTTTAAGAAAACACGGCACGCACCGAATTTACCAATCACTTCATGGGAAATGGTGTCATCTCTGACAAGTTCCACTTGATACATGTTCTTCTTGGCTTTTTCGAGTGATTTCTTGATTGCATCAGGTACTTCTGCAGCTTTGGAGCCTCCAAAGCCATATTTACCTTTGCCATCACCAATGACGACGACTGAAGAGAAGCGAAGACGACGGCCACCCTTAGTAGTTTTACTAATACGGTTGATCGTGACGACACGTTCTTCATAGTCCTTTTGGCGTGGACCACTTGGTTTTCTTCTTGGGCCACCGCGACGTTGGCCTGGGGCGTTATTGTCACGGCGTGGACGACGATTTTCTTGGTTTTCCGCGGCTGGAGCGGCAGTCTTCACTGCTTCTTCAACGGCTACTGTTTTATTTTCTTCCATTCTTCCGTCCTCCTTAGAATTTGAGCCCGGCTTCACGGGCTGCCTCTGCTAATGCTTGAATACGGCCATGATATAAGTATCCACCGCGATCAAACACGACTTTCTCAATGTTTTTAGCTAAGGCGAGTTTGGCAATTTCAGCACCAATTAATTTGGCCGCTTCAATGTTTGCGCCATGAGTGAGTTTGAGGTTGATTGAGCCAGTAGCTGCTAGGGTCACGCCATTGACATCATCAATCAGTTGCACGCTAATATTCTTGTTGGAGCGATAGACGGCTAATCTTGGGGTTTCGGCTGTCCCACTCACCTTGCGGCGAATGCGGATATGACGACGAAGTCTGATTTCATTACGTTTAATTTGTTTTACCATAACTATCTCCTATTTCTTAGCCCCAGCACGTTTGCCTTCTTTACGAATAATGTGCTCACCAGCATATTTAATACCTTTTCCTAAGTAAGGTTCAGGTTCGCGAACCGCGCGGATGTTCGCTGCAGTTTGACCGACTGCGTGTTTGGAATAACCACTCACTTCGATGGTGGTTGGATTCAAGACAGCGATGGTTGAGCCTTCAACAGGTTCAATCACAGTGTCGTGTGAATAGCCAACTTCGAGTTTCACGGCTTTTCCTTGCATACTAGCACGGTAACCAATACCGACTAGTTCAAGTTTTCTTGTAAACCCTTCAGAGACACCAACAATGGCGTTATGAAGGAGCGCGCGGGTTGTCCCGTGTGCTTGTTTGGTTGTTTTAATTTCGTTGGCGCGTTTGACGGTGATGTGACCTTCGGTCTCCATATCAAGGCTGATGAAGTGTGGAATCACGACTTCTAATTTGCCTTTGTCACCACTGACGTGCGCAACATTACCTTTAAGTTCAACTTTGACATTTGTGGGGACGATAATAACTTTGTTACCAATACGTGACATGTTATTACCTCCTACCACACATAAGCAATGACTTCGCCGCCAATGTTTAAGGCACGGGCTTTTTTATCGGTCATCACTCCTTGTGAAGTTGAAATAATGGCAATTCCTAATCCTCTTAAGACACGTGGGAGTCTATCCGCTGTGGCACTAACACGTAAACCTGGTTTAGAAATTTTCTTTAATCCAGAAATAACGCGTTCGCCTTTTTCACCGTACTTAAGGTTGAGGGTTAAGGTCTTCTTGACATCACCATTGACTGCATAGTCAACGACGAAGCCTTCTTCTTTTAAAATTTTTGCGATTTGAACTTTCATCCGGCTGCTTGGCATCGCAACACTCTCGTGATGGAGCGCGTTAGCGTTCCGGATTCTTGTTAGCATATCCGCAATTGGATCTGTCATACTCATTGTTGCTACCTCCTACCAGCTTGCTTTTTTCATTCCAGGAATTTCACCGTTATAGGCTAATTCTCTGAGGCAAATACGGCAAACGCCGAACTTGCGATAGACACTATGAGGACGTCCACATCTTGTGCAACGTGAGTATTCACGCACTTTGAATTTTTGTGGGCGGCTTTGCGAAACGATTTTACTTGTTTTTGCCATGATATCCTCCTAGCGGGCAAACGGCATGCCGAGTTCAGCTAATAAAGCTTGAGCTTCTTCATCCGTTTGAGCGGTTGTGACGATTACGACGTCCATCCCGCGTACTTTGTTTACTTGATCAAAGTCAATTTCTGCGAAAATTAGTTGTTCCTTGACGCCAAGGGTATAGTTACCGTGGCCATCAAACGCATTGCGACTCACACCACGGAAATCGCGAACCCGTGGGAGAGAGATGGTGACTAATTTATCGAAGAAGTCGTACATTTTGACACCGCGTAAAGTAACTTTACAACCAATTTCTTGGCCTTCACGGAGTTTGAATGACGCTTCTGACTTTTTCGCTTTAGTGATGACAGGTTTTTGACCAGCAATGAGGGTTAATTCTCTCACTGCGTCTTCAAGTAACTTGGCGTTACCAGTGGCATCACCGACACCCATATTAATAACAATTTTGTTAAGTTTTGGGGCTTGCATGACTGACTTGTAGTTGAATTTCTTCACAAGTGCAGGCACGACTTCGTTTTTGTATTTGTTTTCTAAGCGGTTGACAACTTTGACAGTGGCAACTGCTTTTTCTTCTTTAACTTCTTTGGTTTTTGGAGCAGCAGTTTTTGGTGCCGCTTTTTTTGTTTTTGCTTCAGCCATTATCATGCCCTCCTATTTAATCACTTCGCCACTTTTTTTAGCGACGCGGACTTTCTTACCTTTGACAACTTCGTAACCAACACGGGTTGGTTTTTTAGTTTTTGGATCAATTAACGCGACGTTACTCACGTGAACTGGTGCATAGACTTCAACAATGCTTCCTTCTGGAACTTGTTGGGTTGGTTTGCGGTGTTTTTTCTTGACGTTCACGCCTTCGACAATCACTTTTTCAAGTTTTGGGAATGCACGTTGAACGATTCCTTCTTTGCCCTTATCATGACCGCTGATGACAACGACTTTATCGCCTTTTTTAATATACATAGCGACCTCCTATAATACTTCCGGAGCAAGTGAGACGATTTTCATCGCGCCATCACCCTTATCCCGGAGTTCGCGTGCGACTGGCCCAAACACCCGAGTGCCAATCATGTTACCGTCATTGTTGACGATGACAACGGCATTGTCATCAAAGGAGATTTTGGAGCCATCTGGACGAAGAACTCCTTTTTTGGTCCGGATAATAATACCCTTGACCATGTCACCTTTTTTAACTTTTCCGTTTGGTGTTGCTTGTTTGACAGCAAGTAAGACGATATCACCGATGTTACTTGTTTTACGGAAGCTACCGCCGTAGAGACGGATGATTCTTGCGAGTTTTGCGCCAGAGTTATCGGCGACAATTACGTTTGTTTCAACTTGAACCATATTTTAGTCCTCCTTAACCGGAGCCACTTCGACGTTTTCGACTTGGGCTTCTTGTGCGTATTCTTCAATACTAACTTCCGCTAAGGTGAGCACATTGACTAAGCGCCAGCTTTTGGTAGCACTTAATTTGCGTGTTGCCATGATGCTGACTTTGTCACCAACCTTGGCGACATTGTTTTCATCGTGGACATAATATTTTTTACGATACTTCACACGTTTAGCGTATTTTTGGTGTCTTTTATAAGTTTCGACTAAGACGACGATTGTTTTGTCCATCTTGTCTGAGACGACGACGCCTTCCAAGACGGCACGCATATTTCTTTGTTCCATATTCTTAGTCCTCCTTATTTAATTCCGAGTTCACGTTCGCGTAGTACTGTGAAGACGCGAGCGATATCTTTACGAACTCTAGTAATTTCTTTTCCATTGGTTAATTGCCCTGTTGCTTGCTTAGCACGGAGATGGAAGAGTTGTTCTTTAAGTAAATAAACTTGTTCGTTTAATTCGCTTACTGACATTTCACGAATTTCTTTGATTTTCATGTGCGCTCCTCCTATTCTTGTGTTCTGTCTTCGCGTGTAACAACGCGGCACTTAATTGGTAATTTGTAAGCGGCAAGTTGGAGAGCACGACGTGCGATATCAGGGTTGACACCACCGATTTCAAACATGACTGTGTTTTCCTTAACAACGGCGACCCATTCTTCTGGGTTACCTTTACCACTACCCATCCGAACTTCGGCTGGTTTCTTGGTTTTTGCGAGATGTGGGAAAATTCTGATCCAAATTTTACCAACCCGCTTGGTTTGTCCAGCTAACACGATACGTGCGCTTTCGATTTGACGATTGGTGATATAACTTCCTTCAAGAGCTTGAAGACCGAATTCACCAAATTCAACATTGGTCCCACCCTTGGCTAAGCCTTCATAGCTTAGACGTTGAGGACGACGGAATTTTGTTCTTTTTGGTTGTAACATCGTTATTCTCCTCTCGATTTCTTCTCACCGAGGTCATATTCGCCACGGCAAATCCAGACTTTAACGCCAAGACGGCCATAGGTTGTATGAGCTTCTGCATGGGCATAATCAATATCGCTGCGTAAGGTATGAAGAGGGATGATACCTTCTTTGTAACCTTCACTACGAGCAATTTCAGCACCATTTAAGCGGCCACTGATGAGGGTTTTACAACCTTTAGCACCAGCACGGCGAACTCTTTGAATGGTTTTCTTTTGCACCGCACGGAAACTTGCACGGTTTTCGAGTTGACGAGCAATATCTTGCGCAACGAGTGTTGCATCTAAATCTGGGTTTTTCACTTCAACAACGCTGAGGCGTAAGGTGCCAGATTTGACTAATTTTTCTAACTTAGCGGTTAAGGCCTTAATATTATCGCCGTTTTGACCAATGACGACGCCTGGACGGGCGACGAGAAGGCTAACGACAACGGTATAACCACTTTCGAATGTATTGATCCGTTCGATTTCAACACGTGATAACATCGCATCCTTTAATAAAGGAGTGAGTGTTGAACGAATTAATAAGTCTTCTTTTAGGAAAGCAGCATAGTTTTTATCATCAGCAAACCAGCGACTGTTCCAGTTACGGTTGATACCGAATCTGAATCCATTTGGATTAACTTTTTGTCCCATGTCTGTCCTCCTATTTTCTTTCCTTGACCTTCACAATAATTGTGGAAGTCCGTTTGATAATGCCAGCTGCACTACCTTTAGCGCGTGGCATGAAGCGTTTCATTTTAATGGAATCATTAATTTGAATTTCGCTAATGTATAAGGTTTCTTCGTCAAATCCGAAGTTGTTGACTGCGTTAGCGGCCGCACTTTGGATTGTCTTGCGAACTGGAAGGCTCGCAGCTTTATTGACGTTATGGAGGATACCGAGAGCATCACTCACTTTTTTACCTCTGACTAGATCAGCGACTAAGCGAGCTTTACGTGGGGTAACGCCGACAGTCCGTGAGATAGCTTGCGCTTCAGTTGGTGTTGGTTTTACTGGTTTGACTTTTTCGACTTTTTCAACTTTAGCAGTTGCAGTCTTTTTTGTAACTCTTGCCATTATTTACCTACTTCCTACTTGCCGACGCTGCTTTATCTTCAGCAGTATGACCGGTGTGACCTTTGTATGTTCTCGTTGGACTGAATTCGCCTAATTTGTGTCCGACCATATCTTCTGTTACATAAACAGTGATATGTTCTTTGCCGTTATAAACTGCGAAGGTGTGGCCAACAAATGATGGGAAGATGGTGGATCTTCTGGACCATGTTTTGATAATTTCTTTTTTGCCAGCTTCATTGAGAGCGTCAACTTTTTTCATGACGTGTGCATCAACGAATGGGCCTTTTTTCAAACTTCTTGCCATAATTCTTAATTCCTTTCTTCCCTATTTGCTATTCCGACGTCTTACGATAAGTTTCGTCGATTGTTTCTTAGTTTTACGTGTCTTGAGGCCAAGTGCTTTCTTACCCCATGGGGTTCTTGGAGCATCTTTACCAATTGGTGATTTACCTTCACCACCACCGTGTGGGTGATCGTTAGGGTTCATAACACTACCACGAACAGTTGGGCGAGTGCCTAACCATCTTGATTTACCAGCTTTACCTAAATTGACTAAGTTGTAATCTTCATTACCAACAACGCCAATCGTGGCACGGCAGGTGAGAAGGATTTTTCTCACTTCACCACTTTGTAAGCGGAGAATTGCATATTTGCCTTCTTTACCAAGAATTTGAACGCTGGTGCCGGCAGCACGAGCGATTTGACCGCCCTTACCTGGACTTAATTCAACGTTGTGGACCATGGTACCTTCTGGAATGACAGCAAGTGGCATTGCGTTACCGACTTGGATATCAACTTGTTCACCAGAGATGACCTTAGCACCAATTTCAAGTTTTTGTGGGGCTAGAATATAACGTTTTTCACCATCAGCATAGGTTAAGAGGATGATGTTTGCGTTACGGTTTGGATCGTATTCAAGGGCCGATACAACGGCTGGAATATTATCTTTATTACGTTTGAAGTCAACGATACGGTAGCGGCGTTTGTGGCCACCCCCGATGTGACGGGTAGTAATTTTACCCATGTTGTTACGACCGCCAGTTCTTTTAAGACTCACTGTTAAGCTTTTTTCTGGAGCTTTTTTGGTGAGGTTATCGAACTTAAGCGTGGTCATTTCACGCCGTGATGGGGTCGTTGGTCTATATGTTTTGATTGCCATAATTTAGTTCTCCTTCCATCCGTGGGCGTTATTCTTTGAATAAGTCAATTGCTTGACCTTCTTTGATTGTAACAATTGCTTTCTTGAAGCCTGGGACGGTGCCAGTGAATTTGGCGCCACGTCTTTTGGCTTTGGATAATACGTTAATGGTTTTGACTGCTGTGACTTCAACACCGTAGATCGCTTCAATTGCGTCTTTGATTGCTTCTTTATTAGCAGTTTTCTTAACTTTAAATGTGATTTTGTTTTCTTCTTGCATGAGAAGCATGGATTTTTCGGTGATGACTGGAGCAATTAGTAAGTCTAATTGTTCAACTGTCGCCCGTTTGACCGCTACTTCTTTCTTAGCTGCTTTACGCGCCATTATTCAAGCCCTCCTTCGAATGCTTTTAATGTCGCCTTTTCAACAATGATGTGGTCGACATGAAGTAAATCATAGACTGACACATTGTTTTGGCGAACTGGAAGCACATTACCAAGGTTTCTCACGGCGAGGAGGAGGTCGTCATTATCGTCGACGATTAACATTACTTTTCCTTCTGCTTTTAAATCACTTAAGAGTTTGAGCGCCGCTTTGGTTTTGGCTTCAATATTAATTTCTTCATCAAGAACAATGAAGGCCTTTTCACTCACTTTAAGGGAGAGCGCACTTCTAAGCGCGAGGGCGTGTTCTTTCTTGTTCATTGAGATGGTGTGGTTTTGGGTTCCGGTTGGGCCGAATACGACGCCTCCGCCAACCCAAATTGGTGAACGGCTACTACCCGCACGAGCGCGGCCTGTTCCTTTTTGTCTCCATGGTTTCTTACCACCACCACTGACTTCGCCGCGAGTTTTCGTTTTTGAAGTGTCTTGTCTACGGTTTGATAGGTAGGTGTTCACTGCATTAAACATCGCATCAGTGTGAGGTTCGATTCCGAAGATTTCGCCCGCTAATTTAACGGTTGAAACTTTTTCACCAGCTTGATTAACAACGGGGTAGCTGACTGCTTTAATTTTATTTTCTGCCATCTTTACTTCCTCCTTGTTAACTTTATTCACCAGTGCGGACAAGTAACTCTTTAATCACGCGTTGTGATAATTGAGCTTTGACTGCACTACGAATTTTTACGATTGATTTTGTTGGGCCTGGAATAGCGCCTTTAATTAAGATTGCATTCTTTTCTGGTAAGACTTTAACAATTTGAAGATTCAAGATTGTTGATTTGGTATTACCATGATGTCCTGGCATCTTTTTCCCTTTTGGGGTTGTTTGGATACGTCCGCTGGAGGCCATTGAGCCAACACCGCGGTGGTAACCTGAACCATGAGCTTTTGGTCCGATTTTGTGGTGGTAACGTTTGATGTTTCCGGAGAAACCTTTACCCTTGCTCAAGCCGCTGACGTCAACGACATCACCGTCTTTAAATAGATCAGCCTTGATTTCATCACCAAGTTTAAGTCCCGCTAGTTCATCGCCTTCTAATTCGAAGAGATGGTATTTAGGGGTTGTACCAGCTTTAGCAAAGATGCCTTTTTCTGGTTTTGTGGCACGATTTTCTTTTTTGTCTTCGTAGCCAACTTGAATTGCGTTGTAACCATCGGTTTCAACAGTTTTGACTTGGGTCACTACATTAGGTAATACTTCGACGACTGAAACAGCATAGATTGTTCCGTCTTCAGCAAATACTTGAGTCATGCCCATTTTGCGTCCAATAATCGCTTTCATGTTTACCTCCTATAGTTTGATGTCGATATCAACGCCACTTGGAAGTTCGAAGTTTCTTAAGAACTCGACTGTCTTCTTTGTTGGGTTGGCAATATCGATTAAGCGTTTGTGTGTTCTAATCTCGAATTGTTCACGAGCATCTTTGTACTTATGAACAGCGCGAAGAATAGTATAGACTTGTTTTTCCGTTGGTAGCGGAATGGGGCCAATTACCTTAGCACCACTTTCGACTGCTTGCGCGACAATTTTTGCGACCGCTTCATCTAAGAGAGCGTGGTCGTAGCTTTGCAAGCGAACCCGAATTTTTTTCTTTCCTGCCATGAATTAATACCTCCTTACATCTACAGGCGTTATCTTTGCTCAACACGAATTCCCTCATACACTTCATGACAACGCCTGTAGGTGTATCAGCAACCTCGCATTTCAACGCAGTCGATAACTGTTAAAAGGATACCGATACGAGGTTTAATTGTCAACACTTTTTATGCATAAAATTCACTTTATTTATATAAGGGCGCAAATTAGTGCGATTTACGTATTTAAAAAACCGCTCAAATTTAAGCGGTTACATTTTTAGATATTATTTTCCGATCGTCAGTGATTTGTCAAAAAATCGTGCAAATTTAGTCATCTGTATCCGGTGTTCCGCGTAATAATCGATCCCGTAGTGAGTACTCGCAACCACAGTATTCTTGTTGATATAACCCGTACTCTTTTTTCATTTCTTTGACCTCATCAAGGCCTCCACTTTTCTTAAAATCACTGAAAAAATACTTAATTTTCGGGTACTTTTCCGCTAATTTTTGGGCGATTTGGTTGATGAGTTGCGAGTTTTTTTGTCGCGAGATTGTCAGCGTTGTTGTTGCATAGTCAAAGCCATGTTTTTCACCATAAGAAAGCGCCTCTTCAATGCGTTTTTCATAGCATTTCTCACAACGACTTCCACCTTCTTTTTCTAATGCAAGTGGGCGAAGGTCCCTCATAAATTCCTCGTGCTCATAAGGGGTGAATAATATCTTAACTTCACTATTTTCCCTTTGATTGAATTCGTTAACGAACCAGGCGATTTCATCGCGTCTTTTGCTATATTCTTCAAGCGGGTAAATATTGGAATTAAAGTAGAGAATCGTCACATCAAAATATTGTGTAACAAACCGTAAGGTATGACTTGAACAAGGTGCACAACAGGCATGTAAAAGCAACGTTGGTTTATGGTCCAACGTTTTAAAGCGTTCAACTTCTTTCAAGGAAATGATGTGGTAGTTAATTTTTTTCATAAATAAACATCGCGTCGCCGAAGCTAAAGAAGCGGTATTGTTCCTTAACAGCATGCTCATAGGCCTGGATAATCAGATCACGATTCGCAAGGGCGGACACTAACATTATAAGCGTAGACTTTGGCAAATGGAAATTTGTAATAAGAGCATTGATTGCTTGGAAAGTATATCCAGGGGTAATAAAGAGATTCGTCGCTTCGCTTTCAGCCTTAAAGCAACCATGCTTCTTGATGTTGGCTTCAAGCGTCCGTGTCGAAGTCGTCCCCACTGCGATAATACGGCGGTGTTCGGCTTTGGCTCTATTGAGTTTATGCGCAGCTTCTTCGCCAATCATGTAGTATTCATAATGCATGATATGGTCATTTGTATCCAAAACTGAGACGGGTCTGAATGTACCTAGTCCAACGTGTAAAGTGATGTCAACAATCTCGACGCCTTTTGATAAAAGTTGATCATTTAATTCTTTTGTAAAGTGAAAACCCGCGGTCGGGGCCGCGGCACTGCCATCGATCTTGGCATAGACGGTTTGATATTTGCTGTACTGGGCTTGGTCATCCTTAATATAAGGTGGGAGTGGCGCATGACCAATTTTCTCAAGAATTTCGATAAAAATACCTTGGTAGGAAAATTGAACAAGGTGGATACCCTCACGATGCTTTTCTAAGCAGGTTGCCCTCAGCGTGTCACCAAAAGAGATTTCAGTTCCCACACGAATGGCTTTAGCGTTGCCTATCAGCACTTCCCAAACATCCTTGCGATGTTCTTTTAGTAGTAAGACCTCGATTTTAGCCCCTGTAGGAACTTTGGTGCCAAACAAGCGAGCAGGGATAACCCGTGTGTTGTTTCTCACCAACACATCACCTGGCTTTAAATAGTCAACAATGTCATAAAAATGCTTATCTTCAAAGGTATTGTTCTTCTTATCAACCACCAAAAGACGTGAATGGTCACGTTTATCTTCAGGGTGTTGGGCAATGAGTTCCAGTGGTAAATGATAATCAAACAGATTTATATCCATGATTAAAAACCTTTTGCATCACCGAATTGATCGATAATTTCTTTTTTATAGTCACTAAAACGGTCCTCTTTGATTGCTTGACGCGCTCCTTCAACCATTTTAATTAAAAATCTTAAGTTGTGAATAGAAAGTAGTCGTTGACCTAATGACTCACCACTTGTGTAAAGGTGACGGAGATAGGCCCGTGAATAATGTTTGCATGTATAGCAATCACAGTTTGAATCTAGTGGGGTAAAATCTTCCTTATATTCGGCTTTACGTATATTAATTCGCCCTGTTGAAGTCATTAAAGCGCCATGACGTGCTATCCGCGTTGGCAAAACACAGTCAAACATATCCATCCCACGTTCAATGCCCTCAAGAATATAATCAATTGAACCGACACCCATCAAATAGCGCGGTTTATCCGCTGGTAAATAGGGAACAGCATAGTCAATCATTTTCAGACAAACATCTTTAGGTTCACCAATACTCGTGCCACCAATCGCATAACCATCAAAACCAATTTCAACGAGCTTATTTGCGCAATATTGTCTCAAATCCGCAAATTCTCCACCTTGTACAATGCCAAAAAGAGCTTGATCTGTTTGGTGGGCAACTTTGCCCCGCTCCGCCCAACGTAGTGTCCGATTAACACTATCAAGCATGTATTCATACGTCGCAGGA
>Ga0265295_1008260_pt1 | contig 11616 bp, 11 predicted proteins | sample Munlansysbiofilm_FD_192503 | JGI IMG/M metagenome (GOLD analysis project Ga0265295, IMG submission 192503) | Leachate microbial communities from a municipal landfill in Southern Ontario, Canada - Methane capture system biofilm | ecosystem: Engineered > Solid waste > Landfill > Unclassified ... | reverse complement strand
GAGATATATCAGCAGTACAAACCAGAGGGAGTGCCACCTCTGATTAGCCCTAGATGGGCGGCATAACCAATAAAACTGTCCACCTTAGTTTTGCCGTTGACTGGTCCAAAGAAGTGAACCCACTTCTCCAATAGCTGCTGCCTGAAGCAAAGATCTGGCGAAATCCGTAGGTTTTAATAAGCACGGATTGACCTGTTTCATCATAAATTATCGCTGCAACGCTTATTTCTGAAAGAGTAAATGGCGTGTTATTCAATATTTTAAACCGAATTAAAGCATTAATATCGCGCCGTTCCTCCTGGATTTTCAAATTTGCATCTGAAGTAACAATTTTTGATAGATACTCTTCCATAATATTGTATGTACAATTTTTTATGACTGCACGCTCTTGATCAGCTTTCTCCCTCGCAATACGTTTTTCCTCCGCGCGAACAAATTCTTCCGCGACCCTTGCACCATATTGCACCGCAGCTTCCTTGTTTGAACTGATATTAACTAAAAACTGCTTGTCGGACATGTTGTACAATGTAAACCAGAGGGAAGCGTTGCTTCCTTTACTATGTGCCACGACGCCCCAAGGTTCTCTAGCTGCGATGGAAGCAGCGGCCATGTGTTTCGGGTTCCACGGGCTGCCAGGACTGGAGGCAAAGAAATCTTTGAGCAGGGCAGCACTGGCTTTGCCCCTCATGGCTGCCAGAATCACATTGGGAATTTCAACCTGTCCCATGGCCTCACGGGTGGCCTGTGAAGGCTGAAGCCTCTCTGTAGTAAAGCCTCCGATGGAAAGACTCTGATTGGCTGAGTCTTTTCTTTTAAGGTAAGCGGCAAATATTTCAGTGTCTGAAGGCGTGGGATTTTCAAAGTAGGCAGCCATCCGCTGCATTAGTGGATTCGAGGCTCCCCCGCCCTCAATGCAGCCGGATATTGTGACAAGCATCGCTATAATCATGCTTCCGAAAAACAACGCTGAGGCTTTTTTTGAGAATAGTGTCATTCCTTTTCCCTTTTGAGCATACGCACGTCCTCGTATGTCTACGATTACAGCTATAGTTTTGCCCTGTGGGCCCCAACCTGCTGAGTCATGAACGCAAGGCTAACCTTGACCAAGTCCTGCTGATTGGAATTCTAATTGGCACACCGATAGAATCTATTATAATGGATTCTATCGGTCAACGGCTATAGTAGCGTTGCGCCATGGAAATGATTCCCTTTCTCCGCCCATCCATTGCCATTGCTCTGGCTGAGGCCCGCCACAAGGCCGGTTTGACGCAACCGCAGCTTGCAGATTTTTCCGGCCTCTCGCGCAGCTATATAGCCGCTCTTGAGGCTGGAGAAACCAGCTTTTCATGCGAAAGTCTGTACGCTCTCTTGGCGGTCATGCGCATGGATGTGGTCGCTTTTTTTAGTCGAGTGGAAGAGCTTCGTGCCCAGAAACCAGCCATATCCAAACCCGGCCGAGGGTGCCGCCGCAGCGTCACGCTTGGTGGCAGTTCCCCCGGCCAGGAAACAAGCTAAAAACCTTCTCGCTTGCTCCGCTGAAGTTCGGATTTTTTACACTTGGCCTCATTTTTCCAGTAAGGAAGTCCCCGGCATGACGCCTGTCGCATAGCGACAAGCTCTATCCACATTATTCTGGCTCCAGCCAGACTTTTGGGATTCTTAAGCAGGCACTGTTCCACACATTGGGGCAAGCCACTATTGCCCACAGGAATCAAAGGCCTTTTCCTGCTTTGCCTGGATGAGTTCCCCATGATCAATTCTTGCGCCGCGCGTACATGACGGCTCACGGCTTCATGAGCGGTATTGACGCTCTCTCTGGTGCTGATGTAACGCCCCCCTTGGTCGATGCTTTCCAGCAGGCATTCGCCACGCTCAAGGTTCTTCATATCAGCGCTGTCGGCACGCACCTTCGCTACCCAATCCAGAGTTTCGGGATCGCTGTTTTGCAGCATGATCTTGGTTGTACAATTGCCCAACAGGGATGAAACCGCATGCGTTCTCCCCTTGGCATACAGCGAGGCCATACTTTGGGAGGCAATGATGTTAATGTTACGGAATTCGCGTGAAAGACCGAACAGCTCCATATCGTTCAGAGGCCGCTCGCCATCCACATCCAGAATATGCTGAAACTCGTCCGCGATCATGAAAGTGTACTGATCGGAGGCTAGCCTGTTGCCATTCTTTAGGATGCTTTGATAGAAGCGCTCTTTAATGCAGTGCGATAATAAGGCCCCCGTTGGTCCACAGTCAGGAGAAAAATGCACCAAAACAATTTTCTTCTGGCGATAAACCAGGTCGGTGAAATTCAACGGCACGGTAGCCTCTGTCAGTGACGAAAAACGATCCATGAGGTCATGGGTTACTTGGATGCACTTTAGCCGCTTAAGAATGCCTTGAAGCATCCATGTCTTTTGCTGCTGGGCAGTGATGACGTCTCTCTTTGAAGCCTGATGGTCTTCCGGCAAAAGGATGTGAAAGCATTCGGCATTGACCGCATGGTACAATGCTTCGGCTTCCATAAGATAATCTGGTTTCTGCGAATATTGATGGTGGGCACGCAGTTCACCCAATTCCTGACAATAGAATTTCCAGAGGTTAGCAGCAAAAACGTGATTGCTCAGGGCTGTAAATACCGCTTTGAGGGTTGGTGTGAATTGACGGGAAAAATGGCAGTTCCGCTCCACCTGTGAGAGCGATGTAAGCACCTGAGCCACATCCGCCGCAAGGCTGCCGCCTTTACTATGCCAGGAAATATTAGCATCGTGCTCCACCCCGTTCACTGCCAGGACTTGAAAAAAATCCGCAATTTCATGCTGCTTCATGTCTGCCAGCAGATTGGTAGCGCAGGCATCGGGAGAAGAGCCAAATTCCACCACATCGTCCAGGCGACCGCAGGCTTTGGCCAGTTCGCGGGTCTGGGCGCCAAGGTTGCCCTTTACGTCCAGGATGACCCCACCGAATCCTCGCCGCAGTAATGCATCAAGCATAGGTAAAATGACGGAGGTGGTTTTTCCTGAGCCGGTTCCGCCAAGAACAAGCGTCGAGCGCACACCTTCTGCGAAAGATAGGCGACGCCCACTGTCAAAGGTGAACAACGTATCATTGAGAGAAGACTTGATTGGCGGCCTGGCGGCCGAGTGGCTTCCAGATGCACTGCAAGCAGAAATGGGGGCAAGAAAGCCCATCCGCGACTGGCGGTAATCATGATTTGAGGATGTCGGTGGCGGAAGAAGGCGATGCGAACTCATGGTAAATCTCCATAAGGTCGCCGTTTTCCAGTATAAAATAAAAAGATGGAAAACGGCAAACAATCAGAAGGCCATCATTGACCTGCTGTTTGTGTGCCGTTTTCCCCACTGCTGGCGGCTACAAGCCGCACTGTTCCGGTGCCCCGGTGTAATCGAAGGGGCGTCCTCCCCTTCGTCGTTCCTGCTGAAATCGGAACGCCTTGACGCAAATTGTGGCTCAGGAAAAACGAGTCAACGGTTGTGGGGCACAGTCCAGTCTACCCCAATCGCGTATTCGGCTTCCACCTTCCTGACCGCCAGGCAGGGGGGAGGCTATCATTAAGCCGTCTCCACATCTTTTTTTTGTTAAGGTTGGTTGGTTAAAAATAAAATAATGAGTATTTTTTTGACAGTCAATAACATTGCCAATATTACATATCAACGTACATACGTTGTGTTGACACGGGGAGATTCCCACTTTTTTTTGTCAAAAAGGAGTTTGCTATGGCAAGCACAGAAACTATCAACTTGAGGATTCCTCCAGCGCAAAAGGCCATTATTGACCTTGCTGCGGATATGGCAGGCAAGAATCGTACTGCTTTTATTTTGGAAACCGCAGTTCGCTCAGCCGAGGAGATCCTTATGGAAAAAACGCATTTTCAGCTTTCGGCAGAGCAATGGGACGCCTTTCAGGCCGCTCTGGCCGCCCCTGTTTTGAAAAATGTCGCCTGAAGCGCCTTCTCGACACTCCCGCCCCTTGGGATGACGACAAATGAGAGGACGGATTGCTGCCCCGGCTGCCATAACTGCCGCCCACGATCTGGCGGATTTTTGTAGTGGAGAGCCCTCGCTGGATATGTGGTTGCGCTCCAAGGCGCTGAGGAATGAGGGAAAAGCCAGCCGCACCTATGTTGTCTGCCAAGAAAACAAAATTGTCGGCTTTTACTCACTGGCAGTCGGTAGCGTGGCCCACGAATTCTCGCCGGGCAACATTAAAAGAAATATGCCGGATCCTGTACCGGTCATGATTCTTGGCCGTCTGGCCGTCGACCAGAGCGCACAGGGAAAGGGCATTGGCAAGGCATTGGTGCGGGACGGCATACTGAGAACAGTTCAGGCCGCATCTATCGCGGGCATCAGGGCCATCTTGGTGCATGCCTTGCATGATAGGGCTGCCACATTTTACCAATAGTGCGGGTTCCGAATTTTGCCCGTGGACTCGTTGACGCTTATGTTGTGTTCGTAAGAGACTCACCTCGCATTGAGACGTTTACGTTCTGCACGGAGTACGGATAAAGAGCGAGTGTGCCGATGGCGTTTTACTTTCTGCCGCCACTGGCGCGACAGATAAATCCTTTGAGCCAATGTCATGTAATATCCGGCACGGGGCGCAGTTCTGTAAAGCTAGTTAAGCTCCGAGAATCGCTCCTCTATTTTGGGGCACGACGCTGGGCTGTACGGCGTTGATACGTTCGATGTTTCGAAAAATATTAATTTTGCTGGCCCGCAAATAATAACTTACTAGAACATCAACTTCAAAGCGGGTCTGCTTTATAGTGCGTCGTAGTCAGGACATCTTTTGGAGGCCCTTCGCCATTGAAGCGCGAAAGGCCTTTTGTTGTGTTTGTGCAGGAAATGAGCGAGATTTTTACTATCAGGTGCCGGGCCTATTAATTACTCGCGGGGCACCTCACAGCCGTACGCTATTGACAGCTACTACTCGCAAAGCGCAGCCAGCTCGCGCTTACTCAGCCTTTTTTTCAAGCTTTCAGCGACGGTTTCCGGGTTCAGGGGCTTGCGGGCGATGCCGCTCTCGATCGCCGCTTTAGCCGTGGCTGCTGCCACTCGAGGGGCTACTTCGTCATCAAGGGTTGAGGGGATGATGTAGTCGGCACGAAGTTCTTCAGGTTTAACCAGATCAGCAATGGCATAGGCTGCAGCTATCTTCATTGCGTCATTGATGTCTGTGGCCGCAACGTCCAGAGCACCACGAAAAATACCGGGGAAGGCCAGCACATTGTTGATCTGGTTAGGGCAGTCAGAACGTCCCGTTGCCACAACCTTGGCACCTGCTTCAGTGGCGCGTTGAATGGGCCATATTTCAGGAACGGGGTTGGCTTGGGCAAACACTATGGAATCTCTGGCCATGCTACCAATCATGTCTTCATTGAGGGTGTCCGGCGCGGAAACGCCGATGAAAACATCGGCGCCCCTGATGGCCTCGGCCAGCCCTCCTTTGATCTTCTGCGGATTGGTGCGGCGGGCGATGTCTTCTTTATAGGGATTCATGCCCTCAGTGCGTCCTTGCCAGATAGCCCCCCGCGAATCGCACATGATGACATTTTTCAGGCCAAGGGCCATGAGCAGCTTGATGATGGCAATGCCGGCGGCCCCTGCACCACTGGTAACAACAGTAATGTCGTTCAGTTTTTTGTTTACAAGCTTGAGGGCGTTGATAAGCCCGGCCAGAGTGACAACCGCTGTGCCGTGCTGGTCGTCATGAAAAATCGGGCCTCTGAAAATGCCATTTTTTTTCAAACTGTCTTCGATTATAAAGCATTCTGGAGCCTTGATGTCTTCAAGGTTGACGCCACCAAAGGTGGGCGCCATAAGCTCCACCAGTTCTACTATTTTTGCAGTGTCCTTGGTATTCACGCAAATGGGAAAAGCGTCCACATCGCCAAAGGTTTTGAACAGCAAAGACTTGCCTTCCATAACGGGCATTGCGGCGGCGGGGCCGATGTCGCCTAATCCCAAAACTGCTGTGCCGTTGGAAACCACGCAGACAAAGTTCGAATGATTCGTGTAAACGTCGAGCGTTTCAGGCTGGCGATGAATCTCCATGCAAGGTTCGGCTACGCCTGGCGAATAGGCCAAGGTAAGATCGTCTGCATCACGTACGGGCGCCTTCACACGCACTTCAATCTTGCCCTGATATTCCTTGTGCATGGCCAGGGCTTCATCGCGCAGATTCTTGATACGAGACATGGTACACTCCTTGTCTGATATGCTGCACTTCCGGGCGAGGTGTCGCAAAACAAAGAAGGTGCACCCCTGTTCGAGCTGGCAGACGGAAGCGGCAGCGTGTGGCTATACAAAATTCGTTGTCACTATGTCACCTAGCCAATCCAGGCATATGCGAGAATTTTTTACTTGATTGCATTCGGCAGGTTGAAAGCACACCGAATGCTAGACTATATCGCCATGAGAGCCTTTTCAGGCATTTCTGCAGCGAACTCGACCTTTTATTGGGGTCGAGTACTGTAAGAGTATATCCCCTGTATAAAAGACTTGTTCTCTTTTATAGAACTAGGAAATTCATCTTGTGACGATACGCCCTAGAAAATTTAGCCTTTCATATGAACTTTGCCGTCTCTTACCCAGTACCTCAGGCCATTGTGTTTTTGTAATATTTCAAAGGTGCCATCCAGAGCTGAGGCGTCTTGGGCGCGAAAGCGAATTTTTACCTGACGCATGCCGTTGTCAGCGGCGGCCGAAAGCACGGAAATAACACTCATGCCGTTGGTTTTGAGGGTGTCCAGAATTTCGCGGATGGTTCCAGGCTGGTTGGGAAGCAAAAAGCCCGCCTCTTCTCCGCCCTGTTCCGCGCCACTCATATTGAGCAAGGCGTGAAAGACATCCCATCCCGTAATAATGCCTACAAGCTTGTCTTCATCGTCGATAACAGGCAGGCAGGCCACATGCCGGTCAAACATGACTTTGGCCGCCTGCTCTACAGTATTGTTGTAGTTGATGACCACAGGGGCAACCACCATAACGTCCTTGACCTTTGTTTCGGCCATCATGTCCAAGGCTTCAAGGATTTCATATCCGGTGGCGTGCTGCGGGGCAAAAGTTTTCAGGTCCGAGGAAGAAATGAGACCCACAACGATCTTGTCCCTGTCCACCACGGGCAGGTAGTTGATGCGGTTGTCCTTCAGAAGTTTTTTGCATTGCAGCAGGGAGGTGTCAGGCATGACGGTAATTACGTTGGGCTTCATCCAATCTAATATAAGCATGGCATCCTTCCTTTCGGCGGGGAGGCTTTCTCCCCGCCAGACAGAGAATTCAGGACGTATGCGACGCGGCCCCGAAGCTACGGGCTTCTGGCCGGGCGCGTAGTGCCAGCGGGTCAGCTCTTGGCGCAGCTGCAACCACAGCCCTGCAATTTTTTGCGCAGAGCTTCAGGCAAAATACCCCGTACCGACTCCAGACTGACCATGCGCCGCATGATGCCGAGTTGGTCTTGCAAGGGAAGTTGCTTGGGGCATACGCTGTCGCAGGCCAGCAGGCCCATGCAGCCGAATACACCGCTGTCATCGCCAATAAGTTCATAATAGTCCGCAGGGGTGCGGTTGTCACGCGGGTCAATGTAAAAGCGCGCCATACGGTTGATGGCCGTGGCTCCAATGAATTCTTCACGCATGCGGGCTGTGCCGCATGCGGCCACACAGCAACCGCACTCGATGCACCTGTCCAGCTCAAAGATTTCCGTGGCCAGGTCGTTGCTCATACGTTCTTCCTGAGCGGCGGGGTCGAACTCCTTGTTGGTATGTATCCATGATTCGATTTTTTTGCCCACATGGCGAAACCACGTGCCCGTGTCCACAGAAAGGTCGCCAAGGAGCTTGAAGACCGGCAGAGGGTGCAGGGTTATACGGTCTGGCAGATCGCTGGTTTGCGTGTGGCATGCCAGACCGGGCCGCCCGTTGATAACCATGCCGCAGGAACCACAGATGCCTGCGCGGCAGCAAAAATCGAACTGCAGGGAAGCGTCGTGTTTTTCCCGTATGAGGTTCAGCGCGATAAAGAGGGTCATGCTGGGATGCTCTTCAAGCTGAAACGTCTGCATATGTGGGTATGAACCGGGATCCAGCGGGTTGTAGCGAAAGATTTCAAATGTGAGGTTGCGTCCCATAGTGCCTCCCTTAGTTCTTTTGATCGTAAGAGACGATCTGGTCTTCGCTGATGTCGCTGGAGATGATCTTGCCGCCGCCATAGCCACGGTCGCCGGGAGGCAGGATGTAGAACGGCGTAGCCGGTTCGTATTTGAGTGTGGGTAGGCTGTCGCCTTCTTTCCAGTAGGCCAGGGTGCGGTTGAGCCAATCTTTGTCGTTGCGCTCAGGATAGTCTTCGCGGGCGTGAGCGCCTCGGCTTTCAGTGCGCATAAGCGCCCCGTAAGCCGTGCACAGGGCCAGCTTGAGCATGCCGGGAACCCGCAGGGCCATAGAAAGCTCTGCATTGGGGCCGGGCATATTCCCGCTTGCCAGGCGCATGTTGCCGCAACGCTCCAGCAGGTTTTGCAACTTGTCCACGCCTGCCTGCAGATCTTTGCCATTGCGGAAGATACCCACGTATTCCATCATGGTGTCCTGCATCTCATTGCGCAGGGTGTAGCAGTCATCGCCTGTGCCTCGCAGGAGGGCGGCTATGCGGTCCTGCACCTTTGTGGCGGCTGCCTTCATTTCCGCAGTGGAGAACACGGTTTCGTAGCCCCTGAGGAATTCCACAAGCTTCTGGCCCACGATACGTCCGGAAACGATGGTTTCGGCCAGTGAGTTACCGCCCAAGCGGTTGAAGCCGTGCATATCCCAGCAGGCTGCTTCCCCTGCTGAGAACAGCCCCTCAAGGCCGTAAGCCTGTCCATCCTTATTGATGCGCACGCCGCCCATGCTGTAATGGTGAGTGGGGCGCACCGGAATAAGCTGGTGTATTGGGTTTACGCCAAGAAAATGCGTTGATATATCGTACACTTCACGTAAATTGGTGGTGATGTGTTTTTCACCCAAGTGACGAATGTCCAGCCAGAGGTGGTCGCCGTATGGACTTTTAACGCCAAAGCCCTTGCGCATGTGCTCGGTCATGCGGCGCGAAACCACGTCCCGCGAAGCCAACTCCGCCTTTTCCGGCTCATAGTCGGGCATGAAGCGGTATTCGTTCACATCCAGCAAGGTGCCGCCATCGCCTCGGCAGCCCTCGGTAACTAAAATATCAGTGGGCACTGTGCCTGTGGGGTGAAACTGCACGGCCTCCATATTACCCAACGGTACTATACCTGTTTCCAGTGCCGCGATTTGGCCACCGCCGTCACAGATGATGGCGTTGGTGGTGGCACGGTAAATCCGGCCATAGCCGCCAGTGGCAATAAGGGTCGCCTTGGCGAAGTAGCCTACCAGTTCGCCAGTGCGCAGATCACGGGCCACACAGCCCATACAGCGCTGGCTATCGTGTACCAGGACTTCGGCCTGGGTGCGGTCGTGTACGTCCACGCCAAGTTGCAGCAAACGGTTATCAAGTGTGAACAGCACTGCGTGTCCTGTGCCATCCGAGGTATAACAGGTGCGCCACTTGGCCGTGCCACCGAAGGCCCGGGAATGGATCAGTCCCTCATTTTCCTTTTTTTCCGTGGCTTGAAAGGGTTTGCCACCCTTGTAGTAGGTATGCTCACCGGGCACGACACGACTCCAGGGAACGCCCATCCAGGCCATTTCACGCATGGCTATGGGGCCGGTTTCAGCAAAAAGCCGTGCAACTTCCTGGTCACAGCCCCAGTCTGAGCCTTTGACCGTATCGTTAAAATGCACTTCAGGGCAGTCGCCTTCACCCATGATGGAATTGCCCAGCGCTGCCTGCATACCGCCCATTGCAGCTGATGAGTGCGAACGCTTGGGCGGCACAACGGAAAGACAGATAACCCTGAAGCCTGCCTGAGCCGCCTCAACCGCCACACGTTCCCCGGCAAGACCAGCGCCGATGCACAAAACGTCACATTCAAAAATACGCATACGGCACCCCCTATCCCAGTAACCAGACGCGGGTCAGAGCCAGCGTTCCAAGCAAAAGATAACAGCCCATCACAATCCAAACCCATTTGCGCCACGAGGATTTTGTACTCTTGGTACAGACGCCGTACTTTACGGCCAGACGATATACGCCAATACCCGTGTGTAGAATGACGCAGGGCAGAAAGAACACATAGAAGGCCAGCCAGCCACTGTGCAGGCGTTTGGCGCTACCGGCAACATTGATGGGCAGGTCTGTCATGACCGTATAGACATGGTAAAAAGCGCCCACAAGAATGACAATGGCCGTAAAGACCTGCACAAGCCACAGCCATGTGTCGAAGTCCTTGAGGTATTTGCTGTGCCGAACGAAGATGCCGAGTTCATTGGCGCGGAAAGGCATCTTCCGTGCTGCGATATAAAAATGGAATACAATCAGTAGGATGATAAGTGGCGCGGCTATCTGGGCCAGCCATGTGGCTTCCAGAAACCAAGCTATGCCGTTAGTCAGCGCGGGACTAAGCACAACTGTGCCTTCCAGTGTCAGATGTACACATACGAACAGGGCCAACACCGCGCCGGAGGCAGCCTGCCAGAAATCCAGGCGGGTTCTTGCTTCCATAGGGGTTCTGTCTAAAGCCATGTCAACTCCTTATACAAATATTCTGGACCGATGCCGTTCTGGAACACCAGAGGTTCCTTCATATGCGTCTGTACGGTGCTTGCCCCATTTCGTAAAAATTGCCGCCTGTGCTGTCTATGACGACGATGGCCGGAAAGTCCTCGACCTCCATGGCGGCAACGGCTTCAGGCCCCAAGTCTTCGTAGGCCAGTACCGTATATTTTTTAATAGCGCGGGCAATAAGGGCGCCAGCGCCGCCCACGGCTGCCATGTACGGTATACCGTGTTGTTTCATGGCTTCCACTACTTCTGGAGTTCGGTAGCCCTTACCGATCATGCCTTTGAGTCCCTGATCCATCAGGCGCGGGGTATAGGCGTCCATACGGCCGGAGGTGGTAGGCCCGGCTGCGCCTATGGGCTGTCCTGGTCGTGCCGGGCTTGGCCCAACGTAGTAGACCACTGCTCCTTTCAGATCCACTGGCAAGGGTTCGCCCCTGTCCAGGGTCTCCACAAGCCGCTTGTGGGCGGCATCTCGCGCGGCCAGGATGGTGCCGGAAATAAGTACCCTGTCACCTGCGCACAATGAGCGGGCTGTGGCATCGTCAAAGGGGGCACGGATTTTTCTGGTTTCGTCAGACATAGGGCTCCCCCTACAGCACGGCTTCGGCGTGGCGTGCCGCGTGGCAGTTGATGTTCACGGCAACTGGCAGGGACGCGATATGGGTCGGCGCCCACTCCACATGTACCTTGAGGGCGGTAGTGATGCCGCCCAAGCCTTGGGGCCCCACGCCAGTCATATTGACCATTTCCAGCAGTTCACCCTCGAAAGTCGCGTAACGCGGATCGGGATTATGGCTTTCGAGGTCACGGGCAGCTGCACGCTTGGCGCAAATGGCAGCCATTTCCATCGTTCCGCCAATACCTACGCCAACGACGAGCGGCGGGCATGAGTTGGGGCCAGCGGCCAGCACCGCGTCCAGAACCA
>Ga0265295_1008259_pt1 | contig 11617 bp, 12 predicted proteins | sample Munlansysbiofilm_FD_192503 | JGI IMG/M metagenome (GOLD analysis project Ga0265295, IMG submission 192503) | Leachate microbial communities from a municipal landfill in Southern Ontario, Canada - Methane capture system biofilm | ecosystem: Engineered > Solid waste > Landfill > Unclassified ... | reverse complement strand
GTACGTGGCAGCATTGTCCCCCCAGATGCGGGGCAAACTTCGCAAGGAAATGCTTGAAGATGCCGAGCAGGTGCTGGCCGAGATGGAGGAGGTGAGGAACTGGCAGGTGAAATTTGACCGCATCCAGAAGGCCAGGTCACTGCCTACAGCAGGGAATTTGAACAATATAATTAAGTACGAAAACTCTCTTGAGCGGTCTATTTTCCGTAATCTTGCCGCCTTGAAAACTCTGCAGGAAAACAGGCCAAGTGGCGATGGAAAAGATGACGATCTCCTGAAGCTGCCGGCTGCGAAAAGATAATTGGGTTTGTTTTTGAGGAAATGGTTTGCCTGCAGTGGCGGGAAATTTTTCATCTTGTAATAGCATGGATGCCGTGATACTGTGACGGTATCAAAGTATGAAGTAATTCATTCCTGTTGAGGTTATAAAATGGTGCGAATCCCAACCAATAGAGAACCCTCTCATCCTGGGGAGATGCTTCGTGAAGAATTTCTCCGGCCCTTGGGGATCACGCAGCAGCAACTTGCTGAAGGCATCCATGTATCGTTCCAGCGCATCAACGAACTTGTCAACGGCAAGCGGGGAGTGACGCCCAGCACGTCACTGCGGCTGGCAAAGTTTTTCGGGGTATCCGACGATTACTGGATGAACCTGCAGACTCGCTGGGACCTCTATAGAGCAAAAAAGAAAGAACAGGCCATTCTTGATGGAATCAAGCCGGCCGTAACCAAGCCAGTGAATAAGCAATGATGAGGAGGCCAGACTGCCATGAATAACAACCAATCCACAGCATCCCTTCAAAAGGCCGTCATCTACGCAAGAGTGTCCTCCAAGGAACAGGAGAAGGAAGGCTTCTCCATTCCAGCCCAGCTCAAACTCCTCAATAAATACGCTGCCGACAACAGACTTCAGGTTGTTCAGGAATACGTGGATGTGGAAACGGCCAAGAAGTCGGGCCGGACGGGATTCACCGAAATGATTAAGTTGCTGCGGAAAGAGGCCAAGGCCCAGCACAATGTGCCCTGCCGGACCCTGCTCGTCGAGAAAACTGATCGTCTGTACCGGAACCTCAAAGACTGGGTAACCCTTGATGAGCTTGATCTGGAGATCCATTTCGTGAAGGAAAACGTCATCTTGTCCCAGGAATCCAGGTCTTCGGAAAAATTTATGCACGGTATCAAGGTCCTGATGGCCAAGAACTATATCGACAACCTGTCCGAAGAAACCAAAAAGGGGATGCTTGAAAAGGCGGAACAGGGCATCTATCCTTCTTTTGCCCCTTTGGGGTACATCAACGTCGAGTGCAACGGGAAGCGTTTTATTCAACCCGATCCTGTGGCGGGTCCGCAAGTACGGCAACTGTTTGAATGGTATGCCACCGGCAACTATTCCCTGCTCGACTTGACCAGAAAAGCATATGATGAAGGTTTTGCATTCAGGAAGAGCAACCAGAAAGTTCCCAAGAGCATTGTCCACAAGATCCTCAAAAATCCTATCTATTACGGAGAGTTTCGCTGGGCCAGAAAAATATACAGAGGAGTCCATGAGCCGCTTATTTCCAGGGAACTTTTTGAGCGGGTTCAGGAGGTGATGGGCGAGAAAGGACGGCGAAACACCAAGCAGCAGAAGCACAGCTGGGCTTTTCAGGGGCTGTTGTCATGCGGCCATTGTGGATGCGCCATGGTGGCCGAGATAAAGAAAAACCAGTATGTCTATTACCACTGCACCCGCAACAAAGGAGAGTGCCCGGAGAAATGGGTGCGGGAAGAGGAGATCGCCCGCCAGTTCGGCCAGGCGATAGCGGCTATAAAGATGGATGAAGACATCCTCGGCTGGGTTACTGCGGCACTGAAGGAAAGCCATACGGAGACAAAAAAATACCATACGGAAAGCATGGCTAAGCTCCAGGCCCAATATGAAAAACTGCAGGGTCGGCTGGATGCCATGTACGAGGACAAACTCGATGGCCGGATTGGGCAGGACTTTTATGATCGGAAAAGTACGGCCTGGAAGAAAGAGCAGGATGAAATCTTACGAAAACTTGAACGATACCAGAATGCCAACAGGTCATATATGGACGAGGGTGTGAAGATACTCGAACTTGCTCAACGTGCTGTAATTCTTTACGAAAAACAGAATGACCAGGAAAAGCGCCGAATCATCAATTTCGTGTGTTCGAACTCGATCTGGAAGGATGGAAGCCTCATCCCAAACTACCGGCAACCATTTAATATTCTTGTAGAAAAAAAGAGAGAGTGCCAAAAAGAAAAGGCCGCTTTTCCTGTGAAAAACGGCCATTTTGAAAACTGGCTCCCGGGGAGGGACTCGAACCCCCGACAGGGTGGTTAACAGCCACCTGCTCTACCAACTGAGCTACCCGGGAACAATTTGTTAATTTGTTTCAATCCCGTTGCTCAGGGTGGTTAATCCCGCCGGCGGCGGGACTCTACCAACTGAGCTACCCGGGGTCAATGTATTCTTGCGGTTGCGGTCTGACGGATACCATAATAAAATGGCCGTCATTTCAAAGCAACATTTATTAGCACAGCGGAAATTGGCAGTCAAGGGAAAGTTAAAAAAGAACTTGCGAAGGTCCGGAAAACCCGGTATCAGGTATCCACTTTTTGCGCCGATCGGCGAAAATCAATAACGGGGCGTAGCGCAGCCTGGTTAGCGCGCCTGCCTTGGGAGCAGGAGGTCGCAGGTTCGAATCCTGCCGCCCCGACCAATCTTGGAGTAGTTGGCAGCCATCAGTCGACAGCCGACAGTTTGAAGTTATGAAGCCTGGGAGGCTTGTCGGGCAGATAAAAAGTCTCGAGGCCGTCAATCTCCCCCGTCTGATCATTCTGAAGTTGTCCATGAGGGTTCCTGCTGCATCTCCCTGGTGTGGACCAAGTGAAGCATTTTTTCTCAAGCAGGGCGAAATTTTCATTGCCTGATCAGGAATTGTGCAGGATACTCCGCGCTGTTCGGCGTTGCGCGCTTGTTTCTTTTCTTTGGGCATTTTTTCCATGAACGCATTCGTTACGGCTCTGGTTCCGATCATCGTCCTCATTATCCTCGGGTTTGTCCTGCGGCGCGTCGGGTTTTTGCCTGATCAGGCCTGGGCCGGGATGGAGAAGTTGACTTATTACGTCCTGCTGCCTTCCCTGCTTGTCCGGTCCCTGGGCAAGCAGACCCTTGCCGGGGTGCCCTGGCCGGCGATGCTGATTGTTGTGGTCGGGACGTTGACGATCGCCGCGGGGGTGCTGATCCTGCTCCATAAAGTACGTCCGGGCAACAACGCCACCTTTACGTCGATTTTTCAGGGCGGGGTGCGGTTCAACACCTACATCACCCTGGCGGTCGCCCAGAATCTTTACGGTCCGGCGGGGCTGGCCATGGGTTCGGTGGCGGCCGGATTCATGATCGTGCTGATCAATCTGTACTGCATATCGGTCTTCGTCCTGTGGGGGAAGGCATCCTTTCGGGGGGTTTATCCCTTTGTGCGGGAGGTGGTGGCCAATCCCCTGATCGTCGCCTGCACCATCGGGTGGGTGCTCAGCTTGAGCGGCATCGGTCTGCCGTACATGACAGGCGACATCCTGGAGATCATCGGCCGGGCCGCCTTGCCCTTCGGCCTCCTGGCCGTTGGCGCGGCCCTGCGGCCGGAGACCGTCCGGGGGCAGGTAAGTCCGATCGTCGTTTCCACCGTCACCCAGTTCGGCTTGAAGCCGCTGATCGTCGCGGTCCTGATTTCCCTCACCGGCCTCAGCGGAGTGGAGGCCGGCGCCCTTGTCATTGCCTTCATGACCCCGACCTCCCCGGCCGGGTACATCCTTGCCAGACAACTGGGGGGAGACACGGAAACCATAGCTTCCATCATCACCCTGCAGACACTGCTGGCTTTCATCATGATGCCCGTTATCGGCCTGTTGCTGCTTGAGTATTGAAGCGGGAACAGTTGCGCCGCGTCAGCTCAACTCACAAAGGACAATTTCCCGGTCTCTTTTCCTGCAGACTGCAGGTGAGCCCCTCCCCGCGCAACCGGAAGGTTGCCTTACACAATCCCGGACCCCAGGGCCAGGGCGATGCCGAACAGGAGAATGCCCGTCAGGGTCTGGACGGTCTTCATGGTGATCTTGTGCAGGTAGCGTTTGGCGATCATGACCCCGGCAAAGGCGGAAAGGGTGGCGCCGAGGATCAGGGGCCACTGGTCCGGGCCGGTTGGGGCGGCGGTTTTGGCGGCCAGGAACACGACCGCGTAGGTGGCGATCCGGGCCATGTCGACCAGGAAGCCGATGGCGGCGCTGGTGCCGACAAAGGCCTCGGTGGATATCCCGGTTTTGACGAGAAAGGCCGAGCGCAGCGCGCCCTGATGGCCGGAGAAGCCGCCGAAGAAGCCGGACAGGAGGCCGCCCAGCACCAGGTGGCGGCGGTCAAACTTCAGGTCCCGGAGCCGGGGCAGGAGCTCGAACAGGGCGAACACCAGCATCAGGGCTGCCATGACCAGCTTGATCGGGGTAACGATTGCGGTGCGCGGCCCCAGGGAATACCTGGCGAGTTCCCCGAAATGGGCGACGAAGCCGAGGGCGGCGGCGCCGGCAAAGGCGGCGATGATCGCCGGGATGCCGAAGCGGAGGACCAGGGCGCGGTCCGCATGCCTGCCGACGGCGGCCATTTTGAACATGCTGTGGGCGCCGTGCACCACAGCGGTGGCGGCCACGGCCATTTCCACCGGGAAGAAGAGGGCAAAGACGGGCATCAGCAGGGTGCCCAGGCCGAAGCCCGAGTACAGGGTCAGTCCCGCGGTGATCAGCGACGCGGTGGAGACAACGAGCAGCGATATCATGGGTGATGTTTTTCCTTGCCGGTTTCGGCCATGAGTTCCTCAAGCTGGCGCAGCGCCGCTGCGAGCGCCTCCCTGCCTTTCTCCGTCGCATAAAAGGAGCGTTTCGCCCGGGGGCCGCCGCCGGGATCGACCTCGCAGCGCAGCCAGCCGAGGCGCTCCATGCGGTGGAGGATGGGATACAGGGTCCCGGGACTGACCTCGTACCCGTGGCGGCGGAGTTCCTGCAGCATCCACTGCCCCACCACCGGCCCGGAGGAGGCGTGGCGCAGGATGTGTACTTTCCAGAACCCGAGAAGGATTTCTCGCTGCAGTGCTTTTGAGTCAGTCGCATCCATAGTAATTACGATTAACGTATACGGTTATCGTAATAAAGTCAAGAGGGAAATGTCGGCGGGTTGATAGGATGATTCGGGGATGAACAAGGAAAGTGACGGCGCCGACCGCCTTGCCCGCCCTGCGCGCTCGGTTTTCTGACCGGGCAGGCAGGGCTATTGAGCGTACCCCCAGCTTTTCAGGCGCTGGTAGGCATACTGGGCCTGGGAGCCCTGCCGGACGTGTTGGAGAAACTGCCGGTAATGGGCGGCCGCGTCTTCGATTCTCTGCATGCCTTCCAGGGACAGTCCCTTGAAAAAAAGAATGTTGGGGTTGCCGGGCAGCAGTCTGTCGTACTGGTTGAACCGCTGGTAGGCCTGTTCGTACTTTTTGCCGATGATGCCGGTGATGCCGGCTATGGCGTGGGCCTGCGCCTCCTGCGGATAGACCTGGGCGGCCCGCTGGGCGTAGCGTTCGGCCTCCCTGTTCTGCTCCTGGGCCAGCTTGCATTTGGACATCATCAGCAGGGCGGCATAATCATTGGGGGCGGTGCGCAGCGCCTTGGCCAGTTCCTGCTCCGCCTGAGGATATTTCTTCTGCCCCATGGCGGTCTGGGCGTTCTGCATGGCGGTGAAGGCGTCTTTCATCCTGCGCAGCCCGGCGGTGTGGTCCATGTACCGCTGCCGGTGGTCGGGACCGGAGAGCATGCTGCCGTATCGCTCCCGGGCGTTCTGTACCGCTGTCCGGTGCCGCTCCTCGCCCATGGGGTGGGTGGCGAACATCGTTTCAATGGCATTGGGTTTGCGCCGGCCGTTCTCCAGGAGGATCTCCATCAGGCCGACCATGCCCTGGGGCGTGTAGCCGACCCGGGTCATGTACTCCATGCCCAGGGCATCGGCTTCGCGTTCGTTGTCCCTGCTGTAGTGGGCGAGGAGGGCGCCGGCACCGATGCCGCCGATATCCTGGATCAACCCGCCGTAGCCCGTGGTGCTGGTTGCAATGGCCGCGCCGGCGACGAGGAGATTGGCCAGGGCGCCCTTGGTTGCCTGTTCGGCGGTGTGGCGGGCGTTGACATGCCCGATCTCGTGGCCGACCAGGGCCGCCAGTTCGGCTTCATTTTCCAGTTCGGCCAGGATGCCGCGGGTGACGGCGATGGAGCCGCCGGGAAAGGCGTAGGCATTGATGTAGGACGCGTTGACGGCCCGGAAGGAAAAAGGCATGTCCGGCCGGTGGGACCGCTGGGCCAGCTCCATGCCGACCCGGTTGATGTACTCATTGAGCTGCCGGTCCTGGACGACGCCGTAATCGGAGGAAAACTGGAACGGCGACTGCTGCCGGTCCACGGCGATTTCGTCCTCCGGGCTCATCAGCATGAATTGCTTCCGGCCGGTCACCGGGTCCATGGCGCAGCCCGAGAAGATTGCAGGCGACAGGCAGACACCGGCACCCAGGCCGAGCATTTTCAGGAGCTCCCGCCTGGTCAGTATTTCCGTTTTCCGCAAAGGTGATTTCATGGCTGATCATTCCTCCGCAAGAGTTTCGGCCAGTCCACCGTCAGGAGCAGCCGGCGCACGGCCTCGTAGATGCGCGGTTCGCCGCTTGCCCTCGGCCCGGCGACATTCATGATTTCTATTCTATACCGTTTTATCCATTTTTCCAATGCCGTGACCGCCGAAGGATGGGAAACCTGCTCCAGGTCGAGAATCAGGCAGGGCCGGTCATGCTTCAGCGCCAGGCTTTCGGTCAGGGCCGAGCCGCCGGTCAGGGGTCCGAAGGAGACGATCAGGGTTCCGTCGCTGTCGACGATGTTTTTTTCGGTGCGGTCGCGGTAGCTTTCTGAATCCAACTCCCGCAGGGCATAGCGCGGGGGCAGGGGCCCGTCTTCGGTTTTCCGGCCCCGGGGCAGCCAGCCGCCGTGGGGGATTCCGAGTTCGATGGCCGCGTCAAGGGCGGCCCGGTCGGCCCCGGTCTGTCCGCCGGAGATGATCTTCACGGTCCGGAATCGACGGCCTTGAAGCGGTTTCTGGGAGCGGTGCAGACAGGGCAGTGCTCCGGGGGTTCACCGGTGGCGATATAGCCGCAGAAGTCGCAGACCGAGTAGGCGGCGTCTTCGCTTCCCTGATCGAGGCGCTCGTGCAGTTCCATGGTCCGCCGGTCAACCTCGATGCTGTGGGAAAAGCCGGTGGCCAGCGCCTTGCTGCCGGCCTGCTCCGCCTCGCCCAGCAGATCACGGTACCGGTCGATGCCGACGAGGAGTTCGGTGCCGAAGGCGGTGCGGACGTTTTCAGCGGTGGGGCCGACAGCGCCGCGCATCTGCACCAGGAAGCGCTGGGCCTGCCTGGCCTTGGACTCGGCCAGGGCCAGGAAAAGCGTTGCCAGCCGGGGCTGGCCGTCCTTGACGGCCCGCAAGGCATACAACCGGCTCCGCTCGGCGGTTCGCGACAGGCCGGCAAAGAGTTCCGGCAGGGTGCGTTCCAGGTTCTCCATGATGCGTTCTCCTGTTCTATTGTCCGTTTTCAGGCAAGGAGGCCGCCAGTTGGGCGGCGATCGAGTGCATGTTGGCCAGGTAGTCGCGGGCCAGGGGATCAAGGGTCACCACCGTGGCGCCGATGGACCGGGCAATGGTGGCGGCCGCTTTTTCCGAAAACTGGGGCTGGGAAAAAATGAACCGGACCTTGTCCGCTTCCGCCTCCTCGATGAGGCGGGCGAGCTGCCTTGCGCCGGGCTGTTTGCCGCCGGGGTTGATGGCTTTCTGCTTCAGGCCGTAGGCCCGGCAGAAATAGCCGTAGGCCGGATGAAAGACATAAATTGTGCGTCCGGCCATGGGTTGGAGAAGCTCGCGGAGGGTCCGGTCGAGTTCCTGGAGATCGGCGGCCAGGAGGGCGAAATTGGCGGTGTACGCTCTGGCGCCCTCCGGGTCGAGGCTGATCAGGGTATCGCGGATCAGGACCGCCTGGCGCAGGGCCAGCAGGGGATCAAGCCAGGTATGAGGGTCGAGGTCATCCCCATGGTTATGATGGTCGTCGTGGGCTTCGCCGGCCTCCAGCAAGTCCATGCCCTCCTGGAGGTCGATGACCCGCAGGTCGGGAATGGAGCGGCTGAGCCTGGGTATCATGGCGTTTTCAAAAGGGACGCCGATGCGGAAATAGATCCGGGCGCCGGCGAGCTGCGCCATCTGCTGCGGGGTCGGCGCAAAGGTGTGCGGGTCCTGCCCGGGCTTGACAAGTGCCTGCACCCGCACCCGGTCGCCGCCGATGCGCTCAACAAAATATTCCTGGGGCAGGATGGAGACAAAGACGGGCAGGGGCTCGGCGGGAGCGGCCGCCCTGGCCTGCGCGGGCTGAAGAAACAGGAGGGGGGCCAGGACCAGCAGGCACAGCCACAGCGGTAAGGGGACAAAGCGGGGGAAAATCGTTTTCATGGTGACCTGTGCGTATCGTGCATGGGCGGAGTGATGTTTATTTCGTCCGCCTAAGGTAGCACAGTTTGGCGCCAGCGTCCAGTTCCGGTGCAGGGGTGAGGCGCTTCCCTGCAGGAAAAAAACTTGCGCGGGAAGCGAAAGGGGACGCTGGTCGAGGCCCTGGAGGCGACGAACGGCAATCAGACCAGGGCGGCGAAAATACTCGGGGTGAGCAGGGTTACTGTCTGGAAATGGGTCCGAAAATACGGTATCCGCCTCACCGCTCATGTTGCCAGGGAAACGGCAAGGCAAATCTGATTGCCACCGTCGTCATTGGGGGGGAGACCGGGTCCGGGGCTGTGGCGCTGATGTTCCGGAACAGGCGTTCGGCCGGGTCGGCGGGGCCGGACGCTCCGGTCCTCCCATCAATCCCGGCGGATGTTGATGCGCTGATCGGTCATGATGAGGCGGCCGGGGTCAAATCCCAGCCGGCCGGTTTCGCTGATGAGCTGCTGCAGCAGGTCCGGCTCCAGTTGCGGAGTTCTGGCAAGTATCCAGAGATATTTTCTGGACGGTGCGCCGACCACAACATAGTGGTAGCCGGGGTCAAGCTTGAGTATCCAGTAGTCGCCGTAAAAGGGCCGGAAGAACGAGACCTTCAGCCGGGCGTTGGTTGCGGGGTCGACCACTTTGGCTCGACCGACGGCCTGCTTGATTTTTCCCCCCTTGTCGGCAAGAACACACCGGTTGACGACCTCCAGGGTCCCGTCGTCCCGCAGGGCATAGTCGGCGGTGACCGCCGCGCAACCTTTTTCGAACCAATGGGGGTAGCGGGCTATCTCGTACCACCGGCCGGCATATTTCTCCAGGTCGACATGCGCCACGGTCGGCAGAGGGGGGTGGTGCCTTGCGCCGGCGCAGCCGGCCAGCGGCAGCAGGCAGAGAATGAGCAGTGCGGGGCGGATCAGGTTCATTGTCCATTGCCCTCCCGGGCCGAAGTTATGCTTGCGTTCTTTTCCACCGCGGCGATAGAGGCGGGGACGTCAAATTTCCCTGCGCCTGCCGGGGGGCGGCGCCGGAGGGGGTTACTCCGCTGCCGGCAGATAGACGAATACCTCCTGGAAGGAGGAAACATACTTGTATTGCTCCACCCGGACCGCAAACAATGCGGTGGACGGCGCTTCGATGAATTCCCGCCGGGAAGGGTGCCGGGCCAGGAAACGGGTGCCGTGCCTTTTCTTCTCATCTCCTTCGAGCTCCCCAGCTGCGCCCGGCACGGTAAGCGCCGCGGCCTGCTGCAGGTCTTCCGCCCTGTTGCTCCGGCTGTCGATGAGCAGGGCCACCCGGGGGTCGGCCCTCAGGTTGGCGTACTTGTTCGTTTCCCGGCTGGTGGCGAAATACAGGGCCAGCAGGTCGTCGTCGGCGGTAAAGGCGACAAGGCTGGCATAGGGCCGGCCCCGGTCGCTGATGGCCAGTACCGCCAGGCGCCGGCCGGTGAGGAGTTCTCCGATTTTATCCCGCAGCTGGAGCCTGTCCATATCCCCCTCCCTTGACGTTCACAGGCCGAGATCCTCCCTGAGGCGCAGGACGGCCAGTTCCTTGGCCTTGGCCTCGACATCGATGGTCGCATGCACATCCCGCCAGCAGGCGGGAAAGTCGGCCGGATCAATATAATCGGCGTGCGGTTTCGGCGAGCCGTTCTGCCAGCCGTTTTTCGGCGAGGAAAGGTGAAAATAGGGCTCCCGGCCCAGGGCGTGCCAGTGGGCCATACAGAGGTCGGTTGCTTGCTCGGTGCCCAGGTCGTCGGGCAGGCAGCGGTGATGGTGCACGTCATAGATGAAGGGGAGGGAGAGCCTGCGGCAGACGGGCAGCAGATCGGACGGGGTGAAGGAGCTGTCGTCGTTTTCCAGGGTCAGTCGGCCGCGGACCTTCGCGGACAGGCGGTGAAAATTTTTTTCCAGCCGCCGCAGGGCCTGTTCCTTGTCGCCGTAGCTGCCGCCGGCGTGCAGATTGATGACTTCGGCGTCCAGCAGCTCGGCCAGGTCGCCCTGGTATTCCAGCTCCCGGATGGTATTGGCAACCACCTCTTCCCTTGGAGAAGACAGGACATTGAACTGGTCGGGATGCAGGCTCAGGCGGATATCATTCTTTTTCCGGAATGCCCGGATTTGCGAGCAGATCCGGCGGATCGCCCTGCTTTCCGGCAGGTCGGCGACCGTATAACCGATCTCCGGATGAGTGGCGCGGGGAAAAAGGGGGGAAGGGATGCGGTAGGCGCCGATGCCGTGGCCGGCGAGAAAGTGCAGGGCCTCCCGCACGGCGGCCACGTTGTGCAGGCACAGGGATGAGAGGCGGCGCAGCTGTTCGTCGCGCGGCAGCGCCCGCAGGGCCTTTGCCGTTGTCTGCCTGAACTTGATGGGCTGGGCTCGGAAGAGGCAGCAGAGGCCAAGGCGCAGCATGCAGTATATGTTCCGGGGGGTTGGGTTGTCGGGACTCGCTCGCCCCGGAACTGAACACCATCCGGAGCGGCGTGTCAAGCACAAGGCGGCCGGACCGGCGCCACATTTCCGCCGGTCATTGTTTCCAGCCGGCCGCAGAAAGGGTCCGTTTTTTTATTTTTTGTGCAACGGTGCGTTTATTTTTTTGACAGTATGTTTAATTTATAGTCAGATTGTATAATGTTTTCTTGTGTCGGAGAGGCGATTGGCTTATAATCGAATTGATTTCGACACACATTGTCAACTGTCGTCAATTTGCCTGAATTTGTGGAGAAGGCGCCATGTTCCCAGCCCAAGCAATGGAAAAGCGGTCTCTCGTTCGCTACAGAATGAAAGATGCCCTGTTTGCCGCCATTCAAGGTGAGAACGGCTACAGCATGGCAAACGTTGTTGATTTGAACAGCAACGGGGCAGGGTTGCATCTGGCGGGCAAGGAAAAGAACCTGCCGGAGGAAGTGATTATGTTCGACCTTCTCTCGCAAGAAAAACGCATTGTCCTGCGGTCGCTTCTGGCGCGTGTTGTCTACACCCGGGCGGCAAATCCGCACGGCAATGACGGCGGTGACCCGCCGAAG
>Ga0265295_1008257_pt1 | contig 11619 bp, 12 predicted proteins | sample Munlansysbiofilm_FD_192503 | JGI IMG/M metagenome (GOLD analysis project Ga0265295, IMG submission 192503) | Leachate microbial communities from a municipal landfill in Southern Ontario, Canada - Methane capture system biofilm | ecosystem: Engineered > Solid waste > Landfill > Unclassified ... | reverse complement strand
GTGGTGAGCAATAACCTCTTCAATGAGCACACGGGGCTTTGCATCGCGTGTCCCATAACCAACACCCGCCGCGATCATCCCTTCCACATTGCGATCCCCGACGGCCTGCAGGTGTCCGGTGTGGTGTTGGTCGAGCAGGTGAAGTCGATCGACTATCGGGCGCGCGATGTGCGGTGCATCGCACCTGCTCCGCAGACGGTCGTCGACGAAGCTCTCGCGATACTCGACGCATGCCTATACTGAGCACTGCCACTCGGCGGCGCGACGACGGGAGCTTGATGGGCGAGGACATCAGCACGGCCGCGTGGACCCCTCCACGCAAGAGCGTCATCGCCTGGGTGCTCTACGACCTCGCCAACACCACCTTCGCCCTCGGCGTGGGGAGCCGGTACTTCGGCCTGTGGTTGATCGAGGAGCGCGGGGGCTCCGACTGGATGCTCTCGGCCGCGATCATCCCGGCGATGGTGGCGGTCATCATCCTCGGCCCGTGGATCGGTGCGCTCACCGACCACGTGGGCAGGCGCGTGCCGTACCTGATCGGCTCCACGATCGTCTGCGTAGCGGCCACGGCACTCCTGGCCACCTGGGGCGCGGTGCCGTCGCTCGTGCTCTACGCCATCGGCACCGTGGGATTCCACCTGGGCGCGCTCGTCTACGACGCGCTCCTGCCCGACGTGAGCACCGAGCGCACCCGGGGGCTGATCTCCGGGCTGGGTGTCGCTATCGGCTACGCGGGTTCGGCGCTCGCGCTCGGCATAGGCATCTACTTGCTGCCGAGGGCCGGGTACGCCGCCGTGTTCCGAGCGCTCGCGGTCGCCTTCCTGCTGTTCGCGCTGCCGGCGTTCGTCTGGATCCGGGAGCGTCCGCGCGCCCCGCGCGACGGCGCGCCGCCCGCGCTCATGAGCGTGTTCACCGCTATGGTCGATGCCTGGAAGAGCGCCGCCGGGCACCAGGGCGTGGTACGGTTCTTGATCGGCCGCTTCCTGTATACCGACGCCATCAACACGGTGTTCCTCTTCAACGCGGTCTTCGCCAAGATGGAGCTCGGCTTCACCGATGCGCAGACCGACCGCCTCGCCTTGCTGGGCATCGTGTGCGCAGGCCTGGGGGCGGTCATCGCCGGGCGGCTCGCGGACCGCTTCGGCTCGAAGCGTATGTTGCTCGCGGCGCTCGTCTCGCAAATCGTCGGTCTCGCGGCGGCGGTGATCGCCGCGGTGAGCGGCGTGCAGGCGATCGGCTGGCTCGTGGCCGTGGGTGGTGGCGCGGGCATCGGCGGCGCCTGGGCGGCCGACCGCGTGCTGATGACGCAGCTCTCACCGGCTGACAAGCTCGGCGAGTTCTTCGGCCTGTACGCCATCGTCGGGCGGTTCGCCACTGTCCTCGGCCCGTTCGTGTGGGCGCTTGTTGCCGACGTGATGGGCCTTGGTCGCACGTGGGCGCTCGGGTCGCTCGGCGTGTTCGTTGTCGCTTCGGTATTCGTACTCCGCGGTGTGCATCCACCCGCGAGTCAGACGGAGGTGTGATCGCGGTGCCCGATTTCCCGCTGGTGACGCTCGACCTCGCCCGCCGCATCGAGCGGATGGGCGTGGAGGATCTTGCTGCCTATGCGGCCGAGGCATGCGCGAGCGGCGTCTACCCGGGGTCTACCACGTTTCGCGTGGGCGGCGGGGGCGCGTACTGGTACAGCCCCGGCAACATCGTGAACGGGTCGTTCGGCCTGGGCATGGATGGCCCCGTGGAGCAGGAGGAGATCGCGGCGCTGATCGCGTTCTTCGAGGAGCGCGGCGAACCGGCCAAGGTTGACGTGTGCCCGTATGCGGATCCCTCGCTCCGTCGCTGGCTTGCCCAGTACGGGTTCGTCGCCACCGACTTCGAGACGGTGCTGTACCAGCGGCTCGGCGGGGATGTGGCCGAGGGGAGCGCCGCGACCGAGGGCCAAGCGGTCGGCGCGACCGAGGTGCTTCTGGCATCGACGGCCGCCGAGCGCGAACTGTGGGCGACGCTCGAGGCGCGCGGCTTCATGGACGACGCTGCCGACGAGGCCGGTCTCATCCTCGCGCGGGCGATCGCGCTCAGGACCGATTCTCTGCCGTTCATCGGCTACCTGGACGGTGAGCCCGCCGGTACCGGGATGCTCGTGATCAAGGGCGGCATCGCGATGTTCAACGGCGACTCCACGCTGCCAGCCATGCGCGGGAGGGGAGTGCAGTCAGCGATCCTCGCTCACCGGCTCGCATACGCGCGCGCGGCGGGGTGCGACCTTGCGGTGATCGAGGCCTCACCGGGCGGAATCTCCGAGCGCAACCAACAGCGCGCCGGCTTCCGCGTGGCGTACACGCGCGTGTCGCTGGAAAGACCACCTGCCGCCAGCCCAGCTTCTGTGTAGGGGCCCCATTCCACTGGGTCTCCTCACCGCTTCTTGGGATTCGCATTCCGCGGGGCGCTGGACAGACTCATTGGTAGTAACTATAGTAATCAATAGAGAACTATAGTTAGCTATGACGAACGGATGTTATCGATGCGTCCTCCTCGTGTTCAGCGCAGCAGGTTGCGGTACCCGCTTGACGTGGTGCTCGGTTCAGCCGCTCATGTCAGGTTGATGCGCGTGCTGCTTCACGACGTCGGCGGCCCTGTGAGCGTAACCGATGCCGCACGGCTGGCAGGCCTATCGCCGACTGGAGCGCGCAAGGCGCTCGAGGCGTTGGCGGGCGTGGGGATGGTCGAGCGCATCGGGACCGGCCGCGCGCAAACGTATGGCCCGACACAAGCGAACAGTCTCGGACACCTGCTCACGCAGCTCTTCGCGCAGGAGCAGAGGGCATACGAAGCGTTGCTGAAGAGCCTGCGCGAAGCCATCGGTATTCCAGAGATCCGGAGTGCATGGGCCAAGGATCTATCCGAGCGTGATGAACGCTCTCTTGAGCTTGACGTAGTGGCCGAGGTGAAGGCCGTGAGTTGGATAGGGCCCGAGCTCCGTGCCCGTGTGGCTTCGCTCGAGCAGCAGCACGACATCATCATCGAGATCAACGTCTTCACTCGCGCCGACCAGCCCGAGATGCCGGCTGATGCCGTACTGGTCTGGGGACCAGGCGAGGAGTCTTCGCGATCCGGCTCGCCAGGCGCCCGGGCAGGTTCAGACTCGGCAGAGCGTTCCTGGCGCATGGCGGTTGTTGTCGCGAACATGGTGAAGTCCGACCCCACACTGATCCGCAGAGCGCTGCAACACACCGACATGCTGCTACGTGAAGGGCAAGGCACTGCAAACAGCGATCTTGGAGAATGGCGACAGTTGCTCGAGACCTACTCGGCGGAACGCCTGCGCGAGCTGCTGGTCTCAAGAAGCTCCCGGGCGGATCGTCTCAGGCGCAGCTCCCCATTCTTCGCGGTCCTTACTCCTGAAGAGCGGGACCGCCTGCACAAGGGGATCGAGGGTGACAGATGAGATACGACCAGCTGGAGCACGCTATCCGGGCCGCCTGCGACGTCGCCGGTGATTCCGAACTGCTGATCTTCGGCTCACAATCGATTCTGGCGAGCTTCCCCGAGGCGCCCGAGGCGCTGAGGGCTTCCATCGAAGTCGACGTACAGCCAAAGAATCGTCCGGAGATGACTGACTACATCGACGGAGCATTGGGTCAGGATTCGATGTTCCACGCCACTCATGGCTTCTACGTGCACGGAGTCTCGATAGAGGTAGCCACTCTGCCGACCGGCTGGCTGGAGCGGGCCGTGGTGGTCTCAGACCCCGTCCGGACCAGGGGCGGTACAGGACGGTGCCTGGAGGCGCACGACCTGGCGGCGAGCAAGCTCGCTGCCTTTCGCGAGAAGGACAGGGTCTTTGTGGTCACGCTCCTCAGCGAACGCCTTATCGACGGGCAGGTGCTGATCATGCGCATCCGTGCCTTGCCTGTCACTGACGAACAGCGTGACAAGTTGATTCGATGGGCTGAGGTCACGATCAGGGATCTTGACTAGCTGAACGGCACCGCACCGCCTCGCTATACTGGAGGCGACGGCAGCCATCCGAGGAGGTACCCCATGAGCGATCGACCCACAGTCGCATTCGTCGGCACCGGCGTGATGGGTGCGTCGATGGCCGGTCACCTGCTCGATGCCGGATTCCCGTTGGTGGTACACAACCGCACCCGGGAGAAGGCCGAGCCGCTGCTCGACAAGGGCGCCGAATGGGCCGACTCCGCCGGTGCGGCGGCCGCCCGTGCGGACATCACCATCACCATCGTGGGCTACCCGCATGACGTGGAGCAGGTGTACCTCGGCCCGGCAGGCATTGTGGACGAGGCTCCGGTCGGAGCACTGCTGATCGACATGACCACATCCACGCCCACGCTTGCCGTGCGCATCGCCCAGGCCGCGGCCGCTCGCGGGCTCGTTGCGCTCGATGCGCCGGTCTCCGGCGGCGACGTGGGCGCCCGCAACGCCACGCTCACCATCATGGCGGGCGGCGATCGGGCCGGATTCGAGCGCGCGCTGCCCCTCTTCGAGGTGATGGGCAAGACGTACTCGCACATGGGCGGCCCCGGCGCTGGGCAGCACACCAAGATGGCCAACCAGATCGGCATCGCGGGCACGATGCTCGGCCTGATCGAGGCGCTGCAGTACGCCAAGGCCGCCGGACTCGACCTCGAGAAGACGCATGCGGCGCTGTCGGGTGGCGGTGCCAACTCGTGGTCGTGGGGCGCCTACGGGCCGAGGATCCTGGCGGGCGACTTCGCCCCCGGCTTCTTCGTGAAGCACTTCGTGAAGGACCTGCGCATCGCGATCGAGGAGGCACACGCCCTCGGCCTGACGCTCCCCGGGCTCGAGCTTGCCGAGCGACTGTACTCGCGGTTGATGGAGGCCGACGGGGCTGAGTTCGGCACCCAGGCGTTGTGGCTGCTCTACGAACGGGGAGATGCACAGGGGTAGGGTCGCGAGGGCACGGGACGCCCGCGTGGGGCGACCCCGGGGCGGTCAGGACGCGAAGTCACGAACGGGAGGGGTCGACATGGCGGACAGTGTGGGGGCGGGCGTGGCGGTCAGGCTCGGCGAGTTCGTTGCGGCACATGCGCAACAGGACACCGGTGGCACCTGGCAGCTGGAGAGCAAGAAGATGCTCGAGATCAAACTCGACAACAGCACCGTGTTCACCAAGCTCGGCGCGATGGTGGGCTATTACGGTCAGCTCGGGTTCGAGCGCGCCGGCGCTGGAAGCGCGGGCAAGTTCCTCAAGACGATGGCGACCGGTGAGAAGGCCGCTACCACCAAAGTGACGGGCTCGGGGGTGCTGTACTGCGCCGATCAAGGCAAGGAGATCACGATCCTGTACCTGGAGAACGAGTCGATCTACGTGAACGGTAGCGACTGCCTGGCGTACTCGGACTCGCTCGCCTGGGACATCGTCTTCACCGGAGGGGCCAGCATGATGGCGGGTGGCCTCTTCTCGCTCAAGCTGACCGGCACCGGCTACGTGGCGATCACTACGCACGGCAAGCCGCTCGTGCTGGGTGTTGGGCCGGGCTATCCGCTTTTCACCGATCCCAACGCCACGGTGGCGTGGTCCGATGGCCTGCAGACCACCGTCAAGGCCGACGTGAATCTCAAGACGCTCATCGGCCGGGCCAGTGGCGAGACGTTCCAGATGCGCTTCGACGGCCAGGGCTTCGTGGTCATCCAGCCGTACGAGGAGACCGTGGTGGCGAGCGGCGGCGGGTCGTGACGGAGGCACCGCCGGAAGGCGGCAGAGTCTCGATCGAGATCGTGGAGATCCAGGGCACCGGCGCGTGCTCGATCGGCCACGTGGTCGGCGACCGCTGGAAGGTCGACTCCGCACTTGTGCCCGCCGGCATCTGCGGCTGGGCATACGCGGCGATGCTGCCGTTTCTGCAGCCGCTCCGCTTTGGCGGGAGCTTCCCCTGGGAGGCCGAAGGCGAGGCGCTTGTGTGCTGTCCCGACCCGGCGAATCCGGTGGTGTTCAGGCTGCGGGTGGTTGAGTGACGCTGATCGAACATGGATCGGCTGACGGGGAGACCTAAGCGCAGCCTCCGCAGGCGCGGGTCGTGCGCCGAGGACAGCAAGCGTGATCTACCCCGTCAGCCGCTCGCGTACTACTTCACATCTACCATCACGGCCAGCTCGGCCCGGTCCACGAAGTACGGCCGGTCGGGCGAGCCCATCGGGTCGTCCATCGAGAAGTCGAACTCGCCAGCAACGCCCTTGTCGGCATGCACGGCCACGATCAGCTTCTCGGTGGTGACGTCTTCGAGCTCGACCGCCACATCGAGCGATTCTCCTTCATCGATGTGCTGCAGGCCCACGCGCATACCCGGCTTGCCGTCATCGTCGAGGTGCACCACGAGCCACGCGTCGCCGGGGGAGAGCACCCGGTCGACGACGAGCTCGGCGCCAGTCGCGGAGCCGGAGATCTCGAGCTGCGCGTCATCAGCCGAGGCTACATAGCCCCACACGCCGTCGGCGGGGTGCGACCCGTCGGTGGAAGCCACGCACCCGGAGAGCGTGAGCGTCCCGATCACGAGTGCGAGCGCAACGAGCATCGCCCGGCCTCGCAGGTGGATGCGGTTCATCGTGCGGTTCCTTTCGACATGCTCGGCCGGAAGCGGCGGAGCAGGAGCGAGCTGGTCACAACGCTCACGGACGAGAGCGCCATAGCGGCGCCGGCGAGCTCCGGCTTGAGCAGGCCGAGGGCCGCCACCGGGATGCCGAGCGAGTTGTAGCCGAGCGCCCAGAAGAAGTTCTGGTGGATCTTGCGGATAGTGGCGCGTGACAGCTCGATGGCTGTCACCACGTCACGCAGGTCGTTCTTGATGAGCACGATGCCGCCGGTCTCCATGGCGATGTCGGTGCCAGCGCCCATGGCGATACCCACGTCGGCCTGAGCGAGCGCCGGTGTGTCGTTGATGCCGTCGCCCACCATCGCCACCGTGAGGCCGCGCGCCTGAAGCTTCGCGACCTCCTCGGCCTTGTGCTCGGGGAGCACCTCGGCGAGCACGTGGTCGGGTGCGATGCCCGCCTGTGCCGCGATGGCCTCGGCGGTGCGGCGGTTGTCGCCGGTGATCATGTAGACCTCGACGCCCATCTTCGTGAGACGGGCGACGGCCTCTTTCGAGTTGTCCTTGAGCGTGTCCGCAACCGCGATGATCCCGGCGAGCTTGGCGCCGTTCACGCCCACGAGCATGACCGTCTTTCCTTCGCCCTCAAGCGTGTTGATGCGCTCCTCGAAGCGGGCGATGTCGATGCCCTCGGCGGCCATGAGGCGCCGGTTGCCGAACGCCACGCGCATGCCGTCGACCGTGCCCTCCACGCCATGGCCGGGCACCGCCGCGAAGCCCTCGACCTGCGGCAGGTGCATCGCACGCTCCTTGGCGTGCGCGATGATCGCCTCGGCCAGAGGATGCTCGCTCCCGCGCTCGAGCGCCGCCGCGAGCATGAACACGCGGTCGGCGTCGTGCCCGTCGGCAAGCTCGATGTCGGTCACCACTGGCTTGCCGTGGGTGAGCGTACCGGTCTTATCGAAGACGATCGCCTTGATCTTGTACGCGGTCTCGAGCGCTTCACCGCTCTTGATGAGGATGCCGTTCTCGGCGCCCTTGCCGGTGCCCACCATGATGGCGGTGGGGGTGGCCAGGCCGAGTGCGCACGGGCATGCGATGACCACGACCGCCGTGCCGGCCAGGAGCGCCTTCACGAATGGCGTGACATCCATGTAGATGCTGGGGTCGACGAACCTCGGCACCACGAAGAGCCACACGAGGAACGTGAGCACCGCAAGCGCCACGACCACCGGCACGAACACCGCCGAGATTCGGTCGGCGAACCGCTGTACAGGCGCCTTGGAGCCCTGCGCCTCTTCCACGAGCCGCACGATCTGCGCGAGCGCCGTCTCGGCACCGACTTTGGTGGCGCGGAAGCGGAAGCTGCCGAGCTTGTTGAGCGTGGCGCCGATAACGGTGTCGCCCTCGCGCTTCTCCACCGGAATCGACTCGCCGGTGAGCATGGACTCGTCGACCGCCGAGGAGCCCTCGGTGACGATGCCGTCCACCGGGACCTTCTCTCCGGGACGCACCACCACGATGTCGCCTGCGAGCACCTCTTCCACGGGCACGTCGATCTCGTCGCCGTCGCGCACCACGCGCGCGGTCTTGGCCTGCAGCCCCATCAGCTTCTTGATGGCGTCGGACGTCTTGCCCTTGGCGCGCGCCTCGAGGAGCTTGCCGAGGATGACGAACGTGAGCAACAGCGCGCTCGTCTCGAAGAACACCGGCTCGCCCATGAGCGAGGGGACGAAGGTGGCCGCGAGCGAGTAGAAGTACGCCGCCGAGGTGCCGATGGCCACGAGCGTGTCCATGTTGCCGGTGCGGCGCTTGAGCGCGTGCCAGAAGCCGCGGTAGAACTGCGCTCCGGCGATCAGTTGCACCGGCGTTGCCAGCGCGAAGCTGATGTACTTGAAGACCATCATCGGGTCCCATGCCCCGCCGACGGTGCTGGCGAGCCATTCGGACACGATGAGCGGTACCGATTCCATGATGGACGGTACCATCAGAACGAGCAATGGCAGCGAGAGCACAAGCGAGAAGACGAACAACCGCTTCTGCCCGCGGATATGCTCCTGCTGGGCCTCGCGCTGTGCGTCACCGGCGGTGCCGGGCGCGGCGTCTTCGTCGCGCGGCACGGCGTCGTAGCCAGCTGCGCGAACGGCCGCGACAAGGTCGTCGACCGTGAGCGTGTGGGGATCGTATGCAACAGTGGCGGTCTCGGCGGCAAGATTCACCACGGCGCTGCCCACGCCGGGCATGCGCTGGAGCGTCCGCTCGATGACCGCCTGGCACGACGAGCACGTCATGCCGATGATGCCGAACGAGGCCGACGCGGTGGCCGCGGCGGCGCTTGCCGCCATGATCGCGGGGTCGGGTGCGGGCGGCACCGTGGGGCAGGCGCCGGTGTCGCAGGCGTCGGGGGCCTCGGTCTCACCGGGCGAGGTCGCAGCCGGAGGCGGGTCGGCGGGCGCGGCGTCGGCAGGTGCCTCGGGCGCCTCCCACTCGACCGCCTCGAGCGTGACCGCGCCCCCGCGGGGGGTGAACCCCGCGGCGACGATGGCCGACTCCACGGATGCGGCGTCCACCGCATCTTCGGCGGAGAACACGGCGAAGCCCTCCTGCGCGTCAGCAGCAAGCACCGTCACGCCGGGTATCGCCGACAGGTTCATCGTGACGAGCCGCTCGCAGGCATGGCAATGCATGCCGTCGATGTCGACCCGGTAGGTGTGTGTCATGGTCATCTCCAGAGTCCGGTGGTTACTCGACGATGATAGTGCCGAACACCATCTGCATGCCGCACGAGAAGGAGTACTCGCCGGGCTGCAGCACGTCGGCCTCGATGCGGATGGTCTTGGGGCCGCCGGTCAGGTCCTCGTAGAAGCCGAGATCCTCGCTCATGACCTGCGCCATGCAGCCGCCGGCCTGCGAGAAGGTGATCTCAGCGGGAACGCTGGCGGTCAGGCGGATCACATTGGGGTCATACCCGTTGGTGGCGTCCACGCTGATGCGCTGAACGTCGCCCTCAACGGTCGCGGCGCCCTCGATCGTCTCGCCGGTGCCGCTGTTGCCGCAGCACGCGCATGCGGGGGAGGCTCCGTCGGTGCCCGGTAGGGCGGCGGGCGTCCCGGTGGCCTGCGCGCCGCGATCAGCGGCCTCGGCCACCTGGTAGGTGGCGACGAACGCAAGAACGGCGATCAGCACGATCAAGGCGGTGCGCAGGTGCTTGGTGGTGGTTGCTGACATCGGTGGTTCCTTTCGGTCGGTCCCGGTCGTTGGCCGGGGAGTGTGTGTCATCAGAGCAGGCCGCCGAACGCGAGTCCGGCGAGTACGGCGATCACGATCCCGGTCACCGCAAGCAGGACCTCGCGCTTAGTGAGGCCGAGGGGTCCGCGATCGGCTTGGGCCGGCGCGGTGCGTGCCAGTGCGGCGCCGGCGGCCAGGATCCCGCCGAGCGCGAGGACGAGCGCGATGCCCGGTCCGTCACCGCCGGTCGATCCGTCCGCGGCGGCGCCCACTCGTAGTTGGCCGGACATCATCCCCATGCCGCACGTGAGCGTGTAGCTGCCGGCCTCGGCGGCGGGCAGTTCGACGACGGTCACCGCATTGGGCGCGAGGTCCACGAGCACGCCGAGCTGCGGCAGCGCGAGCTGGTCGGAGCAGGCATTGGCTTCCTGCCGGTCAACGATCAGGCGCACCGGCACGCCGGCGGGGATGTCCACGGTCGCAGGCTGGAACCGCACGTTGGCGATGGTGAGCGGCACCTCGACCACACCGTCGGCGCCGGTGGCGAACTCACCGGTGGCGGCTGTCTGCTCACCGCCGAGGACGGCGGCCTTCACCGACTGCAGCGTCACAGGGGAGCCGAGCAGCATCGCGCCACGGTTGAGGTACGTCACGCCGAACACGAGCACCACGACCGCCAGCGCGACCATCACGCGTTCCTTGAGCTTGCGGGGAATCAGGCTCGACGCGGTGCCGAACCCGAGCATGAGCGGCGCGGTGCCCAGGCCGAACGCGAACATCGCGATAGCGCCGTTGATCGCGCTGCCGCTGGCTGCGGCGTTGAGCTGCGCGGCCATCAGCGGCGCGCACGGCATCAGGCCGGTGAGCAGTCCGAAGGTGATCGGCGTGGCGATCGTGGAGCGGTCCCGCTCGGCATCGGTCACCGCTTTGCGGCGCACAGCGGTGAAGGCGCGCACCAGGAACTTCGGCGGGCGCGGCGTGAAGCGCGCAGCCCACGGCACGCGGCCGGTCATACCGAGCGCAAGCACGATCATGAACGCGCCGGCCACGAGCATCACGTACGGCCGGATGGCATCGAGGTTGAATGCCGAGCCCACAGCACCGAGCAGCAGACCCACGAGCATGTAGCTCACGATCTTGGCCGCCTGATAGGCGAGATTGGGTACGACGCGCTGGGCGACGGTGCCGTCCTCGGTGCCCTTCAGGGCATAGGTGACGACCATCGGCCCGCACATCGACACGCAGTGGAGGCTCGTGATGAGCCCCAGCGTGAGGGACGGGAAGAACAGATCCACAGGGGACACTCCTCATGTCGAGAGGTACGCAGGCGTGCGCATACTGGCGAGCCGGCAGACGCCGGTCCGCATCGATGAGGAGTGCTCTTAGATCGTGAGGCGGACCCCGAGGGGGTCGAGCGGCGGAGGCGACGACGTCACATCCGGAGCCGCGATATGCCACGAGGCCGGCACCGGAGCGGCGACGGGCGTGACATACGACAGGAACGTGGGCGTTTCGAGCGCAGTGGGTTGCGCTGCCTTCGCGTCGTCCGGCGTGTGCTTCATGATGACGGCTTCAGGGCAGTCGTCACACGCGGGGAGGAAGTCCGTGCAGGTGCCGGTGGTCACGTCGCCGCAGTCGGGCATGGCGCATACGGGGGTGACCACGCTGACGAGCGCGACGGCGACGAGCGCCATCGCGAGCAGTCGCGTTATCAGTGCCGTGCGTGCCATCGGTCCTCACTGACAGGAGTCGGTCGTGCTGGACAGTGCGTATGCAACCGCTGTGCCAGGTATCGCGGGGGCGTCGCCGCCCGGGGCATCACGTT
>Ga0265295_1008256_pt1 | contig 11619 bp, 11 predicted proteins | sample Munlansysbiofilm_FD_192503 | JGI IMG/M metagenome (GOLD analysis project Ga0265295, IMG submission 192503) | Leachate microbial communities from a municipal landfill in Southern Ontario, Canada - Methane capture system biofilm | ecosystem: Engineered > Solid waste > Landfill > Unclassified ... | reverse complement strand
AGGGGAGGTAGATGACACGCACCCCCAGCTCGGCCCGCTCATAGTCCTTCAGGAGGGTCTTGGCGCTGTCTTCGGTGGGACAGAGCGCCCAGAGCCGGCCCTGGTTCTTCGCCCGCAGGACCAAGAGGAAGCGGGAGAGCGGATATCCCTCCAGCCCTTCGATGGTGAGCTCATGGCCTGGATTCCCCCATGCCTTGTATGCACTGCTTGTTTTGCTATAGGATTGGACGAGGGTAGAGATGGGCGTTTGCATAAACGCCATTACCCTACCACGAGCTAGAAGGTTATGCAAGAGAATGGAAGTCCATCTGAAACAGCAAAAGCTAGATGATTTGGCAGAGGTCGTCGCTGCCTGCGGCGCATGGGCCAAGTCAATGCAAACGTCGGTCCACCGCTCCTACAAGAGCGATGGGACGCCGGTCACCGAAGTCGATCTGGAGGTCTCACGCCGGATCGTCGAGCACATCGAAGCGAACTTTCCCCACTGCAACATCGTCAGCGAGGAGTCCATCGAGCCCTTCGACCCCTCCGCTGAGTGGACCTTCGTCCTCGACCCGATCGACGGCACCGACGTCTACAGCCAGGGCCTGCCGTGCTGGGCAGTCGCCCTCGGGATCCTGGACTGTGACCGCAACCCCGTCGGGGCGATGATCAGCGCCCCGCGCTGGGGCCTTGGAGAGGAGAACCTCTTCGTCCGCCTCGATCCAGGCGGGAGGCTGCTGATCAACGGCGAGCCCTTCACCTGCCATGGGTCGAAGGATATCCCCGAGCAGATCACCATGGGATCGAGCGGGCAGCGGGACTTCGACTTCTCCATCTACGACGGGAAGATCCGGATCTTCGGGTCAGCCATCCTCCACCTGCTCTCGCTGGTCATCTACCCCTATATCCAGGGGTCGATCGTCCAGGGGTGCTATGCGTGGGATATCGCGGCCTCACATGCGGTGCTGCGCGCCTGCTCGATGGATCTTGAGTATGTGGATGGGAGCACCTTCGTCTACGACGACCGTCTCCTTGTCGAGCGGGAGAGCTTCTCACCACCCCTCTACGGTGGCACCACCGCCTGCATCAAGGCGCTGCATCATCTGATTCCACCACGGCGTTGACCGAGCCGACCTTCCCCCCTTCGTGCCAGGAGCGGGCGAGGTACATGAACGGGGTATCGAAGATGGCCACGACCCACTTGAGCAGGTAGGTCGAGAGGGCAATCTCGAGCAGCACACGCCGGGGATAGACCCCGGTGAAGGCAATCGAGACAAAGATGACCGTATCGATCAGCTGGCTGACGAAGGTCGAGAAGTTGTTGCGCATCCACAGTGTGTGCCGCCCCGGCCTCCTCCGCTTCCAGTAGTCGAAGGCCCACACATCGTGGAGGTTGCTGGCCAGGTAGGCCGTCAGGCTCGCCAAGGCGATGCGCGGCATGAGGGAGAAGATCGTCGACAGGCTCTCCTGGGCGATATCGCTGGATGCCGGCTCGAAGAAGAGGGCCATCTGCATCAACAGCGTCATCGCAAGGAGACTGAAGAAGCCGATGGAGACCGCCTTGTATGCATCCTTCTTGCCGTAGAGCTCACTGAGGATATCGGTTGCCAGAAATCCGGTGGCATAGACGATGTTGCCCAGGGTCGCCTCCAGGCCGAAAAGCGAGACGTTCTTCGTCACCTGTATATTGGCCACGATGACACTGATGGGCACCCATACAAAGAGCCCCACCCGCCCCCACAGGCGGAATGCGGCCATGATCAGGGCAAAGTTCAGCACCAACATGAGGATCCAGTACAACTCATTCATTTTCATCCCTCTGACACACAATCACATCAATCGCCTCGATGCCGAAGCACTCCTTGACCGCCTCGACAAAGGGGGTGCGTACCACCGCGGCCACGAGCACCCCATCTCGTCCCAATGCCTCGGCAAACGACGGGGCAAGCCCCCCGCCCTCCATTTCCAGGCGGCCGATCTCATCGAAGACCGCAAGCTCGGCCTGTGGCAGGGAGCGGATGATACGCTTATTGGCCCAGTTGAAGGCGTCCTCATCATAGGAGAACTTCCCCAACCGTTTCCACCCATCGTGTGGTTCACAGGAGAGGGCCAGGCGCGTCTCTTTCGAGCCGAGGTCCTTGAGGGTATACTGGGTTTTGCCGACATTGGCAAGGGCGAGGACCCCACAGGTCCGCATCGCCCTCCACGGCAGTTCTGATAGCAGGCGGATGAGCGTGGTGCTCTTCCCCTCATCGCGCTCCCCGACGATGAAGAGGGGCCTAGACGCCATTGAAGAGGCCCTGCAGCACATCGAACGCGCGCATCGAGTCCTCCCGCCTGATGACAAAGGTCAGCTCATTCATCGTCGAGACGATCTCGATCACGTTGATCTGCTCCCAGGCGAGGCGCCTGACCGCTTCGTAGACCACCCCGGGGGTCTGCAGGAACTCACCGGTGAAGACGAGGCTCAGGGCAACCAGGTCATCCATCTGGTTGAGGACCTCCTCTCCCTCGGCGAGGCTGCTGACCAGGTCGCGGTACTTCTCGCTGACGGCGATGCTCACCTCGTGGCTGCCGAGTGTGATGTTGAGGAAGTCCCCCTTCTCCACCGAGACCTGGCTGTAGAGGGAGGCGAGCTTGGAGATGAACTGGTCGCGCCTGACGAGGTTGAGGTCGAAGATGTTGGTCTTCATCACGATCCCGTAGTCGACCGAGGCGCTACTGCGCTTCTCGTTCCCCCGACGGAGCTCGTCGGCGTAGCGGCGCAGGGCCATGACGATGGCGCTGATCTTCACCTCCTTGGTATAGAGGCGCTCCACCTCGCTGTGGATGGAGGAGGCGTAGTTGCTGTACGAGAGGATGCCGTTGATCAACATCTCATGGATGAACGGGGATTTATCAACGATCCGTTTTACACAACTGCTCACTGTCTCTGCCATGACTGCCTCCGCTACTGTTATTACTACCACAAACTCGGAATAATCACAACAAAAATTAGTAAAATTGTTGCTAGTCGTACAGCTATACAATAGTTGCAAGAGCCCGAGCGCTTGCCTATACTGAGAGCGGAGGTCTTTCGATGCGATGTCCCCACTGCTCATCACTGGATGACAAGGTTCTTGAGTCTAGACAGAATGCCAGCGGCTCCTCGATCCGCCGGAGGCGTGAGTGCAACGCGTGCGGCTACCGGTATACGAGCTACGAACGCATCGAGGACAAGCCGCTGATGGTCATCAAGCGGGATGGACGGCGCGAGGTCTTCGACCTGAACAAGATCGGGCGCGGCATCCGCTCATGCACCGAGAAGCTCAACATCAGCGAGAATGAGCTCGACCAACTGCTGCAGAACATCGAGGATGCCATCATGCTGAAGGTAGGGAGCCGGCGGGAGATCCACAGTTCGGCAATCGGCGACGAGGCGCTCAAGCAACTGAAAGAGGTGGACTTGGTCGCCTATGTACGCTTCGCCGCTGTCTACAAGGCCTTCAACGACCTGGGCCAGTTCATCCTGGAGATCCAGAAACTCGGCAGCGAGCTCACCTAGGGGCGTCGAACCACTTTCCCGTCATCGCCGATGCTATCTCGTCATTGAGGTGCTCCGGCTTGAGGATTTCATTGGCACAGTCAAGGCAGAAGGTATCACTCATCCCCCCCACGTAGTCGTAGATGAGGCGGTCGAGCGAGCCGTCGTGGGCGTAATACGCATCCCGCATCTCGCTGTAGTGGCGGTAGAAGCCGGCGGCGAGCATGTTGCGCTCATCACGGTAGCGCTCTTCGCTGTCGCCGCACTCATCGACCAGGTACCGGAGGTAGTCGACGATGAGGTGGAGCAGGCGGCTGAAGTAGCGCTCATACCCCTCCAGAAGCCGGCTCTTGTAGATTCGTTGGTAGTTGAAGCGGACCATCGCGGAGACGGCGGGAAAGCACTCGTCACTGAAGGCAATGCCCTCCTCTACTGTCGAGGCCTTGATCACATCCATGACCAGGGTGTCGATGACCTGCGCGTTGGATGAGCCGAGACGTGAACGAACCCCCGCATCGAGGTCGCTCCATTCGATGAGGCCGAGGCGGGCTGCATCCTCAAAGTCACGCCCTATGTAGGCGATGGTGTCGCTCAGGCGCACCACCGCAGCCTCCCATGTCGAAGGCATCACCTCCGCCCGGCACGTGATCGACTCCAGCTCCTTGATGGTGAAGGTGGGCTTGATGCGCTGGGTGAGCTGCTCCCCGTTGTGGCTGACGATGCCGTCGCGCACCGCATAGGTGAGGTTCAGCCCCTTGCCACCGTTGGCAAGGAAGTCCACCACCCTGAGGCTGTGCACTTCATGCTCGAAGGGGTGAAGGCCGGAGTCGACCATCATCGCCGAGAGGATCTTCTCACCGGTATGGCCGAAGGGGGTGTGGCCCAGATCGTGCCCCATCCCGATCGCCCAGGCGAGCTCGCTGTCCAACCCCAGGCCCCGGCAGATTGTCGAGGCGATGGAGGCGACGTGGAGCGAGTGCTCGATACGGGTGCAGATATGGTCGTTCGAGGGGGCGAAGAAGACCTGGGTCTTGTGCTTCAGGCGCCTGAAGGCGGAGCTGTGGATGATGGCGGTCGTGTCCCGATAGAAGGGACCGCGCACATCCTCGCTCTTCTCCCGCCTCCGCCGTACCAACTGCTCTGGTGCAATCTGATTTTCCATTCTCATCGTTAGTTTCCCAAATGTTCATCTCTATGGTATCATGCTAGGAGAGTTCTTGGATAGCGGAGGTTGCAATGGTTGAGATCTATCTACTGCCCCTTGGGTGTTTGCTGCTGAATTTCCTGGCGTTTGCCGCCTGCCTGCGCTTCCTCTTCTCGCGCCAGGGCCTCTATTGGATCATTCCGCTGGCCCTCACCCTCTTCATGGCCTGGCCCCACGCCCTCACCCTCTACCAGGTCGCCAGTGCCGGGGCGCCGGTTGCCTCCCCCTACGCCTACCTCGAACTGCAGCCGCTGATCCTCTCCCTGCTCTGGTATGCCATGATCGTCACCTTCCACTACGCGCTGAAGAAGACGATCCGGGTGAACCTCTACGCCGAGCAGGTGAAGAAGAACCTCCATGAGGTACGCTACCTTGAGGCCGGCGATGAGGGCGAGCGACTGCGACGCGAGCGACGGTGGCGCACCCACCTGGTCAACCGAGCCACCCCGGTGCGGCTCGGCCTCTATCCTTCAGGATGGGTTGATCTCTTCGACGAAGCCTAGATGCGTAGCCACCTCTATCTCAGTGGGATCAAGCACAGTGGCAAGACAACCATGGCCGCCCTCATCGCAGGGCAGCTCGCCCTCGCGTGGGCCGACCTTGATAACCTGGTAGCTGCACAGCTCGCTCCGGGAGAGACGGTCAGGTCCTTCTATCGCGAGCGGGGCCAGGACGCCTTCCAGGCGTTGGAGCGCGAGGCACTCGAACGCCTCCTCGCCTCTGCCACCGAAAGGATGGTCATCGCCCTTGGCGGCGGGGCGTGCGACAATGAAAAGTTGATGGAGCGGGTCAAGGGGAGCGGGACGCTCGTCTACCTCAAGGTCAGCGAGGAGGTCCTCCTCACCCGTATCCTCAGAGGGGGCATCCCCCCCTTCCTCGACCAAGACGATCCTGCCGGTTCCTTCCACATTCTCTATAAGCGGCGCGATGAGCGCTATTCCAAGATGTGCGATCTTTTGGTAGAATTGCCAGATGGCCTTGATGCAAGGGGCTCGAGTGATCTCGTCCTCTCCCGTCTGGCCGAGGAGGCTTGAGTGGCTTACAACACCTTTGGCAATGCATTCTCGATTACGACCTTCGGGGAGTCCCACGGCGAAGCCCTGGGAGTCATCATCGATGGGGTCGAATCGAACTTCCCGATCGATGAGAAGGCCCTGCAGCGCGAGATGGACCGCCGCCGCCCGGGGGCCAACCCCGCCGGCACCGAGCGCAACGAGATCGACAAGCTCTCCATCCTCAGCGGTGTCTACAATGGCATGACCACCGGCGCCCCGATCGCCATGATCCTCTTCTCGACCAACCAGCGCAGCAGCGACTATGAGCACCTGAGAGAGATCTTCCGCCCCGGCCACGCTGACTGGACCTACCACAAGAAGTGGGGCAACCGCGACATCCGCGGAGGCGGCCGGTCGAGCGGCAGGGAGACGAGCGCCCGCGTCGCCGCCGGCGCCCTGGCCAAGCAGCTTCTGGCCAAGCGTGGCATCTCTGTCTTCGGCGGCACGGTGCAGGTCGGCCCCATCGTCGCGACCCGGCGCAACTGGGAGGAGGTCGACCCGATCCTCCACTGCCCCGACCGGGACGCTGCACAGCAGATGGTATCCCTCATCGAGGAGATGCGGGGCGAGCGCGACTCCATCGGCGGAGTGATCGAGTGTAGGGCCACCGGGTTGCCGGTTGGTCTCGGAGAGCCCGCATTCGGCAAGATCGAGGCCCTCCTGGGCCAGGCGGTCCTCTCCATCGGTGCGGTCAAGGGGGTGCAGTTCGGCGATGGCTTTGCCGCCGCCTCGATGCGCGGCAGCGAGTTCAACGACCAGCGGACGAGCGATGGCTTTCTGTCCAACCATGCAGGGGGAATGCTCGGCGGCATATCAAGCGGCCAGGAGCTGGTCCTGCAAGCCGCCGTCAAGCCGACCTCATCGATCGGAAAAGCCCAGCAGACCGTGAACATGGACAACGAGACCGTCCTCCTTGAGATCAACGGACGCCACGACCCGTGCATCTGTGCCCGTGCGGTGGTGGTCGTCGAGGCGATGGTCGCCATAACGCTGCTCGATCTCTACTACACCGCGTTTGGACGTGATGCATGAAAGACACCCCACTGATTGTCCAGAGCGACCGCAGTCTGCTGCTCGATGTACACCACCGTGATAGCGAGGCGTGCCGAGGCGACCTCATCCGCTTCTGCGAGCTGGTCAAGAGCCCGGAGCACATGCACACCTATACCATCACCGCCCTCAGCCTCTACAACGCCAGCGCCCTCGGCCTCACGGTCGACGCGATCATGGCCACCCTCGAGAAGTGGTCACGCTTCCCCATCGCCGACAGCGTGCGGTTCTTCGTCCAGGATATGGCGAGCCGCTGGGGCAAGGTGACACTGACCGAGAGCGATGATCCCACCTACTACACCCTCCATGTCGAGAGCGAGAGGATCCGCAAGGAGCTGATGCAACGGACCGCCATCGCGAAGTTGCTCCGCACCCGTGACGAGACGAGCTTCCTCATCCAGGCCTACCACCGCGGGGAGGTGAAGCTGCAGCTGATCAAGGCCGGTTGGCCGGTCGATGACCGCATCCCCCTCTCCGGCGGGGAGAAGATCGACATCTCGCTGTTGCCCACCACCCGGGCCGGCCTTCCCTTTGATGTGAGGCCCTACCAGCAGAATGCCGCCAACGCCCTCCTCGGGGACATGGGACCGGGCAGCGGCTACGGGGTCATCGTCATGCCCTGCGGCTCCGGCAAGACGGTCGTCGGCATGAAGATCATGGAACGCATCGCCATGCGGACCTTGATCGTGACCACCAACGTGGCGGCGGTGAGGCAGTGGAAGGCCGAGCTGCTCGACAAGAGCTCGCTGACCGAAGCTGAGATTGGGGAGTACAGCGGCGACCGCAAGGAGGTCAGGGATGTGACCATCTGCACCTACCAGGTGCTGACGTGGCGCAAGGAGAAGGAGGGCCCCTTCCTCCACCTCGACCTGTTGACCCAGGGGGGCTGGGGCCTGGTCATCTACGACGAGGTGCATATGCTGCCCGCCCCGATCTTCAAGGTCACCGCGGAGCTGCAGGCGATCCATCGCCTCGGCCTGACCGCCACGCTGGTGCGCGAGGATGGGCGGGAGGAGGAAGTCTTCAGCCTTGTAGGTCCCAAGCGATTCGATGTACCATGGAGTGAGCTGGAGCAACAGGGCTTCATCGCCACCGCATACTGCCATGAGATCCGCATCGAGTTGCCCCAGGAGCTGGAAATCCCCTATGCCATCGCGACCAAGCGGCAGAAGTACCGCATAGCGAGCGAGAACCCCCGCAAGCTGGAGGTCATCCAGGCGCTGATCGAACACCACCCCGATGACTTCATCCTGGTCATCGGCCAATATCTGGACCAGCTCGAGGAGATCTCCAAGCTCCTCGATGCACCGCTCATCACCGGCAGCACCCCCAACAGTCGCCGAGATGAGCTCTACAACGCCTTCAGGGAGGGATTGATCCGGATCCTGGTGGTCAGCAAGGTGGCGAACTTTGCCATCGACCTGCCCGATGCATCGGTGGCGATCCAGGTCTCGGGCTCCTTCGGCAGCCGCAGCGAGGAAGCGCAGCGGCTCGGCCGGATCCTGAGGCCCAAGAACCGTTCGTCGTTCTTCTATTCGATCATCACCCAGTACTCGAGCGAGGAGGAGTTCGGGGCAAACCGGCAGAAGTTCCTCGCCGAGCAAGGATATACCTATGAAGTGGAGGTGTGGCCCAATTGAGCGATACAGCACAGAAACGATTTGAAACGGCACTCAGCAGATACAACGAGGAGAACTTCTTCTATATCGCCCACAACTACCTCGGGCCCATCAAGAGCCCCTTCCACAAGCCACTCTTGGTCACCCGCCTCTCCACCCTCTTTGGCCAGGAGCAGATCCAGAAGCGGATGATCGAGCTGCTCGATGACCTGGACCTCGCGATCCTCTCCCTCCTGGTCCTCACCGGGCCGATCACGGCCGAGGAGGTGATCGACCTGCTCTCCCCCCGGTTCGGGTACACCACGATCTTCTGGCGCCTGTCGGCGCTGCAACTACGCCTCATCCTCATCGGTGAGGAGGGGCGCCTCGTCTTCAACCCCCTCATCGACGGGCAACTCTTGAGCCGTTGCTCCCTCTCCAGCCTCCTCGGGCCGCTTGAGGGCGCGGGGGGCGAGCAGAGCCACCTCTCCCGCGAGTTTGTGCGAGGCTACCTCTCGCTGCTGCTGAGCGAACAGCGCTTCGGCTACCGGGAGGCCCATCGTGCCATCTTCCCCTCCTTCGAGGAGGAGCACCTCAGGCGCCTGATCCCCCTCCTCGGCGACCTGTTGCAACGCCTGGGTGTCGTCAAGACGGGCAAGGTCCCGCATTTGGTCGAGGAGCGGGTCGACGCCCTGCTCTCGCTGAGTGAGGGCGACCTCTATGCACTGCTGCTCGCCGCCTCGATCAGCGGCCCGCCCATCGCATCGGCGGTCGCCTTCTCCTCCTCCCTCGTCTCCCTCCTTGAGGGCGCCGGCTCGATCGGGCAAGAGGGGCTGGACCTGCTGTTGCACATCCTCTTCAAGCGCCATGGCATCGCCTATGTGGACACCGTCTCAGAGACGCTGGTCACCCTGGGCCTGATCAGTGGGGGACCGGTCCACCACGTGGCCCGCTTCACCGAGCCGGTGGGCGAAGAGAGGCTCCTCGTCGACAGCGACTTCACCATCAACTACCTCGGTGAGAGGAAGGAGGGGGACATCCTCCACCGCTTCGCCACCCTCTCGACCTTTGACCTCCAGCGCCAATGGCGCGTGACCAAGGAGAGCGTGGTACGCGCCTTCGAGGCAGGCCTCCCCTTCAGCGAGATCGAGGCGTACCTCCTCTCCAATACCCAGGGCAGCAGTGCCTCCAGCCTCATCAAGCAGCTTTCCATGCTCAGCGAACGCTACGGCATGCTCACCATCTACGATGGACTGACCCTGGTCGTCGACCAGCGCGTCGCCCACCTGGTCGAGCACCTGCCCGCCCTCGAGGAGCACCGGATCAGGAAGCTCTCCCCCACGATCTTCCTCATGAGGCGGGAGAGCGAGGAGGTGTGGCGCAAGATCCTCACCGATGCCGGCCAACTGGTCGGCTCCACACACCGCCAGCCGGTCGTCTCGGCCAAGGAGGAGGCGATCAACCCCTACTTCTTCACCTACATCACCGAACTGGGGAACCAGAGTCGGGAGATCGCCCTCCCCCGAACGGGCACGGGGGCCACACCCCTGGTCGACGAGAAGCTGCTCTCCTCCATACGCACGGCATCCTCTCTCAACCCGGCCCAGCGCCAGGACCTGCTCAATCGCTTCGAAGAGCGCCTGATCCTCACCCCCTCGCAGATCACCGCCCAGGTCCTCGATGCGATCATCGAGGCGGGTGGCTTCGACTACCAGGGCAAACTCGCCCTCTGCCGCCAGGCGGTGGGGAAGAAGCACATCACCCTGCTGGTGCGCATCGAGGAGGAGGAACTCTTTGTATGGGCGCTCGAGATTTCGACCAGCAGCGAGGGCGAAGCGCTCCTCAAGGCCCTGGTCCTCTCCACCAAGAGCGAGCGGATCATCCCCATCCGCAAGATCTTCACGGTGAGGATGCTGCGCACCCAGCTCTTCTGATCGCTAGAGGGTGACGGTGATCCAGTGGGGGAAGTGGTAGCCGCTGAACGCCTCGAACTGCAACTTGCCCTGCTCCATCAACATCTGCGTCCCGTCGATGGTGGGACAACCGGCCGCCTTGGCACGGCTGAGGAAGGTGGTCTGCCTCGGCTCATAGATCAGCTCGTAGGCGATCTCCTTCCCGGTGAACCGATAGGAGGGGACCGGGTCCGCGTCGCTGTTCATGCCGACGGTGGTCGTCTGCACGACCAGGTCGACCGACCCGCTGTACCGGGGGGCGTTCTCCAGCGTGTCGTAGCTGCTCATCGTCTGTTCCGCAAGAATACGGGCCGCATCCTGGGAGCGGTTGACGATGGTGAACTTCACCCCATGGTTGTGCAGGGCCCAGGCGACCGCCCGCGCAGCCCCGCCGGCCCCGATGATGAGGGCACTCTTGATCGTCCCGTCACTGATGCGATCGGCGATGGGGGCCAAAAAGCCGTAATAGTCGGTGTTGATGCCCTTCCACATCCCCTTGATGCGCACCACGGTATTGCATGAGCCGATCTGCTTGACCTCCCGCGTGATCCTCCCGAGGTAGGGTTGGACACTGCGCTTATGGGGGACGGTGACCGAAAAGCCGCGGATCTGCAGCATCTCGGCAATCTTGAAGAAGGTCCTCACCCGGTCGACGAGGAAGGGGACGTAGACGGCATTGTACCGGATGGCGGCAAACCCGGGGTTGTGGATCTTCGGGCTTGCCGTATGGTAGACAGGATTGCCGATGATGGCGTAGATGTGGGTCTTCTCATCGATTTGGTCGGCACGGTAGAGCTCGCTCATCGTCCGGGCGGTGAGCTGGCCCGGTGCCGCCTCCCCGTCACTGCAGAAGCTCAGCATCGAGCCGGTGCGACGGTAGAGGATCCGGGACGGGATGCCCCACATCCCCATGCCCACGATGATCTTCTCCTCGATGGAGGAGAGCTCAGCCTCGATGCGAAAGAGGGTGATCAGATCCATCAGGTTCTGGGGTGTGACGGCTACCTTGGGGATGTCGCCCTTGGCGGCGAGGCGGCTGATCCTGCCATATATGTCGGCGGGCACCCCCTCAAAGTCGTGGTAGCTGCGGATGATCCTGATCCCCCGAGCCTTCAGGTCGGCCTCCAGGTCAATCCGTTTATCCCCGTCCGCGGCCTTGAACTTCAGGTCGCTCTTCTTGACATCCCCCTCGATATCCACGTATGCCCATTTGCCGCGCGATGCGTCAAAGAGGGTCTGCAGCCGATCCTTTTCC
>Ga0265295_1008255_pt1 | contig 11619 bp, 12 predicted proteins | sample Munlansysbiofilm_FD_192503 | JGI IMG/M metagenome (GOLD analysis project Ga0265295, IMG submission 192503) | Leachate microbial communities from a municipal landfill in Southern Ontario, Canada - Methane capture system biofilm | ecosystem: Engineered > Solid waste > Landfill > Unclassified ... | reverse complement strand
TTAAGACTCAACCACAACATGTTGTGCCAATACCTGGTTGAATGCATATTTCAACTCTTAAATAATTTTTCATACTTTTCTTGACTAAAAGCATCTTCCTATCTGTTAAAAGCATCTTCCTATCTGTCATTTTCCGGATTTTCTCCTGCCGGCGGGGCCAAGGCTGTTCCCAGAATACTGGCTGAACATGCTGCTGAAGAACACAGTCAGGGCAGAGCTTTCCGGATCCGGGTGCTCACAGGTGCATCAGCCGGAGATTGTATTGACAATGATCTGGCAAAGGCCAATGCCATTCAGTGGCGGGCGCCTTATCAGGGGGGCAGGGTACTGCGGGATCAGATCAACCGTCAGGAAGTGGAATATGTGGATATGCACTTGTCCCATCTGGCACAGACCGTGAGTGCCGGTTTTTTCGGTAAAATCGATGTGGCGGCAGTGGAAGCCACGGAGATCACCCCGGACGGCCGGGTGTACCTGACCACTTCCATCGGTGCCTCACCCACCTGGCTGGCCTGTGCGGACAAGGTGATCATTGAGATCAACCATCATCACTCCCATCGGCTGCGGGAACTGGCGGATATTTTTATCATCCCCCCGCCCCCCCGGCGCTCCCCCATCAATGTGCATACCCCATTGACCCGGATCGGGTGGCCCTATGCCCAGGTGGACCCCAAAAAAGTGGTGGGCATCGTTGAAAACAATCAGCCGGATCAGGTTGGGGCCTTTGGGTCTGAAGATACGGTGAGCCGGAAGATCGCAGACCATGTGATCCGGTTTCTGCTGGAAGAAAAACAGGCCGGCCGTATCCCGGAGCAGTTTTTCCCGTTTCAGGCCGGGGTGGGCAATACCGCCAATGCCGTGCTGGCCGGACTGGGACGTCATCCGGACATCCCGCCGTTTTATATGTATTCCGAGGTGTTCCAGGATGCCATGGTGGACCTGATGGCAGAGGGCAAGCTGCTGGGGGCGTCCGCCACAGCCCTGACCGTTGTGCCGGAAAAACTGGCCCGGATCATGGACAACATGGATTATTTCGGAAGCCGCATCGTGCTGCGGCCCCAGGAGATCTCCAACCATCCCGGCATTATCCGGCGCCTGGGCGTGATTGCCATGAACACGGCCCTGGAAATGGACATATACGGCAATGTCAACTCCTCCCATGTGTTCGGCACCCATGTCGTGAACGGGGTCGGGGGCAGCGGCGAGTTCACACGGAACAGCCATCTGTCCATCTTCATGACCCCTTCTGTGGCAAAAGGGGGTAAAATTACTTCGGTGGTGCCCATGACCCCCCATGTGGACAACAACGAACATTCGGTGCAGATCGTGGTCACGGAACAGGGACTGGCGGATCTGCGGGGACTGGGTCCAATGGAGCGGGCGGAAAAAATCATTAATACCTGTGCCCATCCGGCCTATCGGCCTTTTTTGACCGATTATGTGAGACAAAGCCCCAGAGGCCACATCTGCCATGATCTTTCCCGGTGTTACGAACTGCACCGGAATCTGCTTAAAACCGGGGCCATGCTGCCGGATCTGACAGATATTTAGTGCACAGGGCGGTTCAGGGAATGGTCTGTCAGAAGGTTCTGCCAGGATGAAGTCGTGTTTTTGCCCCTGGAAGGTTTCCAACCGCATTGAACGGCAAATATGCGGTGCGCTCTGCAACCAGTTTTTTCAGCTGTTTATTGGATAAAAGAAACCGGAATGAGACTTGGATGGTATCCCTAAACATTACTGGTTACTGAATTTTCACCATGCCAACGGCCTCCGGTTCATGCTGGGTGTTACCCTATGCTGGGACCTTTTTAAGATAACATATTCGTGTCTATGAATTGAGCTGGTTCTGCAGGATTTTTTGGCATTCTTGACAAATTGAATGGCAGAGTTCCTCATGGCAAAGGGTCAGCATGATTATCCATGAGAAAGGATGCCTTTGACGGGGTCAGAAGTTTTAGACATCATAGAGGTAATGACACTTGCGGCAGCTCTCAGGGGCCTCCGGCATACTTTTAATGGCCGCTACAAAAGCCTCGTTCAGCTTGGCAATTGAATGTCCGTAATCATATCTCCCCAGAACTTGATCATGAATTCTAACCCGCTGCTCAAAGGTCTGCCTGTAAAATCGGCAGTTTTCAGTCTCCCACAATTCATCGAGGGTCATCTCCGGCAACTTGCCGTAATTCACCCGGGGGAAGTGTATTTCCTCCCCAAGAAAGGTCGAAGGTCCGGCAATGGCGAGGTTTATACAGGGGAAAACGCCGCCGTCATAGCCGACAAACAGAGAATCTCTGGGATCTTGGTCACAGACAGGCTGCTCTTCCGGTGTAAAGGAAAATGAACGCACCTTGATATGCATCTTACGGGCACGCCGAACAGCCTTACCAAGTTCATGCTGCCTCTGTTTAACAGCCTCTGTCCGGGTCTCGGCAAACAGTCCGTGGCCTTTGCCGTGTTCTCCGCGGATAACATCGCACTGTTTAAAATTCACCTGGTCCACCCCAAGGTCGCAAGCTAACTCGATCATCTCTTCCAGTTGATGAAAATTCGTATTCATGATAACAAAATTAATCATCACCAGGGGACGCAGGTTGTCTGCCCTTCGAGTCAGATAGGCAATATTGCCGCAGACCTTATCAAAATCAGAACCCTGGCGAATGCTTTCATAGGTCGCCTTGTCAGCCCCATCGATGGAAATACAGATCCAGTTCAGGCCGTTATCGATCAATTGATCGGTAAGAGATGCATCAAGCAGCAGACCATTGGTGAGAAAACCAGTGTCACATCCATGCTGCTTTGCTTCAATAATCCAGTTGAGCAGATTTTTCTGCAGCAGCGGTTCTCCACCTCCGGTGAAATCGACGGAACGGACATCCTGGAGAAACGGCACCAGCGCCTGCCACACCGCTTCACTCATGTTTCCTCGACGTCCAAGCTGCTCTCTTTCTCCCTTCCATGGGCACATGATACAGCGAAGATTACACGCCAGAGATGATTCAACCTGCCAGAGCCGCCACCGTCTGTACTTGTGGGGCTTATTGCGGTCAGGCTGTTGCAGGGCGCAATTTCTCAAGCCCTTGAACCGATTTTTTACCCATGAAGGCCAGGTAATCGAAGCCAAAGCCGACCTATGAAAAAATTTCGCCCGCCTCATCGCGGCGAAGGTCCGACAAACATATCTTCATTTTTTCAACCACATGATGAATATCCTGAGGATCTCCCTCTATCTTCTGCAGGAGTGCCTGGTTAAATGCATTCTCCATTTTGTTTAGCTGGGCACAGAAGAGAAGATAATTCGATTTATTGCGATAATGGGCCTGGATCATTGCTGCATGATCTTTTCCTTCCACACACAGAAGAGAGCAATAATGAGAGATCAAAAGAGACAACAGGTTCCGATACTGTGGACGGGCATCTGCCGGTATGGAAGTGGTGGAATCGATCAATGCATCCAGCGCTGCTTGTTCACTTACCACCGCTGCTTCGATAGCCTGACGCCGCAAGGCGAGATAATTCGTGGTGAAGTCTTTGAGGCCGTTGGAATACTGCTTGATTTTCCAGGCATGAAAAACGAAAAAGATGGGGATCAATACCATCCATAATGGCGGAACCGGTTTGTCTATTATACGTCGGGCCAGCCGGCGGGCCATCATTTCTTCATGGGCAAGAATCTTAGTTTTTTTTTCCTCGAGAGACTGTGGTATCATGGCAGGGTGTTAATCTCCGGTATTATTTGTTTTTTTGAAAATTGAATCAAGGTAGAGCTCAGCCTCTTTGACCTGTTCAACGTCAGTATAGTAATAGCGGCTTGGGTCGATACCATTTTTTTCGAGACTGTCGGACATGCGCTGCAGGACGTCAAATGAGCTGGTGAAACAGGGCAAAAAGACATAGACCACGAATAATACGGCGGCAAGGGTGAGGACAAAATTTCTCAGACGCCATAACAGACTGTTTTTTTTCATTTGTGCCATGCGGATCCCGTCAAGCCGGAGAGCTTCCCCGGCTTGACGGCCTCTTGAAATTAACGTTTGTTATCATTCTTAAAGTAAGTTAAATCTTTGCCGTGATCTCAGGGAACACCAGATAAAACATGATATACGCCATTGTCAAGGTGAGGACAAGGTTGAGACTCTGGCCACAAACATAGAGGATCAAGGGTTTGCCCCCCTTGAAATATTTGGCAAGTTCACGGAAGTTCGTGGATAGACCAATGGCTGCGAAGGACAGGGCAAAGAACCAGCCGCGAAGCAGCCTGGTTCCGCCGCGAACCGCACCCTGATCGATCAGAGCGCTGCTCATTTCTTTACCTATACTGCTGTCGAGAAATGAGAATAAAATGGACGCGGCCAGAAAGCCAAGAACGAACTTGGGAAAACGATGCCAGATTTCTCCCGCACCGACTGCCCGCTTCTGTTCTCCTTCCTGTTCGACTTTAAGGGTCCAGTACAAGGCGACGCAGAATGCGGTTACACCGATCATCACATTCTGGATCATCTTGATGGTTGCCGCCACATAGAGTGCCTTATCACCAAGAAAGGCGCCGGCTGCAGCAACAGCTCCCGTGGCGTCGATGGTACCGCCCATCCATGCGCCACCCAGGATTTCAGGCATCCCCACGGCCTTGATGAAGGCAGGCATGGCGATCATCATGATGGCTGTAAAGACAAGAGAAAGGCCTATGGAAAGCGTCAGCTCTTCCTTCTTTGCCCGGCAGGCCGCGGCAGTGGCTATGGCCGCTGAAGTACCACAGACCGACATGTCGGCGCAAATAACGATATTCAGTGTCTTGGAAGGAATCTTCAAAACAAGCTGGCCAAATATATAGGTTGATACCAGAACGATCGGTGTAACAATCCAGGCCACGAAAATCCCGGGAATACCGATTGACATGATTTTACTGAAAAGAACCTCTGCACCAAGAAGAACCAGACCGGTTTTGATAAAAAATTCAACCTGACAGGCGGGGAGCACCCACTTGGGAGTACCGAGAGTGTTGGCAATGATCATGCCCAGGACCACCCCCCATGCTTCTGCGCCAATACCGTACTGCTTGGAAATTGACTGACCGCCCAGCATATAGGCCAGAACGGCAACAAGAAAGACGATCAGGAAGCCCACGGCAAATTCGGTGGTACTTTTGCCCATGAATTTATTGCCGATTCCGAAAAAGATGATCATGAACACGCACAATCCAATCAGAGTCGGGATATAATTGTAGGGTTTATTTCCAATCTTGCTTTTAAGTGATGAGGCTTTTTTTTCAGCTGCCCGCCAATCGGCTATCTTTGCTTTGGCAGCATCATTTAAGGTCTGATCCTGAAAACCGCCCGCTTCAGCGGCCTTCTCCGCCGACATCGCTGCCGCCAGAGTTTCCTCAGCCTGGGCCCTGGCTTCCTCATACGCCGGCATCGCCTTTTGATTCATGGCCTGGGCCTGGGCCTCGGTCCGAACAAAAGCATCCATTGGATTGCTCTTCCAGCTGCCTGGGTGTTTGGTCCAGTGTGAGATGAATTTGCCAAAGGCTGATGAACTCGAACCCTTGAGTTTCTTGGCTGCATCAGCCTTGTACCAGGCGATGGTTTTAAACGGCGCCCTGGCCTCCTCCGTTTTCTGGATCTGTACTGCCGCATTTATCTTCTGGGCAAATTCTTTCTTCGGACCAAACCCGAAATAAGCTACCAAACAGACTGCAATAACAAGAAACCCGAGCCAGATGGCCAGGTAATCTTCCTTGGTCCACAAATCAGACCAACGGCTTTGGCCGTGGTCGGCGACTATTTTTCCATCTGCATTAGCCATAAACCCCTCCTGTGGTAAAATATAGTTGTAATCTCTTGACATCGGGACTTTATTAGGTCCTCTTGCCAAACAGTAATGCAATAACTGCGCCATAATCACATTGATTCTATTACTTCATCAAATCAGTTATTTACTGAGCACAATACCACTGCGCAACATTATCCATGCTTAGGGCTGACTCAAAATTAATTTAACATATTTTGGATCAATTTTATCAAGTAGCTCGATAGTTTTTTTTACACATCAGTCTCCATAGCTTTGATTTAAAAGTATTTACGACGATATACTCCATTGACAGTCGTTATTATCATATGATATAGTTCACCTAATTTTAACAAAAATCGGGGGAACTATATCACACTATGGTATCAGAAAACACTGATTTAGAAGCAGTAAAAAACCATTTAAAACTCCATAAAATAAGCACATTAGATCAAATCAAAAAGGAGTTATTTACCAACAGTACCATGACTGTTTTCCGAAAGCTTAAATCGTTGGGCTATCTTTCCAGTTATTCCCATCGCGGCAAGTATTATACGCTCGAATCTATCGCTGATTTTGATGAAACTGGGTTATGGTCATTCAATTCGATATGGTTCTCAAAATATGGCAATTTGATAGAAACGACCGCAGAATTTGTTGATCTATCCCGGGCTGGATTCTCAGCACAGGAGCTTTCCCGGATTTTGAATGTAGAAGTAAAGCATCCATTATTGGAGCTTTTCCGGCAAAAAAGGCTTTATCGAGAAAAAATATCAACGGTGTTTATATATTTTTCACAAGATCCATCTAAACAGCGGCAGCAAATCACACTCCGAAAAAGTGGTGAACCGCTTGTCGATTTTGATAGAACGTATGAGATTGAAGTTTTCCGAGATGAATTAAAAGCCGCTATTATTCTTTTTTACAGCTTGCTGGATGAAAAACAGCGCCGCCTTTATGCCGGTCTTGAATCTTTCAAAATTGGTCATGGCGGTGATAAAAAAATGGCTGATTTTTTTGGATTAGATCCGCACACTATTGCAAAGGGGCGCCGTGAAATTTTAGGGGGAACAATCCAGACAAAATCTGTTCGGGAAAAAGGTAGCGGCAGAAAACCTGTGGAAAAAAAATTCCAAAAATCGTCGCCAAAATCCAAAAAATCTTGAAATATGAAACCGCAGGTCATCCTATCACTGGATTGAAATGGACCCGGAAAACGACTGAAAAAGTGTCTGTGCAATTGAAAGCCATTGGTATTGATGTCAGTTCGAACACTGTATGTAGGCTTCTCAAGGAGATGGGGTATTCACTTCGGGTAAATTCTAAAAAGCTGGCTGGCGTAGCCAATCCTCCAGACCCAGAAAAGAGAAACCAGCAATTTGAATATATCGGGAATTTGAGGGAATATTTTGCATCACAGGGGTTGCCCACAATCAGCGTAGACACCAAAAAAAAAGAATTGGTGGGGAAATTCAAAAACAATGGAAAGCTCTGGCAAAAGGAATCCATAGAGGTTAATGACCATGATTTCCCAACTCATGCTGTGGGCAAAGCCGTCCCGTATGGGATTTATGATACCCAGAAGAATTCAGGTACAGTCTTTGTTGGTTATAGTGCAGATACACCCTCTTTTGCTGTTGAATGTATTGAAAAATGGTGGAATAAATATGGGATAAAGCACTACCCTGATAAAACAAAACTGTTGATAATAGCTGATTCAGGTGGTAGCAATGGTTACAGATCCAGGGTTTGGAAATACCAAATACAAAAACAACTCTGTGATGAGCACGGGTTGTCTGTGCATATTTGCCATTATCCGCCTGGCGCATCAAAATGGAACCCCATTGAGCACCGTCTTTTCAGTGAGATCAGTAAAAATTGGGCCGGTCGCCCTTTGGAGTCTTTTGAAACAGTTTTGAAATACATACGAACAACAAAAACATCAACAGGATTAACAGTTAAAGCTCATTTTGTCAGGAAAAAATATAAAACAGGGGAAAAGGTTTCTGACAAGCAAATGAAAGAAATCAGGATAGAAAAACACAAAAAATTGGCTGACTGGAACTACAGGTTGACCCCATCGAAAATGTGATTTTATTTTTGAGTCGGCCCTTAGTACATTTAAAAAGGCTTCCTCTCACCAAACTGTTTCGGGCCGATTGCCGCATACAGCAGGGGATCACTTCCATCCAGGTCCTTGATAATGACTATTACAAGTTCCATACCCGTTGACATGTAGGCGTTCCATCGGTGCGCCCCGTCCAGCAGACGGTAGAAACCGGGATAGTTCGGGCAGGGCCCCATCCCATCAGAAAAGAGTTGTTGAATCCTGAAACATAGCTGCACTGAAACGGATATGTTACACGCGGTGTCCACCAGAAATTGACAGCCTGTGATCTGACAGTATTCATCCCGTGCAGAACTGCGCTTTTGATTCAGTATTTCCTGCTTGACAAAGGTACTTGTCATGATGTCGATTTCGGCATAAATATTGCTGTGATCCAGGATAAAAGCGTTCTCACCGGACCAAAGCCAAGTGCCAACCAATCCGTAACTCTGGTGAGTGACCTTTAAAGCCCACCCTTGGGCACAACCTGACCTGAGCGGTCAGTGATTCTCAATACAGGGAAACAATCAAATCCCGGCGGAGTTTGTCTGGGTCTGATCGGGCTGGCCATAATGGGCTGTTCCGGGATCAACCGGGGTGCTGGAGAACGGACAAGCGCAGGGAAAAGGGAAAAAGAGGTGAGTGAAACGCAGGTCACAGTTAAACCCGTAAATGTTGTAATGTCGTTAAAGCCGCATCATCGGGGGGCCGGTCTATCCTGCGAGGACTGCCATGGGAGTGGAACGCCCCAAGCCATCCGGGCCGATGCCTGCCTGAGCTGTCACGGCACATTGGAAGGGATAGCGCAAAGCACTGAGGCGCTCAAGCCCAACCCCCATGATTCGGTCCATTACGGCCCGGATCTGGACTGTGACCTGTGTCACCACGAACACACGACGTCGGAAAATTATTGCAACAACTGCCACGAGTTTGACATGCAAGTGCCCTGATTCCAATGATTCTGGCGCTATTGGCCTCTGCCTCACGTAAATACAGCCTGGTATTCTCCAAAGCCTGACACAGAAACCTATGTACTTTACCTTGAGGAGAAAAAAATGGTGATGCATAACCCACCCCACCCCAGCGAAGTGATCAAGCAACTGTGTATCGAACCGGTAGGAATGGCGGTGACTGAAGCAGCCAATGGACTCGGGTTAGCAGCGTTTATGAAAGGCCAGTGTCGATATTTTTTACAATCTGTAAAGACCCCCCCCTTTTTTTCATAAAAATTTTTCATAAATTATTATGAAAGCCGGAGATGGCCTATATGATTTTTTTTGGGGTATTGGTATGAATTGTGAATAGACTATATCAAGGGGTTCCAACATTTTCGTTTGTTTAGGTTTTGTCATGGAGAAAAGGCAGAAGTCGTAATTGTTTGGTTCTTAAAAAATATGTGGATTATTCTAGTATTGGCCAGTCACTAGTTTTAATAAAAAGGAGAGAGAGCTAATGAATCAATCTGCAAAAAGAAAAGAATATCCTTCCATGCTCCCGGCTTTATCCCTGAATGGTTTATACGGCATTGCTGTATATGAGAATGTTCCCATTACTAGTTCAAATTGCTGTCTTTCTATCCATCGGCAGAGTATTTCTCCAATTGTTTATTTTCAAATAGTAAAGGAAGGACTCTTTCCGTTCGAGTAAATTTCCTTAAATCCCAACTGAAAAAAGGGGGGGATTTCCATGGTGCGAAAAAAATTTATAAAACGGTGTCCAGTGGATCGAAGAGTATTAAATTTTGACCCTGGATATGCAGGCAAAGAGAAAAGAAGTGGAAAAGACAGACGGAAGGACGGGGACAGATCAGAATGGACTGCATTAAACCGGAAAGCTTCTTTGGGGAACGGGAATGCAATTTCCAACCAGTTTCATGAAGTGATACCCGGATATTTCATAGGGTAACAAGCTGTTTATTGGCTCAACTTGGAGCTGGCAATACGATTGAGACTGATGGCGGATTCAGCAGCTTGTATGGCCAATTTTCTATGGATATCCGGAGGTGCCCGGACCATGAATTTTCCGCTGAAGTGTTTGATTGCAATTGGTTCGGGAACAGGCTCACCGGTAATGAATTTTTTGATTACTGCGGCATGGGTTTCAAGCCAGAATATACAACCCTGTGCTTTTTGCCCCTTGCACATATTTTCGACAGGGGATCATGCCAGGGCGCTGCCATTTTCAACGGCTGTACTATTGCCTATGCAGACGCCCCGGGAACGCTTCTGGAAGATCTTCAGAAATACAATCCCCACTGGATCAACTGCGTGCCAAGGCTGTATGAAAAAATATATATTCAGCTGCACGAGAAAATGGGGCAGAGCGGCCTGAAGAGAAAACTTTTTGACTGGGCACTTACCGTCGGTGAAGCCGTTTTCATGCAGCGGTATGATCCTGAAACAGGTGCCTATAACATGGGGCATGATTTTGATATTACCGGCAATCTTTCCTTTGGAATGAGAATAAAGTATAAAATTGCCGACAAGCTCTTCTCAAAGGTCCGGGCATTGTTCGGTAAAAACTTCAAGCATTCTTTTTCAGCCAGTGCCTCCATTTCACCGGATCTTTTAAAATTTTTCTATATCATTGGCATCAGGGTCAGCGAAGGGTACGGATCAACCGAAAGCTTCAACGCCTGTGCAAACATGCCGCTCAAGGCCTGCAAACCGGGCTCTGTCGGTCTTGAATCAAATGGAAGCAGACTCCGAGTTTCAAGTATAGGGGAACTCGAGATCACGGGCGCGGGGGTGTTTCAAAGATACTGGAACAGGCCCCAGGAGACTGCCGAATCCTTCACTCCGGACGGATGGTTTAAAACCGGTGACAAGGTGGAAGTTGACAGGTTCGGTTATTATACAATTGTTGACCGTTTTAAAAGTATTATCTGCCTGTCCAGCGGAAAGAATATAGCTCCGGCAAAAGTGGAATCACTCTTTACCACCAGCCCTTATATTGAACAGGTGCTTGTTGTGGGTGATGAACGTGCGGTAATCAGCACACTGCTGGTCCCGAACCTTACTTTCTTTAAAGACAGGTTTGACAAACAAGGCATTGAATACGACAAGAGTCAGGTTGAGATAGACACATCTGCAGGAACCCCGATTGTCGTTAAAGTCGGGCCGGATTTTATCGAAAAAGGAAATATCAGGGGTCTTGTCGCGCAGGAAGTTGCAGGCGCAAACAGGGAACTGGAAACGTTTGAGCAGATAAAACAGTACACCATTCTCTGTGAAAGATTCACAGAACACAACGGCATGCTGACACCGACTCAGAAAACAAAGAAAAGAGTGATTCAAGACATTTATTCCGCTGAAATTGATAAAATGTATGCTCAGAGATGATTTTTCGTAAAATGGGCCGTTAACTGAACGGCCGGTTCAGGACAGCCAGGCCAGATAGCCCACCATGGCACTGAACACCAGCCACATCACCCATAGGAAATGGCTGACCGGTCCTTTTCTGACGGTTCCGGGCCGACTGCCGGTGTCATTGCGGCGCAAGAGGCTCTGGTATGCATTGTAGGCATGATTCCAGGTCAGGCTGATGATCATGAACAACAGACAGGTGCCCAGGACATGGTAATTGGAAACGCCTAAAGACGAAATGATGCTGTTATCGAAAACATGCTTTCCTGGCATCATACTGGTTTCCATGTATATATTGGTGACCGGATTTATCCAGATGACAAAGCTGGTCTTGGCAATCTGGCCAATTACATTATCCGTGCC
>Ga0265295_1008254_pt1 | contig 11620 bp, 1 predicted proteins | sample Munlansysbiofilm_FD_192503 | JGI IMG/M metagenome (GOLD analysis project Ga0265295, IMG submission 192503) | Leachate microbial communities from a municipal landfill in Southern Ontario, Canada - Methane capture system biofilm | ecosystem: Engineered > Solid waste > Landfill > Unclassified ... | reverse complement strand
GGGCACGTCCTGGGGCATTTGCCCGATCTGGGTTCCGGGGCGGATGATGATGCCCGAATCCGGCTGCATCTGCCCGCCAAGAAGCGCCAGCAGCGAGGATTTGCCCGCGCCGTTGCGGCCGATGAGGCAAAGCCGCTCGCCGGTTTCAACGGAAAAATCCGCCGCGTCCAGCAGCGGCTTGCCGCCGAGGTTCAGGGTCACGCCCTGCATGCTCAAAAATGCCAAGAGGTTCTCCAGCGCAGTGTGCTATGTAGTGTATGCTCAGGGTTGTTAAAGCACCGGCCGCCTGCCCGGCGCGCGAGCGTATGAATACCCCAGCGGGCGCACCGACGCAACGGCCACAGTCGGACTCCCGGAGCGCAAACGGCAGGGCGGAACGCAGGCGGCAGCTCAGTTGAATGACGGTCGCTCATGTGCCGGGCGGCAGGCCGGAACGCAGGCGGCAGGGCGGCTTGCGCATGGGGGATGTAGCCGCAGTGCGCTATGCATTTCGCATGACCGTGATGGCGTAGCTATTTTCGTATGTCCGACATCAGTATAGCGCTTACGGTTTTATTTTTTTGTTTGCAGCAGAATGTACGGGGATCGTCACAAAAAAGTACAAAAGGACGGGGAAAATGGCCGTAAAAGGTCGCTTGGACAGTGTGCGCCGCCGCTTTGTCAGCAAGACTGCCGTATCTTTAATGCGTAATCTTATATTTTATATTATTTTGCGATAATCTGGCTGCTGCAGGCGCGAAAAGTCTGGGCTGATTGGTGCAGCAAAGCCTCATAAAAAAGCGCATGGGCGCAGTTGCCGCAGCAGGGCAACTGCCTGACGCTGCCCTGCGTCAGTATGTGTAAATCCCGACATAAAAAGTTGTATTTCCGTAAGGGAATATGGGACTGTTGGGACTGTATGGATGCCCGTGTCTGGCGGCTTCGGAGTTGTCTGTCTTGCCTGCCGGAAACAGGAACTGTGGTGCAGTGCGGTCAAAGCATGCAGGGTGTGGGCAAGTAAAAAATACATTATCAGAATTATAATTCTTGACACGTATATAGATATGGCGTTAAATTCAGCTTGCCAAGAATAAGAACTGTTGTTTATAGCGTCTGAAGCATGCTTTGCTGTCAGATCTCTTCGTTCGCGTTCTTGTAGCGGAAATTGCCCCGGAATTTCCCCACCTGTCTTAACGCATCATCTTCCCTGTTACATAATCGGGGACAGTGATGTCCGAAAAAAGCTTCGCGAAGTGCGCTTTTTTGCACTGCGCGGCGTCTTTTTTGCGTGGAAGGTTTCTCTTTCTCTTCTCTCCACTATATTGGTGCCTTTTTTGCATTGTTTGTACCGCGCCGTCCGGTTTACGGCGCGGGCCAGCCTTTTTTTATTTTGTACGTATTTTACTAAACGCAGTCCTTCTATACCAAGAAGCCTGTAGAAAAGGTGCACTCACATGGCAGACGTCAAGCTTTCACGCCCGGCCCAAGGACAGCACATTGTTGTGCCCAGTACCCCTGATGCTCGCATGATTCTGGATTTTTCAGCGGATCAGGTGAATATTGACCGGCCCGAAGGTTCCAATAGCCTGTTTTTTCAGTTTGGCGACGGCGCATCAATAGAATTGCAGAATTTTTATACGGCATACAATAAAGAAGAAATGCCGGAGTTTCAGATCGACGGGCAGATAATCGCAGGTACGGATTTTTTTCAGGCATTCGGGCCTGATCTGCTCCCCGCTGCCGGCCCTGCGGCCAGTGCCGAGCGCGGCGCGCGCTATAGCGAGTATGCCAATATGAACCTTGCTGAAGGCACGTGGCATCTCAACGAGCTTGATTACCGTCTGGCTTTTGACGGTCGGCAGTCAACCGACGAGTGGCAGCATGGCGTTATTGACAACCTCGCCCCCACGTTCAGCACCGGCGGCGCGCCCATCACGCTCGGGCTTACAGAAACCGGCTGGGACGGCAAAAGCCCCGCCAGCCCCGCTCCTAGCGTCACGGGCAGCTTTACCGTGCAAGACCCCGATGGCGACAGCCTCACCGCGACCGTCGCCATTGGCGGCAAGACTGTGGTTGTCAGCCTTGCTGGTCCGACGACCGTTGAGAGCGACTACGGCTCCCTGGTCATCACGCCCAAGGGCGGCGGCTCCAACGTTACTTTTAATTTCGAGTATACGCTCAAGGAAGAGCCGTACAGCAAGACAGACCAGCTGGCGCAAGGCGAGCAGGTCACCGACGGCATCGTCATAACGGTCAACGACGGTATGGGGCATACGGTCACTCAGCCCATCAACGTGGTCATCACGGGCAGCAACGACGCGCCGGATATCACGGGCGTGAGCAACGTGCTGACCTTCAAGGAAGGCGGCGTGTACGCCGACGGCAAGCCCTTGAGCAATACGCCTCTCAATGCTGATGAAAATACGGCTGTTGCCGGAACCGCCACGCTGTCCGGCCTTATCACGGCCCATGACCCGGACCACGGCGCGCAACTCTACTTCGGCCTTACGGATGCCAACGGCAACCTGCTGGACATGACCAACGTCAATGCCAATGGCAGCCTCAAGGGCGTTTTTGTCATCGGTACGGTGAACAATCCCGACAACAGCACGTCTGCCGTCACGGTGACGGGCATCAGCGAGCACGACGGCAAGACGACCATCCATACCGATTACGGCGACCTTGTGTTGGAAAAGACCGGCGATGAGAGCGCCACCTATACTTTTAGCCTGACCAATACCACGGGCGAAGGCGCGACAAACAAGCTGGCCGAAGGCCAGACCGTGAAACTCAATTTTGAACCCTACGTGCGTGACGAACACGGCGTTGTGGACAGCAGCGTGAGCACCCTGCGCGACGGCACGGTTGTCGGCAATACCATCAATGTCGTCATTGAGGGTACCAACGACGCGCCCATCATCACTCAGAATTTCTGGTCCCCGTCCGATCCCGCCGATGCGGACAATACCACCCATTCCGTCACCGTGAGCGAAGCCGCTGACGACATTGCCCACAGCACCGTCAGCGGTACCTTTGTGGCCTCCGATGTGGACAACGGCGACCATCTGACCTACGGCCTGGTTCGCAACGACGGTTCCGGCGATCTTTTTATGCACAACACGGTCTATGTGGTGCTGAACAGTGACGGCAAGACCTTCACAACCACTGCCGAGGCTTCCACAGACGCCACGAAGAATAATTATGTGGGTGAATTTCACCTGATTTCTGCCGTGGCCCCGGCCAGTGGGGTGAACTACGAATTTACTCTGTATAACGAGTCGCCTGCCGTGCAGGGCATGCAGAAAGGCGACAGCCAGAACGTGTCCGTGGTGCTGACCGCGCGCGACAGTTTTGGGGCCTATGTGCAAGAGAGCATCAGTGTCACCGTCAAGGGAGCTAATGACACGCCTGTCATCACCAAGGCTCCTCTGCTGACCGACGTCGACCTGAATGTGGTGGAAGAGGGCGTCAAGGCTGTGGCCGGCAAAGAGCCCAATACCTACTTTGCCGGCACGTCCGAGGACGTTGACCCGAAGCACAGCTTCACCGTGACGGATGTGGACAATAACGACAAGCAAACCGTCAGCATCACCGTGACGGACCGTGACGGCAACCCCGTCTCCCTGCCTGTCACGGACGACGGCAAGGGCAACTATACCGTGACCACGCCCGAGGGCACATTTACCCTGGAGGCGGGCAAGCCCAATGTCGGCGATTCCGGCAGCAGCCAGACCTATACCTACTCCTACGTCATTGACAATGACGCTGCCGACAACCTCGATGAGGGTGAAAAGCGCAAATATATCTTCACGGTCACCATTGAGGACAGCAAGGGGGCATCTGACAGTCAGACCATCGGTCTGACTGTCACGGGCACCAACGACAAGCCTGTACTGACCATCACCCCCACCTCTGGCGACAAAGGCGAGTTGACGGAAGACGTGACCACCACATCCTCGGGCAAATGGGCCGTGACCGATCCCGACCAGGACGGCAACAAACAGACCATCTCCGTCTCCGGCATGGGCAAGGCCGCCAGCGGCGACATGGATACGAAGGCCCGTACAGGCGATCCGGTGGTGGTTACAACGGACTACGGCAAGCTCACCCTGAAGCCCGACGGAACCTATACCTACGAGCTGGACGAGAACAAGAACAACCTCGTCGTGCAGGGCTTGGGGGCCGGCCAGAGCCATACGGAAACCTTCAACGTTACCACAACAGACAAGCACGGAGCGCACGACAACCATACCATTACCGTGACCATCAATGGCAGCAACGATAAGCCTGTTATTGACAACAGTTCGATCACATCCGTCTCCGTTGTGGAGGCCGGCGTGCAGGGCAGCCGTAACCCTGCGTCTCCCAATGCGGACTATTGCGGTACGGAGATTGCCACGGGCCGGATTGTGGCCACAGACGTGGACGATAATGATAAGGGCAAGCTGAATTTCAGCGTGGCGGATGATGGCAAAGGCAAATACGGTACCCTGACCCTTGATGCGACGACGGGCGAGTACAAATATAAACTGGACAATGACAATGACAAGGCCAACAGCCTCAATGAAGGGCAGAAGGTTACGGAAACCTTCACCGTGACGGTCAATGACGCCCACGGCGGCTCGGCCTCGCAGGAAATCACCGTGAACATCACGGGCGCCAACGACAGGCCCGCGCTCTCCCTTTCACCGCCCAGCGCCATTCTTAAAGAGGGCAGCGACGCTACCTCTACCGGCAAGTTCGAAGTGGTGGACCCCGACCAAGACGGCGCATTCAAGGAGTTTACCAACGGAAAGGCCAACCAGATATACAGCATTGCTTCCGGCAGCGACGTTACGACGGGTACGGGCGTTGTCACCTACACCACCGAGTACGGCACCCTGACCGTCAACCCCAACGGCACCTATGAGTATGTGCTGAACAACGATTCCCACAAGGTGAAGAACCTCGGCGCCACCGAGAAGCATGTGGAGACCTTCAACGTCAAGGTCACAGACCTGCACGGTTCCTTTGACACGGAAACCGTCGAGTTCACCATCCAGGGCACCAACAATGCGCCCAGTATTAGTGGCAAGACCAGCGGCGCTCTGACGGTCAAGGAAGCGGGCGTGACTTCCGGCACGGAGACCACCATTCCCCACTACGCCAACCAGGTGGAAAACGGCACGACCACGGCCACGGGTTCCTTCACCGTGAAGGATATGGACACTCACGACACCCTTACGGCCACCCTGACCAGCAACTCCACCACCATCACGGTTCCGGACATGAGCGGTGCGGGCGTATGGACCGTCGACGATGCCTATGGCACCCTTACGATCACTGGCGTCCGCAGCGTCAGTGCCACCGATGGTTCGGAATCCATCACCTACACCTACACGTACGAAATTGACCAGACCAAGGCGAATGCTCTGGCTGAAGACAAACCCGAAACCCTGGATTACCACATCTCCGTCACGGATGGGAGGAGTGACCCCGTAACGCACGATATCAAGATCACCGTGCAGGGCACCAACGACGCCCCTACGGTCACCGCCGAGACCCTGACGCTGAAGGACGACGGATGCCAGGACGGCGGCAATACCGACATGCCTTCCGGCACAGGGGTTCCTGCGGCCCACGGCACCAGCTATGTGGCCTCGGTCGAGGGCGCGTTGAAGGGAGTGGATTCCGACCAAGGAGCCTCGTTGACGTACGGCCTTGTCAACACCACTTCCGGCACAGGTGCCTACAAGCACCTGGGTACGGATTCTGGCGAGCTTTCCAAGGGTACCGTGGCCGGCACCTTTGTTAAGGATGGTGCGACCCAGACCACGGCCATCAGCGCGGAAATGGACGCGAGTACCGGTGCATATCCCGGCACCGGGGTTGTTGCCACTGTTATCAGCGTCTATGCCGAGGGGAAGCCGCACACAGCCGACAATCTGTACGGCACGCTGTATCTCAACGAAGCTACTGGCAAATACACCTTTACCCTGGCTACGGGCAGCAGCGTGGTTAACGCCCTTGGTTCCGGTGAAACGCTCACCCTGAACTTCCAGGCCGTGGCTGTAGATGAACACAGCGCTTCTTCCAACGCAATCACCGTACCCATCGTCATTTACGGCACCAACGACAAACCGTCATTGGTGCTGCCGGATGAAGCATCGCGGACGGTGCAGGAAGACGTTACTACTTCGGTCAGCGGCAACGTGGGTAATGAAGATGCTGACGTTAACGACACCCATACCTATAGCATCCGCAATACCAATGCCGATGTTCTGACACTTAAGGGTGAGCACGGTACTCTTGTCATCACCAAGAGCGGTGCATACACATATTATTTGAACAATGATGACAAAAGCGTGCAGAGTCTGGATGCCGCTTCCACCCCTCTTCAGGACACATTCACCATCCGTGTCACGGATAATTACGGCGCTTGGGACGAAAAGCCGTTGACAATTTTCATCAAGGGCAGCAACGACGCGCCGGTGTTTTCCACTTCTTCCGTTGTGGATGAGGTGAAAGAGGCGGGCCAGGGCGATCCTTATGGCAATGTCAACAACAGCGGTAGCCCCACAACGACTGGAACGATAGCCGCCACGGATGTTGATGCTGGCGAGCACCTCACCTACTCTTTCAAAGTAGGCTCGGGGAATTCTGCGACCTATCCCACCACCATTACTACGCAATATGGGACAGTAGCGATTGATCCGACGACGGGCGTATATACCTATACGCTGAACGACAATGATGTGGTGAATATGCTCCAGGCTGGGCAAACCGTAGCTGATACGTTTACGGTTGTTGCCAAGGACCCCACGGGTCTTTCAGCAGAACAGAAATTGATTGTCAATGTGATCGGTACCAACGACAGGCCGATCATTAATGCTGTCGATAACCTGACCCTTAAGGAAGACAGTGGGGAATACACGAAAACGGGTTCGGTCTCCGCAACGGATATTGACCTGCCTGAGGGCAAGAGCCTCAGCTACAGCCTGGTGGAGCATGCATCAGGTCGGCTGGTTCAGACCGAGCAGCTTAGCGGCAAATACGGGTATCTGGAGCTTGATCAGAATACCGGCACCTACACGTATCATTTGGATAACACAAAAATTCAGAATCTCGGCGTGGGGGAGTCCATTGTTGAACGCTTTGACGTGCGAGTGACGGACAATCTTGGTGCATATTCCGATAGCGTCATAACCGTGACTATAAATGGGGCGGACGACAAGCCTTCCATCACTTCCGCCTCAAGCAATATGACGGAAGACACCACCAAGGTGACCGGTAGCGTTGAGTGGCGTGATACGGATACGTCCGATACGCTGCACAACGTAAGCCTTAATCAGGCCCCTAAAAATACCTACGTGGATGACGCTGGTCATGCACACGAGGTTATCAAGGGGACGTATGGCGATCTGGATCTTGATGCCAGTACGGGCAGCTATACTTACACCCTGACAACCAGCAAGGTGCAGTACCTGAATGAAGGGCAAAGCCTGCGGGAGAACTTCCCCATCACGTTGACCACCGGAAACAGTACCGGTTCCAGTTCCATTGTCGGGGGAATAGCCATAACCATCAACGGATCTGATGATGCGCCGTATTTTACCGACTCTGGTTTCAAGAGTTTTGACGGCACGTGGAATGGAGGCGACGTTGGCGGCAATGTTTTGGGGTTGTGGGGCAGCGCATCCACCTCCGGTCAAGTCTACGCCGCCGACGTAGACAACCATTATTATGGAGAGTCCGCAGGCCCCGGCCAAACGGAGACAAAACACAGCGAACTGACCTTTCATTTCGCGGGGAACACCCAGACCTACAAGGGCGAATATGGTTCTATCACCCTCGATCCCAATACTGGCAAATATGTCTATATGTTGGATGTCGGCTGCGAAAAATACGTTAATCTCCATATTTGGGATACGAAGTCCGAAACGTTCACTGTATTCGTGACGGATTCTCAGGGTAAGACCGATTCTATGGTCATAAAATTTAATGTGGTTGGTTCTTGGGAAGCTCCCGGAAGCGGTATCACCTCTCCCTATAAATTGGCAGCTGATCCTTTGGGAGTTGCGGAAGATAACGGCACGATAGACCCCGCCGGTTATCACGCCGATGGGGTCACGAGTAGCGGAACAGTATCCGCCAAACCTTCAGGTTTGACGGATTTTGGCACCTACTTCTTTTTCCGTAGTCGGGACGGCGGCGAAACCAATAGCGCCGATAACCAGTACCAGACCGCTTTCGGCAAGTATGGTTCCCTGATACTTGACCGTGAAACCGGCAAATATACCTACGTGTTGAATAACAACAGCGCCACGGTGCAAAGCCTGGGAGTCAGTGACCATCCGGTTGAAAGTTTTACTGTCTACGATGCCCGCGGCGATCTCACGGTCATCAAGGTTACCGTTAACGGAACCAATGACCAGCCGTTGATAACCGAGATCGACTCGTCCTTGTCGGTAACGCAAGGCAATGCCGGCAGCGAGGTTTCCACTGTGGGGCACGTGCTCGGCACTGACGTTGACACCGCCGACATGGAACATCTCAAATACTTCCTGGTCGACAAGGACGGCAAATCGGTTGCAAGCCTTGATACCACTTATGGCAAAATGATTATTAATCAGAATACTGGCAAATATACCTATACGCTGACGACAACAACGGACATCAACGCCGACCAAAGTCTGACCGATACGATAACCGTACGGGTTGACGACGGGCATGGCCTGTCCAACAGTACTGTGGAGCAAAAGGTTGCTGTGCTTATTACAGGCACAAACAATGCGCCCACATTGACGACCACAGGCCTTAGTGTGGTGGAAGACACAAAGGTTGTTGACGGAGCCGTCGCTTCTGTCGCCGACGATACTAAAGGATGGCATTTTGGCGTGGGCAATAGTAGTACCACCCCCAGCAGCGATATTCTGGCCTCGGGGAAGTACGGTACACTGACTATTGACGCAACAACAGGCAGCTATTCCTATCGGCTCGACAACGCTCTTGATGCCGTGCAAAAACTGAAAAGTGGGGAAGCGCTTACAGATGAACTTTTTATAACTGTGACGGATAAACATGGAGCTTCCACTGTAGAGAGCGTTTTGATAACCATCAATGGCACGAGCGATGACCCCAAACTGTCTGTGGACACACCGATCCTCAAGGTAACGGAAGCGGCGGACTCAAAACGCGCCAGCGGTACCGCTGCCGCCATTGATGTCGATCACGGCAGCACGTTCACATACAGCGCGAAGACCGAAGACGGCAGCTCTGTCAGCGAAATCAAAAACGACTATGGGTCGTTTACTGTTGACGCCTCGACTGGCGAATATTTCTTTATTCTCAATAATGACAGTGAGGCAGTGCGGCTCCTGAACGTTGGCAATGTGAAAGAATTGAGCTTTACTATCATGGTGAAGGCTGATACCGGCACCTTTGCCGAGCAGGTAGTAAAGGTGACCATTGCGGGAACCAATACCGCTCCTGAGGTGAAAACAACTGAAGGTTCAGTGACGGAAGACACAACCCTCACCGCTACCGGTTTTGTCAATATTGTTGATTCGGACGATGCTACTGGTTTTCGTTACAGCTTTGAGGACGGTTCACTGCGCAAGGTTACGGATTATGGCACTGTGACGCTGGATTCCAATTCAGGAAAATACACATATACCCTGAACAACAATTCTTTAGTTGTTCAACAGATGGGTGCGGCAACAGAACATAAAGAAGACTTTGCCATAAAGGTAACAGATCCTCACGGGGCTACTGGCACAGGTCAGTTGAGCATTGTTGTTCATGGGACCAACGACGCCCCGGTGATTACAGCCTCGTCCTATGATGCGGAGCATAAGGGCGGAACATTCGCGTTCAGTGATGCGGATAATGGGGATATCCATACCCTGTCGGTCAACATCGGCGGAGTTTCTGCAATCGCCGTGAAAGACAGCGCTAGCGATGCATACATTGCGCATACCCAGATCGGCGATTTCGCATTTACTCGCAACGGCACAGATACATCTGGTTCTGGTCAGCAGTGGAGTTATACCTTTGCGGCAGATGTAACCCTTGCCGCCAGCATGCGGGTGGGAACACACGAGGATTATAGCATCAGTTTTGGCGTCAACGACGGATATCTTCACGACCCTGTGCTGGGAACGAGCCTCAATGTATCAGTCAACGGCACCAACGCGGCCCCTGTGGCGGTGGATGTGGATAATGGGCTGCTGTTCGGACACGTGTCGGCCACAAACAAAGAGAGTTTCGATACGCTGACCTTCCAGGCGGATAAAAGTGGAAGCCACCATGGCGACATGCAGATGTCCACCGACGGCAACTATGAGTATGCGCTGGGTACGACAGAAAGCGATCTTGGCGCTTTCCAGAAAGCCTATGACGATTCTTTTGATGGACATGTGTATGACCACTTTGCTTTCTCGGTAACCGATGGGCATGAAATCTCCGGTGAGTCCAGTCACTTGGGTAGATTGAGCATTGATCTGCACAGCGGCGCGAAATTGGACGCATCCGGCGGGCTGTTGCTCTTCGCCCAGGAGAACTCCACCACGCATAACTATGAGGCCGCAGGCGGTGCTGGCAACGACATCCTGATTGGCGGCAGTCATGACGATTTTCTCTATGGCGGCGCAGGGGATGACATCCTCTACGGCGGTGCCTGCAATGATCACTTGTACGGCGGCGACGGCAATGATCATCTGTACGGCGGCGCAGGCAATGATTTTCTGGACGGCGGCGCTGGCGTTAATCACCTGTACGGCGGCGACGGCAACGATGTATTTGTCTTCCATCCCAACGACGTTATCGTTGGCGGTTCGATCGACAGCAACGGGAATTTGGTGGACAACAACATCGACATTCTGCTGGTCAGCAACGATGATCGCGGAGACCTGTCTATTGACGACCTCTTTACGCACACAAAAGGCATTGAAGTTGTTGTTACCGGTACTGGTGTGGACAGTCTGACGGATATGCATGCTCTGCTTGCTAAGGGAATGACAATCGAGAACAATCAGTTAGTTCTTGACCATGACGAGTGGCATGTGGGCAAATCTGCAAGCGACGGTGCCCCCTATGAGTGGACAAATACGGCTGGCGACCTTACCGTGACCGTGCATCACACCGACAACGAAGAAATGGTCAAAAACACCATGGTGACGCTCACCTCATAGTTCACAACTGAATGAAGCGTTTTGAGGCCCGCCCGCAGTATGGCATGCAGGCGGGCCTCATATCGTTTATACTGGCGGCCCTCCATCAAAGGCCTGTTGTCGCGGCAAGCTTTTGACTTTCCGATTCGTGCGGGCAGTGCCCGTGTGAAAAAAAACAAAAATACACAAAAGCCCGCGCCCTTTGACAGGGCGCGGGCTTTTGTCTGTTCAGCGTGGTGAGCTTGGCTGCCGAGCATGTATTATACGAGCCGCGCGACTCTATCTGCCAGACCTACAGCCCCAGATCGCGCAAAAGATTGTCCACGGCCATAAGGCCCATGCTTTCCGTGGCTCCGGCAGTGGAGGAGGAGCAGTGCGAGCCCATCACAAGGTTGTCCAGCGCATACCAGGCCGGATCAGCCGGGGGCTCCTGCTCGAACACGTCAAGCCCCGCGCCGTAAATGCTGCCAGCCTGAAGGGCCGCCAGCAGG
>Ga0265295_1008252_pt1 | contig 11621 bp, 11 predicted proteins | sample Munlansysbiofilm_FD_192503 | JGI IMG/M metagenome (GOLD analysis project Ga0265295, IMG submission 192503) | Leachate microbial communities from a municipal landfill in Southern Ontario, Canada - Methane capture system biofilm | ecosystem: Engineered > Solid waste > Landfill > Unclassified ... | reverse complement strand
CACAAAAAGGATCTGAAAAATGTAACAATAAAACAGATGTTTTTACAAAAAGGTTTAAGGAATTGTTTGCGGTTGACAAACTCACACATAGAAGGGCGACGCCGTCCCGGCTAGCCGTTTTTAATGATTACCTCGGCTTGCTGGGGACAGCTTCGCCCCACCGAAGGAAACACTTCGTCTCACACTTACTCTCCACACGTCGTCTCCTACACTGAGTCTTACACTCCTAATCGGAATCCGTTTAAAACGTCGACAAAGCTCCCAACAAAGAGTTTTCGATGCCGATTCGGATCCAGGAAACACCATTTCAACCTTGCACATCCCCGATGGACACCGATATACTCCGCCGTCTATTGAACGTCTTGTCTTTTACGGAAAGAGTTGAGAGAATAGCAACTAATGACAGGTATGAAATTAAAAGAAATGAAAAATTGGCTGCGCAAGCAGCCTCTAAATACGCTTGTGGAAATCATCACGGAGCAGGTGAAACATAACGCTGAGTTCTGTAATCTGCTTGATTTGCGAATTGCTGCAGACAAGGCGGAGCCGGATATACAAGAGATTCGCCGGACGCTAAGAAATGCCATGATCATTGATGACTTTATTGATTGGAGAGAGTCTTTCGATTACTCAAGCGGTGTTGAGCAAGTCATTGCGCAGCTAACAAAGATGCTTAAGGCGCATCCTAAGGAGGTGCTTGCATTGACTGAAGAGGCACTTGATTTGTGGGAGGCTACCATGCAGTGCATTGATGATGATGGTTGTATGGATACGATCCGGAGTGATTTACTTGAACTTCATTTGAAGGCCTGTAAACTTGTGAAGCCTGATCATACAAAGTTGGCAGAGATGCTTTTTGTGAAGTACATCTCTTCCGATTGGGACATATTTTGCGATGCATGTGAGACGTATGGTGCTTTGCTGGGGAAGGAAGGAAAAGCGCACTATCGCACCCTGGTTGAAGAGGAGTGGCAGAAGCTGCCACGCGTGATGCCGGGGGAAAAGAGTGACGGACGGTATGGTCGTGATCGACGAATAGAAGAGTTGATGCTCGACTGCGCAGAAGAAGATTCGGATTTCGAAAAAATCATTGAGATTATGAGTCGAGATCTGTCCGAATCACACGACTACCTTCAGATCGCCGAACGCTGCCGGAATGCAAAGAAATACGAACTGGCACAACAGTGGGCGGAAAAAGGTGTCGCGGCATTTAAGGAGAGGCCTGATATACGACTACATGATTTCCTTGCGGAAGAATACCTGCGAGCTAAACGCCCGGACGATGCAATGAGCGTTATGTGGAAAAGTTTTGAAGATAGACCAGATTTGCCCGGGTATAAATCTTTGGCAGGCTATGCGATGAGAATAAAGGCTTGGCCGGAGTGGCGAAAAAAAGCGCTTCAGCATCTGCGTGAAGATGTTTCTCAGCGGAAGCGAAATCATGTCCGTAAAGGTTATGGATGGCGCCCAACTCCCGACTCTTCATTGCTGGTTGAAATTTTTCTATGGGAGAAGGATGTTGAGAGCGCATGGCAGGAAGCGAAGAAGGGCGGCTGCCATGAGAATCTGTGGCTTCAACTTGCCAAGATCCGTGAAACGACACATCCTGAAGATGCCATCTCGATCTACCGCCGCCAGATTGAGCCGTTGCTGAACCGCAAAAACAATCAGAGCTATGAAGCTGCGGTGAAATATCTTGGAGAAATTAACAAACTTATGACCAGCATGGGGAAGACGAGTGAGTTTAAGCAGGACCTCCATGATATCAAAATCGAATGGAAACGCCTCCGCAATTTCATTAAATATGTTGAGCGCACGAAATGGGGGAAGAGCTTTTAAATCAGTTTCTTTTCTTAAATCTCTTGTCCTATCCGCCACGTAGCATATAGATGTAGCCGCCAAAATATTTACACAGCCCTCCTCGACAGCTTCTTTCAGCTCGATTCCTTACGGCTCCGGCCTTGTCTTTCGCTACGCCTACCGTCACTGTTTCACGGTCATCTTTTTTCAAATGACTCGTTCATGCCCATGCTGGGCACACCAGCTCAAGCTTAGCTTGTTAGGCGGGAGGCGATCGCATCGAAGAGTTCTTTAGCGTTGCGGTGAAGTAGCGCAAGCTTCACGCTTGTTAGAAGTAGAAAAAACCGTTCCCCATTGCAACCAAAGTCACCCTAGCAGTCTAACCAACCGAGGTGGTAACCTCTGAATAATATTCTCAAAATCCACGTTAAAAAATCCCAGCAAAGTTGCAGCCATGTGGAACCTCAGTTTCATTTCTTTCAAGTGTTTACCATTCCACTTCGTTCCATTTCTGTCGCTAACACTCCAGATTCAGCCTTCGGCGGTCATGGTTTAACTCCCACTCGGCACAGCCGCAAAGCCTCTGTGTTCTCGGTGTCCTCTGTGGTAAAAACCCCATCCCAGTCGCAGCCCAAGTTTTATGAAGTTTTCATGTTTTTCATGGTTAAAACTCCGAGCCAAGTCCACCCAAGTTCGTGCAAATCCGCACAGATTCGTGATCCAAACCCCACTCGGCGTAGCTGCAAGGGAACCTTGAACTTTTGAACATTGAACCTTGAACCAAGCCACAACGTGGCAGATACTTATCACTTCTTTCGGCGAGCCGAAAAACAATATTAAACTCCGCCACGAGTGGCACTCCCCGTCTCTCACCGCTTCGCCAGATACTGAACATCCCGCTTCTGCTCCGACTTTAAAGACACAAGCACAAACCGCTGATCCTCCTCCTGCTTAAAGTACAACCGCCCATCATTCGCAACACCCGTATTAAAGTGACATTCCAGCCACTTCCCGGCCGACTGAACACGCTTGCATTTGACCTGTTGTGGATCCGATTCAAGCGTCCTCAGTATCCCAAGCACATCTTTAAAGCTTTTAAGTTCTTTTAACAACACATCAAGCGAATCACGTTTAAACACCATGTTCGGCAAAAGCACATCCAGCAGATCATTCGGTAATTGTGTCAGCCGCTCAACTTGGCGCTCCTTCTCTAATACCTGACACTTAAACGTCTCGTGCTCTGCCTTCAAATCATCAAGAGAACGCATGAGTGCTGTGTTTTTCTCTATCAACGCCTGCGCCTCGGAATCGGCAAGCTCAAACAACTCCGTCAGCTCCTCGGTCTCAGCCGAATCGTCCGGTGGAGGTTGAATGCCAAGCACGTCACGACAAAACTGTTCAATCTGAGCCATCGACACCGTTTTTCCGAAACGAATAAACCACCGATATTGTCGCCCATTCAGCGCTGGATGATAGCTTCTGCCGTGGCGCATGAAGGGTAAGCCCTGATCTTCAAGATGCGCAATCACTTGCGCCAACATCGCTTGATGACAATTAAGCAGTAAGTAAACGGCGCCTGTCTGCCCTTCCTCGCAAAACCAGTCGCTATCTTGAATGGACGATTGATTGACCTGACCCGCAATATCTTTCGGCAAATAGAGCCCGAGCGTGACACTGATCACCCTGCCGTTCATATCGCTTGAAACCTCAGTAATCAGGACTGGATTCGGATCATGCCCAGCATCAAAACAAGGGGCGAGGACTTCGGCTGACCGGCGTCCGATATAGCCAAACTGTTGTCCATCTAACGTTTCAACTTTAATCGCATGCTTGTCATTCTGATTGCCTGGTTCGCGGCGAAGGTGCACATGCTGCCGTACGTGCAGACCAAGTGCCACTTCCGGACGCTTCTCCAGCATCACACCTGCAACAACAAGGCTTACCGGCACCATTCCCTCCGGCACCTGGCCGTCCAGCTTTTCTTGTCGTTCAGCCCCCTTCCCTGGCTTACACAACCACCTTCTCAGCGCTGACCATAAACATCTCATAAACTCCCTTTCCCTCTTTCAGTGTAATGCCATTATACTGTGAGCAATCTCCTGCGTCAACTAACAGACTCTGCCTTCGAAATTCTAATTGGCATCGGGTCTCCCTCATAATCATAATTATAATCGCAATCGTTCAATCGTTTTGCTGCTGGTTTCTAGTCTCTGGGTTCTAGTTTTCGATTACGACTCCTTGCTGGCGATCCCTGGCTGCAAAGTTCGCCGATGGGGAGATATGGACATAGAGATACGCCATTCCCATTCCCAAGGAAGCACCTCAAAACCCCACCGAAGCCAAGAAGTATCGGTGTCACCGCCGCGCATTTTCCTGATGGTCCTCTGTGGCCTTTGTGAAATCTGCGCCGCCGATTATTCGGCTTCGAATGGTTTCACACGGGATACGCCTTCATTCCCGCTCGCATGGCGCCATCGACTGTTCCATCCACCTCGTCCGACCCTGGGAAAAACCACTCATCCGGGGAATAGCGTTGAGAGCTGTACTTGTAAATCGCAAATTCCCACACATTTGGTTTATCTGACAGCGTCAAACGACAGATAGGACCTTTGGAACCAAACTCCTCCCGGTCCAGATAGACGTGTCGCCCCCGAAATCGGGCAATGTACGCAATTTCCCAATCTCCGAAGTTCTGCCGATTAAATTCCGCAACAGACTCCAAAACAACCATTTTCAACTCTTTTGATATGCTCTTGGTGGTCACTGAGTGTTCTCCTTTTATCTAAACAGTATTATTACCCGGACTTCATCAATCCCGTTAGCATCCCCTAAGTGTTAAAATATCTTATCATTTTCCCGAGAAATATGACCAGGTCCAAATCAGCAATTCTAATTATGGATTTTTCAGAACTGGACGACACGGGGTCATCTCTCCATAATGTCGAATCAAGCGTTTTTTGCTAACAGCATGATTAACCAAACTTCAATTATCCAGTCGCGTTTCTTTAATTACAAAGCAAACCCTACTGTCTTCACAAAAAGCTGGTAAACAGTAAACAATCTCATTAGAAGCTACAAAATTACTCAGACACGCCGTTTTCAAACCGCTTCCCATTCCTTTCCTGTCTTGTCTTTTACATTTCAGTTTTTACCTATCGTTCATGTTGGATTGTTTGATTACCGGAGCCTATTGAACACAATTGCTACGTGTTACGTGCCGCAGCCGGCAGCGGCTTCACGTACCTGGCGCAGCCTCGAACTCTGTTGACCCACCTCCGGATAGCCAGTATCATACTCAAATCATAACCGAGAACTGAATCACTCCCCACACACCCGCTAACATGAGCAAAGACCTTACCACCTCGCAAATTGATCGCCAAAACATTCTGAATAACCCGTACGCCCTTTCCGAGATCGAAAAGGCAGCCGGCATTCGCGGCATCCCCTTCGATGGCAAAGTCGTCATGCTCAAAGATCAAGTCGCTGCATTCTTCGAAGTCACGCCGCGAACAATCGACAACTACCTCCTTAAAAACGAAGAAGAATTGACAAATAACGGTTATGAGGTTTTAAAGGGTAAACGTTTGAAAGCGTTCATGTTAGAAATCGATCATGCATTTGCTGACGAAACAGTTTTCGTTAACAAATCCATGGTCCGAAAAATTGGCGTATTTGACTTCCGCGCATTCCTCAATCTTGCCATGCTCATGAAAGAATCGGAGCGCGCGGGACTGCTTCGCAAAGTCATCCTCGACATCGTCATCGATACCATCAACAAACGCACAGGCGGTGGCACAAAATACATCAATCAGCGGGATGAAGACTTCATCCACTCCGCATTTGCCGAAGGCGATTACCGCAAACCATTCACCGATGCCCTCAAGGACTGCATCGACATGGGAAATTTCAAATACTCCATCTACACCAACAAAATCTACGTCAGCATATTCAAGGAACAAGCGAGCGAATACCGCAGCATTTTACGCCTTGAAAACCGAGAGAAAATCCGCGACACCTTGTACTCCGAAGTCCTCGATCTCATCGCGGCGTACGAATGCGGATTTGCAGATAACTTAAGGCGTGCATATGAAGAAAAAGGCTGCAAACTAAGCGCTCTGGAAGTTGACGCCTTGTTCGTACACTTCGAATCACAAGCGCATTGGAAACCGCTCATTGAAAAAGCACGTGTAAAAATGGCTAGCCGCGACCTCGGATTCCGCGATGCACTCCACATGGAGCTCCAGAATTACATCACCCCATTGAGACGTGAAGAATTCGAACGGTTTTTAGGCGATCAGAGTATGGAGTTAGCCAAACGGCTAGAAGAAGCCAAAGACGTCATGAAACGCCTCAAGGAGCGCGAATAATGGCCCTCATCTACTTGACGCTCGATCAAGCAATTGACATCCATAGCAGGACGATTGAAGTCAGCGGTGGGGGGATGAGCGGCCCCCTCGAACTCGGTAAACTCGAGTCTGTTCTTGAGCACATTCAAAACGATCTTTATTACCCAACATTCGAAGAAAAATTAACCCACCTCTTCTTCTGCGCCTGCAAATTTCACTGTTTTCAGGATGGCAACAAACGCATCGCCATAACACTCTGCGCCCAAATGCTCCTGCTCAATGGCTACCTCTTCTGTACGAGCCACTTTATCAAAGAAGCTGAGAACATCAGCTATCACGTTGCGGCCAGTAATATCGACAAAGACCTACTCGGTCACTGGGTTAAAGCCATCCTGAACGACAACGACGACAACGAATCGCTTAAACTCCAAATCTTCAACGCCATTTCAAAAGAAATGGTATAAAAAACTGAAGCATTCATTCTGGTATAAACCTCACGCCTCCAGTGTTCACAAACAAAATGTTTGCGTTACTGTCTTTACATCAGGCACCCGCGCATTGGAGGGCATGCAGGCCTGTCTGCAGATCCGAATGTACAATCGAAATTGTGTCAGCGATACCGCGCTTAAGAAAGCCGCCGCAATGCCGAATGAGAGTGGGGTTTAGTTTGGGCATGGGGTTTTTCTTGCATGGGCGAGTATATTGTCGAATGCGGTATTGAAGATAAAAACTTCATCATCCCCCCTTTTTACTTTTCCGCTTGCTCGATGATTTGCAAGTGTAAAAAAAGCCATTAGGGTCGCGAACATCAAATCGGCCAAATCCTTACTTTTGCTCGTTTGAGGTATTAAAAACATGAAGAAATTCAATATCTCCGCTGATTCATCTGGCATACCGAATATTTCATTTTGTGCCTCTGCATACAAGTTCCCGATGTGCTGTGTAAGTAGCTGTGTGGCGGGGTCGCCTTCGGCGGCCAACTCGACGATTGAACTCATTTCCGCACAGCCCGATTCGGTGTCGAACAAACCGCGACGTAAGTCTTCTCCGACTACACGTTTGAAAATCATCCCCGTCATGTGTACGTCGGCTCCCTCCAAATCGTCTCGTGCCTGTAACTCCTTATGCCGATGGTCTAACCATGCTGGCAAACGCGAGCCCAATACGTGTTTCGTTCTTGATTCACGACGTTTTTCTTTTTTCTTTCCAGCTTTTTTAGGTTCATAAAAAGAGAAAACGAGCACAACCCATGGGATAAACACGAGGGAAGCATGCGCAATTAGAATGTCATAGCCAATGGTATCTTCCCATCCCGCAAAAATGAGAGCAAAAGTACTGAGGAGGAGCGGGATCCCGCCGAACACTATAAATAAAAACCACATAATCCGCATGGGCTTACGTCCGTAAAGCATCCGGGTCAACCCCAAAACAGCCCACCACATCAAATTACTCAGGACATTGTGAATAAGTGCGTAGGAGTTATACCCCGACAAGTTGACTAGAGAAGGAGCAGGTCCCAGCGCCGCTTTGATCGATCCGATACCCACACAGGTAGCAACGATAATTAGAAATTTTCCGGTTTTTCTACCTATTGTTTTAAAGTCCAATAGTTTAAGTAATCGAATCGGATTATTTATTCGGGTCTTGCAAAAATATGGTATGAGGCGTTGGAGACGCTTTTGTTTTTTCGTATTACTTATTCTCAGGAGGCCTTTTAGTAAATTTATGCTGATGTGTTTTATATCTTGGTAGATTGGAATAATTTTCAAAAAAAGGACAAAAAGAAGAATCGATGCAATAAAGAGAAGCCCAAGCGTTCCCACAAGATCATTCATCATTCCCGTGTGGACAAATGGGAGAAGCAAGACACAAGAAAGCAAAGTAAGGAAAATCGCTGGTACTGTTAGAGCTCTACCTTCTAAGGGAGGCACCGGTTTTTGTTTTTGCCGTTTCAGGTTCTCCCAGGGGACAGTATTTGGGAACCGTTCAGCTTGTTCCTGTGTTGCCTTTTGAATCTCGGCGGCTTTTATCGTTTCCAGAGCAGCATAAATTTCATTAAGCGAAGGACGCTTCCTTTGGATGGTATTCAATACCGTTTCGGCATCTCTACGAGCGGTGCCAAGATCGACACGGCGGTATCTGGCAATTTCTTCATACTCTTTGTTATCGCGGCGGATGCCTTTCACAGTATCGTTTGCGATGATGCAAGAAACCCTAATCTGGTTGTTAATTCTTGTGCGTTCGTCGTAAGGCGTTGAATGTATACTGTGTCTGGTAGTCATTTCTAATCCTTCCGCATTTATTCGCTACCTGTTATCCGTTTCCCCTCCAAGATAAGTTTGCTGAGCAATCCTAAAAAAAATCATAAAACCGCATTCCATACGTCCCCTTTACACCTCATATTTTGACCAGAAGCTTCGCTTTCGGCCATGGGTCTGAATGAGTTGCTCTTTGAAAGCTTCGTGAGGATCAAATGCTTTCCAGTCAGCAATGCTTGTTGCAAGTTTGTCCAGACTCTTCAAATAACGAATGCCATGTGGATAAGCCTTGGTGTGGCCACGTTCAAGAATAGAGATCAGCAGGCTGCGGTACATGAGGCTGGCGACAAGATGGCGGTTTTCCGCTTCCAGTGCTTCGGCTAATGAAAGCAGACCATCGTAATAGTCGCCGTCGAACTGATCGGCACGCTCAAGAAGATATCCTTCTGCTTCATCTAACTTACCAATTGAGATCAGAAATTCAGCATCGGATTCACGAAGCTTGTCAGACTTCAAAATCTGCACCACTTCAGCGTTAATGACCTCATCCTGCTTATCATGACCGATAACGCTCAGAAGCTCCTGTAGCGTATTCATGGAAGGATAGGATCTAAATTTCTGGAACAGAAGATCCGACAGCTTTTCCGAGTCTCCCTGCTCTTGGTAGATTTCCTCCAGTAGCTTATCCCTCTCGTATGCTTGAAAGGTTTCGCCTTCCGGAATCTTCTTCAGCCGCGAATGAGCCGTTTCAACATCACCGCTTTCAAGGTAGACCCGGGCAATATCAATCAGCGCCGGTGCGGACAGCTTTCCCCATGAAGCGATGCGGGTTTTTTCAAACAGCTTTGCATCCTTAATCTGGCGGGCCAGCGATTCGATCCGCATCAGATAACGACGTTTCCCGTATTCATCCTTTTCTTTGTCCGCCCATTTCTGAAAAGTCGCAATCATGGTGCGGATAACATCCTCAGGCAGGCACTCTCCGGCACAGTCAATCAAGGCGTCCCGGATACCGTAGTCATCCTTTCGATTAACCTTGAGAATGATGTTTGCAATTTTATCCTTGTCAGAACAACAGGAGGCATAGTCCACAAATAGCATCCTGGCATCATAGCGGAACACATCACCAATACTTCCGCTGGAGTCATCACACATCTCAAAAACAGTGCTGTCGGCCTCGTAAAAGTCGGCAACCAGCTCAACGCCGGTAAGAGGATCATCTACACCGGATTTTAAATCCTGCAGCAGCATTTCCAGTTCCCGGGCAAAGCTGTCAGAGCCCCGCCAATCAATAAATCGACTTGAGTGTTCCAGCCTGGAAAGCTTCTCTTTAAATCGCTGAACATTTTCCTTCGGTGTGGCAATGAGTTGCTCAATCAAATCTTCAACGGCGTCAGAATGAACAGCAAGATTCAACATCGCATCCGCAAGGACGTCCGGTCCCAGAGCAATTAGTTTTTGTTTGCGGGTTTCATCCATTTAACAATCCTCCAATCTTTGTACAGTCCAGGCTCGGGCTCACGCGCCTCGTAATAGCGTACGCCTCTTCGAATCCGGCCTCTGCCAAAGGGTAGAAATACAATCTCATCGGGCATACTTCCGGCGAATCTTGGTAATATCAGGAGAGGTAGGAAGGTTGAGACTGGCCAAAATCCGGTCAACAAGACTGATCCGCGCATCGGCTGGAAGATTGAGGGCCTCATCAACGACTTTATCGATTGCTGTTGGCATTGAAATTCTCCTTTCTGTCATGCATTAAATCACAAACCTCGGCTCATAACAACATGTTTCCGGTTTGCTGAACAGCATGCAGAACAGCATGAGCAAACGTCGTTCCGCCAAAGGCCCGTTCTCGGGTTGCAGCAACTATCCCCAATGCCGTGGCATCCGAGAGATGACTTCGTGACCCCGTGACGCCCGGCGGACAGAAACAACACAGAAGCTGATCACCAGAGCCGCCCTCATTTTATGAAGTTTTCACGCTTTTCATGGCTCAAATCACCAGCATAGTTGCTGCTCAGTGGAACCATCGCAACTTATTACTTAAAACTGCGCCGCAGGCAACTACTTTAGCTTCTTCTACTGCGTTAGCTTTGCAGAAGCAAGGCGGTTCAGACTAACGCCTGCTTCAACGGCCTCAATAGATAATGCTCTGTGTATCTCAGGAGGAATTCGAATCATAAATTTACCGCTAAACTTACGCGTTGCCAGAGGCTCCGGAACAGATTCTCCCGATACTTTCATGTCTGCCACGACGCCAGCGACAACGCGGCGAATCCCCCTCAATGCTGATTCAGGCGTTGCCGCAAGCCAACTGAGACTTGGAAATTCAGCACATAACCCAATATGCTCAACGTCTTCCTCTGACCAGGTTACGCGATATGTATATTTATCATTTTGAGTCGCTTTCATGATTTATCCTCTCAATTGCCCTCAGCACTTGCTTGACTTGATATGCTTTTGCTTTTCCTTTAAAGTTTTGGATGTTGACACGAGGATCACCATGCCAAGTGTTTTATAAACCCTATGACTTGTTCCTTTCTGACGAGCCAATCCGAAATAATGATCACACACCTTACACACCTGAGTGAAACGAACATTTGCTGGGGTTGTCCTCATTTCATGAAGTATGTCTGTTATACTTGCCGTGTCATCAATAGTACCATTAGTGATACCATTGTCAATAGTCAATGTTAAAATTCCGGTGTTCAGCCAGCCTTCGTGATATGGCAGGCTTAAGATGGTAATTCCCGGGACATGATCCTAAACATAAGCGCAATCGATTAAGCAGGTCGTTTAAAGATAAACAACTGAGCGTGAGTTTAAGTGTGAGCCTTAGTGAACGACAACGTGACTTCTTGGGTGAGGCCTGCCTGCGCGGCCCGTACAAGGCAACACACCTAAGCTTTTATACAACCAGGTTCATCCAGTCCATCCTGTTATCTCATCAAAAAAAACTGCCTCCGTCCACCCCCAGTTCCGTGTCTTCCGTATTCGGTCAGTGGCGGGGGGGTATCAAGATTGGGGCCGTATTTCCCAGGTACTAAGCGTAATCGAAATCCAAATCGAAAACCACGCGGTTTACTTTCAAAGAGCGCCGTCAAGACACTTAATCTTACACTTAAGCTCACACTTAAGCTCCACACTTACCCTTTTACACTTAATCTCCTCACTTAATCTCCCTACTATCACCTGTCACCTACTCGCCCCGGTCACT
>Ga0265295_1008248_pt1 | contig 11621 bp, 5 predicted proteins | sample Munlansysbiofilm_FD_192503 | JGI IMG/M metagenome (GOLD analysis project Ga0265295, IMG submission 192503) | Leachate microbial communities from a municipal landfill in Southern Ontario, Canada - Methane capture system biofilm | ecosystem: Engineered > Solid waste > Landfill > Unclassified ... | reverse complement strand
TAGATTTCTCTGCCTATAGCCATCATTTCTTCTTTTGTATATTTCAGCATAAGTAGCTCCTTTCGTTTTTAGTCTACAACAACATAGACCTAATACCTAGGTGTCTACTTTATACTTACCACTTCAATGGTCTTCATCATTAAGGGAGACGAATTTTGATTTCATTGATTAATTTTTACCACTTTTTATGCTCAAAATAACACGATGCTAAGGAGCAAATTCACCTATTCTGATTCATCACAATGACAAGGTATAGCAACATTGTTTCCATAACTTTCTCTAGAGTAAATTTATATCTATTTTTACCTTATACGAACTTTAGGAATATACCTTGCTATACCTTGTCATTGGATCCCAGTTTGAACAAGAAAAAGTATTATGGTAAATGCCTTTTTTGCAATTAGCCCTTCGTCAATGACATATGGTAGCAATAGGGTTTCCATAACTTTTTATATAGATAAATTATTTTTTTACCTTATACGAACTTTAGGTATACCTATTGCTACCATATGTCATTTGAACTAGTTTTATAAGCCAAAACATACGACCAGATGCAGCTATTTTTCATATTCGCCAGATAATGATGACGTGGTCTTTATTATTAGTGACAACTGATAATTACAACAGCGTCTTTCAAGACTAAGATCTTCCTATATGACAAAGGGTGTCAAGGGCATTTCCATAACTTTCTCTATAGTAAATTTATATCTATTTTTACCTCACGCGAGACTTTAGGAATACCCTTTGACACCCTTTGTCGTTGCAATGGAAAAATAGACAAAAAATGGACGATTCAAACGATGTTATTTCATACTTCAAGCATCCTCATCGACAACTCATGTCAACAGTAAATCCATAACTTTCTATAGAATAATTTTTATTTTTTACCTTATGCGAACTTTAGGAATATGAGTTGATATGAGTTGTCATTTCAAGTCAAAAAATCACATCACCGTTTGCGAACATATCTTCACTTACATTTATTTCCTGAATTAGTACATCTGTTTCGTAGAACCACGAAACCGAATCTTTATATCGTTCAGTTAACATATGGATTTCTTGATTAGATGAACCAATCAATCTTCTCGTATTATCAATCTTGCTGGCTATAAACGGACCATCGATAATTAGATCTACCGACGCTACTAGTTCTCTGGATAAGTCGTTGAGATATCGTCCGGTGAACATGATCGTTCCTATGTCTCTTTTCTTGAGCTCAATGGCAAGAATATGAAGGTTCTTTTGTAAAGAGGGTTCGCCACCAATGAAAGTAACCCCTTCAATGTCATTATCTATTTTTGATTTAACAATTAGTTCAATTAATCTGTCAATTGGAATAAGATGAGCAGGTCGAAATTCGACTAGTTCAGGATTGCAGCATCCAGGACAGCCAATATTGCAACCTTGAAACCAAATGGCAAAACGTTTAAAAGGTCCTTCCACTTCTGTGCAAGTATTAATTTTACCAATATTGAACTTAATGTTATTACCCGATGTCAAATTCAAATCCCAAACCTTTAGACAAGAGTTTTACAATAATCTTCCCGCCTCTAAAGCTTGATAAGTTGTTTTTGTTTTCAAACATAAACATCGCTAGAGGATCAAGAAGATGGTCGTTGATGGCGTTTAAAATATCACGTCCACCTTTGGCAACATCGACCTTGTTAGAAATATACGTGACAAACTTCATTTCATCCTCAAACTCCAAATCAAGCCGATACTTTTCGAAGATGCCTGCTTTTATTGGTTTTAGCTTCGATTTTGCAATCTTCATCACAAATTCCTTATCAACGATAAAGTTAAAAGGAACAATGTTACTATAGCCAATACGTCCAAGAATTTCTGGCCGTTTGATTTCATTATCAAAATACTCTTTGACGATATCAATGAATTGACGAGCGACATCATCATGAATTTCAGAAACTTGGACCTGGGAGGCGCCTAAGTTAGATGTAAAGACGATAATCGTGTCGCTAAAATAGACGGTTTCGCCTTTAGAATCGGTTAATCGGCCATCTTCAAGAATTTGGAGGAAGATATCTAGAATGCGCGGATTTGGTTTGGCTGCTTTTTCAATTTCGTCAAAAAGAATCACACTAAACGGCTTTTCTTTGACAGCATTTGTAAGCTGACCACCTTCTTCATAACCGACATAACCTGGAGCGGCCCCAATAAGTTTTTGATCGCTATTTTCAGTTGCATACTCGCTCATGTCAAAGCGGATGCAAGCTTGTTCATCACCAAACAAGAATTTAGCAAGGGCTTTGGATAGTTCCGTCTTTCCAACACCTGTTGGACCCACAAAGAAGAATATTCCTTTCGGCATGCTTCGAGATGATGTTTTATGGATGCCCGTCAATCCCATATAGGCTTTAACAATCGTTTTTTCAATCTTTTCAATCGCTTCATCTTGTCCGACGACTCGTTCACTAAGCCGTTTTTTAATATTCTTAACTTCGTTATAGTCTAATTTTTCCCAGGGATTCTCTTTTTCGCCATACTTAAACAAATAAAACAGTTTATCAAAAGTCATTTTTCCTTCTTTGCGGGAAAGCTTTGAAAGTTGAATAATCTCGCGGTTAGTAAAGTCGTCAAGCATATCAACATATTCCGCTCGTTTTTCGCTTGCCATCAATGAAATGTTTCCTGGCACTCTAACTTCAAACGAATCTTCAATTTTTTCCATCATTCGTTCTCTTTCGAGCCGATCAGGTTTTGTCAGTGTGATACAACTAACTTCAGGATTTGATTGATAAAAGGAGATGGGAAAAAGTGAAATTTTGTTCGTGATAAAGATAATCGTGCTTTCATTAACATCTTGATTATAGTAATCAACTTTCCGGTCCTTAATCGCTTTACCAAGAATCGTAATGTTATCTAATCCTTCTCCCACGATTTGCTGACCACCGGCATCAAACAAGTACTCAGCCCAATTAAGAATAAAGGCAATTTTACGTTTTGGATTTGTGAGATTCTTTAAAACGATGTTAAAAATTTCAGAAGGTTGTTTGAATAGTCCTGTCTTTTTTTCTTCGACTTTCGTTTCCTCTTCGTCGAGATAATTCTCGCCTTCAACTTCCGCCTCTTCGACCAGTTGAAGATTTTGCAAGTTTCCAACTGCTCCATCGATACGATCCCAATAGATTACTTCATCATACTTGAATTCTTCTAAAATCGAACCGAGTGACTCTCTTAGATTAAGAATTTTGTTCTTCTCATTCAGGTAAACATCACCAACATTTCCATCAATGATAATACATTTCTTGATGCCGATTTCACGTTTGATTTTGGCAAAACTTGTTTGAATTGACATACATTTTGCTCCTTATTTCTTTCCTTTATTTTTATCATAAGTTTGGTATTTTTGAGTGGATAGTTTGTCTGGATTGCTCCAAATTTCTTGTTTACCGGTAATTTGAATTCCATAGATGTTTTCTAAATCACTCATGAACGGTTCGATATCTTCCTGACAGGCTTGACCTTCAAATCCATCAAATTTGTAATAGAATCTTCCATCCAAATAAATCTTGAATTGAGCGGTTTGGCCACTTGCTTTCCTAGCTACGACATTGACGACATTTTGTTCTTTATCTATTTTAATATTATTTTTCCGATCAACAATGAACCCGCGCGCTTCAATCGCCTTGAGGATTATTTTTAGCGATTCTTTTCTTACATGTTCACCAATAATTTCTTGCTCGGCTTTTGTTTGCAAAACCTCAATATTGGTCGAACTCGACAATGTTTTATCAATTGTGTCTTGATCAACCTTTGCTTTTTCCATTGAAAGGCGGATTTTTGCCAGCAATTTTTCCTGATGTTCAAGGAGAAGATCGCTCTTTAAAGAAGATAGTCTACCCTCTGCAACCTTCATGATCTCCTCAAAAGATTTTCCTTGATAAGCATCATCGCATGCGGTTCTAAAAGTTATTTCACGCAGACTGACATCTTCAATTTGTTCAATCTTTTCAAGATTAGCTTCGCCAATCTTATTTCGATCATCCCGCAGGTTTATTAATGCATTTCTGGTTTGAGTAGATATATTGATGACTTCTTCATCAATCAATTTTTTAAGCACTTCAATTTTAGAAATCGAGATATTCGAGGCAACACTTTTTAATGATGACGCGGCATTAATCAAATCATTACGATGAAGCATTTGCTCATTGGATGCAACGACTCTATTACCGAGTTTTGCTTGCTCTTCGGCTTTGCCACGTAAATCTTCTATTTGGGAGGCGACGTATTCCCGTTCTTTAATCAGGTAGTTTCTATACTCATCGATTTTTGCGCTGGTAACAGTTTTCGATGTTGCATTAATATGATTAAGTAATTCATCGATGTTGGCGAGTGTGTTTTCAGTGACAGTACAAATAGCTTTGCATTCAATTGATAGTGACTGGTAATTAATGACGGCAGCGTGACTCATAATTCTATTTTCTCCAATCCAAATATTATATCTTTGATTTGTGATAAATCTTTTAGTGACAAATCCTTTCTCTTTTCTTGATTAACATGTTCAATATCATTGCGAAAAATTCTAAAATCATGAAGCAGTTTTGCGGTGTTTTCACCGATATGATTTAGCTTTTTTAACTCGTTAATCATGTCCGAAAAATCTTTCTCTAACTTAAACTTAGTTTTAAAGATGTAGTTAAGTTTTACATATAGATAAATAACGACTGCGAGAATGTCACCGCTATTAATTTTTGACTCGATAAGCACTTCAGTGATCGATGATGGATTATTTTGAGCATTCTTTTCACTAACATAAAGATTGTTCAGATTGTCAAAAACCGATAAGTATTGTTGGTACCTATTAAACGAACTCTTATCGATACTTTCAATAAATGATAGTGATTTAAACGTCGTTTTAAATGTGGAGAAGTAATTCATGAATTTAACGCGGTCTAGCACTTCTTTCGTTTCGTAATCAGTTGGATTCTTGATGCCTGATAATGCAACTAAAGAGTCTAAGGTATTACGGAGTGTTTTAACCTCATTCGCAAACTTACTACCCGAGAGTTCGGTGCTAAAGAGTAATTGAGTCAGTCTTATATTAAATGGCAGAATCTCCCTGGGACTGTAATTGTTGTTCGATAAAATATCAAAGATTGCGATTAGTTCTTCGTCTGAAAAATCATCGTGATTGAAAAGGCATTCGAGCACTTTCGAGTTGGAAAGTTTATTTGACTTAATAATCCAACTCGTTAGATATAGGCGATACTCTAGATTAGCGGAATTAATACTGTTAAAGTAACTCGGCAATAATTGAAGACCTAATGCTTTGATGTGTTCATAAACAATGGGTTCATTGTTAGATTTTTCTTTAATTTTACTGAGTAGTTCGATTTTTTCTTCTACTTCAAGTTCCTTTAACCATTTGTCAATTGATGTATTGACTAAATCAAGTTTGTTAGAGATTTTGCATAGCTGAACAAAACGCTTAAATCCAAACTCATCGTCATCTGAAGGATTGAAAATATGATGTTTCGCAAGCAACTGATTGATTAATTTTGCCGTTTCGCCACTATCAAGCTTTCTCTCCACGAGTAAGTTGATATCAATGGGGCCAAACACTTCATTTTGAGTAGAGATCAAGGCTGGTATAAAAAGCGATGCGCGCGCCAAATCGAAGATTTTGATAAATGCGCCAGCCTCATTTAGTTCGTTAACCATCTTTGGCAAAAGATAACTTAATTTACTATTTTTGGTCATATAGTCATCCTTGCGCAAGTCAATTAATGCTTTTTGGGCAAGCTGTTGTTTCAGTTCTTCTGGAACATAAACCTTCTCATAAGGATGTAATTTTGATAATTTTGTTTTATAACTTCCGCCAACGGGAAATTGAAATTTGTTTTTTAATGCTAAACCATTAGTGATCATTGAGCCCGTATAATTTTCATGGAAAAAAGAATGTAATTTTGCATCTTCGAATTCAAAAGTGACAGCATCATTTTCTGACACTTTAATTGTAATAGGATTCGTCACAAACAATTTTTCAGTAGTAAATAGATTACTTTCAAGAATCATTTCTTCCTTTTTTATTGGAATGCCATTACTTTTTTTCTTATTTAGATACTCTTCAATACTATCATTCGTAGGGAGAGGAATTTTGTCAAAAAAACTTGCGTCAAGCACGGTTTTTTCAACATTACCGTAAGGCTGGTCACTTGTAACAAACATTTCTTTGAATGCTGGATTATAGAAAACATCAAGTTTAATCGTTTTATTTCCTTCAAGGGGTATCGATTCCTCTAAGAATACTTTTTTGCCTTTATCCGTAAAGGAAAAATGTTGCAACTGATATTCTTGAAATAGTGTCTTGTCGTATGGTGATAAACACCTAATAATACCTAAATTGATTAGCTCAATCATTTCATTGGCGAAAAGGTCATAAAGGTCACTAGGAACGCCGAACTGTTTTAAGAGATCGCTGATTTTTTGCTTACGATCCGTTGATTCATTGATGAGCACGAGTAAAAAATAACTAATTCCAGATGGTTTTTTGACTTGAGTGAAATTAACTTCATTCTTAAGTCTTAATAGCGGGAAGGCAAAATTGGTTTCAATGATATTCATGTTAATTATCCTCACAAGATGTCTTCGTCATCTAGAATAGTTCCATAACGACTAATCGCACCGATGACTTCGCGATATACGTAAAAATTCTTTCGATCATTACCCTCGCCAAAAACATCAGGAAGATCAATGACCCCCTTGTCTTCGAGGTAACCTTTATTGCCGACAACAATCAATAGTCTTCTAGCGCGCGATAAGGCAACGTTGATTCTTTGATAAGCAGTGACGAATCCAGGATCACTCTTAGCGCGATTTTGTGGATTGCGCACCATTGAAAGGATGATAATATCTCGTTCATCGCCTTGAAAGTCATCCACTGTCGAAATGACAAGTTTAGAATCTGCCTTTTCATTAAACATATTAAATCGCAGTTTAGAGCCTTTAATTTTTTGTTTGATGACTCGTGCTTGGTCGCCATAAGTGCAAATGACACCAATGCTCATCCTTTCATCACGATCCCGATTCACTTCAGGTTTAAAGTTGGGATGGTTTTTGTAATTATCATTCAGCAGTTTAAGCAGCTTAACCACGACTTCAGCTTCGTTTGAATTATAAATCGATGTTGAGTCAGTTTCTTTGGATTCAAATTTTTTGCAATCAACAAAGTAAACATGTTTATTTGGTGAAATAACTTGTCTACTATTTGAGACAACACTTAAATGATGTTCCTTTTCGTTATTTTGTGTTTTCGTGCCTAATTGTAACTGATTGTTATAAAAGCAATTGTAGACCTCCATAATGTGTTCATGGCTACGATATTGTTGATTGAGCATGACCTTGTAATCACTAGGAACTTCTTCAAATAGTCCTTTAAAGAAACTATCTTCATACAGATTTTTAAATATATCGTTTTTACCTTTTGTAAGGATGTTCTCATCAATATGCATGAAATCTTGTGCTCTTAGATTTCTAAACTCATACATCGGTGGCAATTGACGGTGGTCTCCAACTAGAATGATTGTTTTGCCATATAAAATCGGGATTAAAAGGTCGAGAAAACTTGATTTTGATACTTCATCAATGATGACTACATCAATCCCTTGCTTTCGAAGATCAATGCTCCCTAAGTTATACTTTTCTAAACCATCCATTGATCGTTCATTAAAGTTATCCCGACTTGTGTTTGTAATACCAAATAAATTTACTTTTTCAAAAAGAGGTTTCGTATAAATGACTCGATCGGCATCCTTAACTTCTTCAAGTGACAAATAATCACTAATTTTTTTATAGATAGGGATGATTTTTTTGTTACTTACTTCTTTTTCTTTGAAGTTTTTGTCTAAGTCATCATAGGCAAACTTAATCTTTTTGAGAGCATCGCTATTATCTTTATAATCGATAGCGACATTAAAATCTTCGATGAATTTTGCAATTGTTCTTCTTAAGCGAGCCTCATCTTCTCGAATTGCTTGGTAATCATTATTTTCTTGAAGCTTGCGGATTTCCTCACTAATATTGTTCATATCACGTTCTAGACGATCTAAATTGTCTTTCTGTTTTTGAATTTCGTCAGTGTGAATTTTAATCTTATCGTCTAGTATAACCAAGTACTTATTTCTTATCTGAAATAGTTCCTCTTGATATGTTTCGATAATTCCTCGTATTTTTAGTGGTTCAAGTAATGCCGAGTTAGTCACTATTTTTGAGATTTTTAAATCATTAAGGTTGAAACTAGATTGTTTGTTCGTCAATAGTTCTTTGAGTTTTATTTGAATAGGCTTATAAAGCGGTTCAGTGTTTGGAATCCAATCACCTAACTCGTCTTTATAACTATTTAACTCTTCTTTGAGTCGGATGATGTCTTGTTGAACTTTCATGTCACTTGCAGACGATAAAATGGCATTAGTCTCTTCATAAATTGTCCTAATTTCAATTTGTAAAAGACTTCTAATTGTTTCGCTTGTATCATTTCGTAGAAATACGTCTTCTTTTTCAATTGATTCGTTAGCCTCGAGCATAAAATCTTCAATGACTTTAGCAAATAAATCATCATCCAGCCTTAAATTGCCACGTTCAAGATGCCTTCTTGTTCGATATAACTTATCGACTTCAGACGTAAGAACACTAATTTTGTCGTTTAATGAATGCTTCTTATCCCGATTTTGATTAATCTCAACGGCTTTTTGTTCAATTTGGTCTTCGATTGAACGAATCAACTTTTTGTTCTTTTCAATCCGATCATTTAGGATAAGTTGTTTTTGATAATTCTCATAAAATTGCTCGCGATATTCAGCAAATTTTTCATACGATCGAATAATTTTACGCATATTTTTAGCAATGTTTTCATAGAGATTATCCACTAAGTTCTCGGGTCCAAAATTTGAACTCTTATTCGTTCTGGTAGGTATCAAACGAATAGGACGGATATCCGCCAATAATGGCAATCGATCAAAGACATTATCAATAGCTTTATGTGTTTCACTGGCGACTAGAACTTTCTTGCCATCTTGAACAAGGTGTCCGATGATTTCTGCGATTACCTGTGTTTTTCCGGTGCCAGGCGGCCCTTGCAGTAGAAAAATACCTCTACTTGCAACAGCTTTTTGAACTGCTTCTTTTTGTTTGTCATTGAGACTTTCTAAAAACCAATTCCAATCAGTAAAATCATAATAATTTTTTTTCAATTCTTTTGGAGCAAATAAATAGGAAGCTAAATAGGGATTCTTGACATTACCTTCATAAAAATTCTCGAGCGAGGTCTTTTGACGGTCTATTTTTGCTTTTTCTGCACGATTGTCATAAATAAGATATGTGTAAACACTATAGTCATTTTTTGCCATCTTGCTAGGATCTTCGGCCTCTACTTTAAAATAAATGGAAAAACGTCTGATAGTATCTGTTTCGATTCTTTTTGCCTTTTCTGAAGTCAGTTTTTCTTCACATTCTACTTTTATTTTGTCGCATTCCAACAATCTTTGGTGATCATTCCTCTTTGTGGACTGAACAGTTAGTTTCTTTTCTAAGTCAGCTAGAAGTTGTTCGATTTTTTTATTTTGAGATTTTTCAAAATCAATTTTTTGTTTATTGTGTTTTTCAATATATAAATTTTTCTTTGGATTTTCCAACTGGAAGTTTGCGTATTTAGTTTCAAAAATCTTTAACAATATTTCTTCAGCTTTATCATTTAATTGGTCGGTTTTATGCAATTCTTCAATTCTGCTTTTTGTATCTTTTTCCAAACGTGTTTTTTCTTGTGTTAAACGATATTCATAAACTTTTTCAATTTCTTTATCTGTTCCTTGGTCCACCATTGAATAAAGGTTTTTAAAAAAGTCTTCATCAAAATCTAGCAGATCTGTTTGCAGTTTATCTTCTAATGATTTCCGTTCAAGGTCAATTCTTTCTCTGACTTCTTTAATGGTCTGAGATTTAAATATTTCGTTAATTTTATTCTGTTCTGAAGCGATGATTTGCTCATATTTTTGTTCAATATCAACCACTGATGGCAAGATGTCTTGATAAATCAACTTATATCGTTCATTTAAAGATAGTGATTGGCCAAGCACTTTTCCATAATTTTCTTGTGAAGGAGACTCTTTTGCGAGAGCAACGTTTTCTCGGGAAAAAAGTCGCAGTGCTTTTTCGTTTGGGTTTTGTTTTCGTCCGTTTTTTTGCTCAACACTTTCTTCTAAAAATTTCTTGAGATTGTAGTCAATATGGACTGCAATTAAAGATATTTCTTCGGCTTCACTTGTGGGGTTCTTAAGTAAAATCTGTTCGCCTTTTTTAAAGTCTTCATGTTCAACAAGCAAGTCATCGTCAAATTCGAGTGAATTCTTTAAATATGTTTGACGATTAATGGAATATGCGGTAATAAACTCTACTTGATTGAGTTTGAATTGACCAGTTGATTGTTGGTCCAAATATCGTTGCCTAAAAGTAAGATACTCTGTCCAATTTTCGTAGGTTCTAACAACTTTCTTTGCACTTGAAAGGGACATAGGAAAACAGTTCTTGATTAAATTGGCGATGAAATCAGGTGTGAAGATGGTCTTAGAATGATCTGGACGGTCAATTGTCCATCGAATATATGGCTTACCGCCTGCTGATGCAGTAGAGAAAGTATGAACGCAATAACTGTTATTGACTTCGATTTCATTTGTTCCTGTAATAAATTCGTCAATAAAATCAATTGCTTTCACAATAAAGGTTTTTTGGGTTTCGCCTTCTTGAATATCCCCAATTAAGATTAAATTCGTGTTATCGGGCAGGTACTGGCGCATTTGAACACTAAGTTCAGGTTTGATAACAACATTATTTAAAAATTTGATGCCATTATTTAACACAACGCTCTCACGCTTAAAATTTGGGCTCGAAAAATAGTATTTCTTTACAATGCCAGTCGGAAAAGAAATCTCGACGAAATCACTCAAAGTTGAGGCCCTTTTTTTGTGAATAGGAATTCTTGTCTTTAACATCTCATATTGTTCGTTTAGAGAATACGAAAATTGAGTATTCTTATTCGTTCTGGAATCGATTAAATTCTTTTGAAAGTCAATGAATATAATGCTCATATCAAGTATTCCCCAGATCTGTAAATTTCTCTTCATTATTACCTGTCAAAACGAAAGACACGATTTGCAGATAATAAAGAGATGTTGGCTTATATGTGTGCTTTAATTATTTTATCATAATCCCTCATTTTAGAATAGTTCACCAGTGGGATTATTATAATTAGTTAAGTGACAATTCCATCGCAACAGCAATGCAAAAAATAGCTCGAGTATAATTAACTTGTCTTCTTTGTTTAGGAAAGGAGACTATTTAATGGCAAAAAAACATGTCTACAAAAGACTGACGATTGATAACCGCATGGATATTCAGGCCGCGATTCATGATGGTAAGAACATCTCGGAAATCTCCCGTATGTTAAGTGTAAACAAATCAACCATCTCAAGGGAGCTTAACCGGAGGATGACAAGGGGGATGTTCTGTTCAACGATTAAGATCATCGCTACCTGCAATGTCTGTCGCAAGAAGAACTATTGTAACTTTCATCCCAAACTATATTACGACTACAAAGTGTCAGATAATAAGGC
>Ga0265295_1008246_pt1 | contig 11623 bp, 5 predicted proteins | sample Munlansysbiofilm_FD_192503 | JGI IMG/M metagenome (GOLD analysis project Ga0265295, IMG submission 192503) | Leachate microbial communities from a municipal landfill in Southern Ontario, Canada - Methane capture system biofilm | ecosystem: Engineered > Solid waste > Landfill > Unclassified ... | reverse complement strand
CCCCCGGAAGATTCAAGAAAATTAGGTTGATCCGGCAAGAATGTGTTATCAATAGAATTCTCAGTTTTACCATTATAGTTTAATCGATCATATTGTTGAAGAATATCATTAAACTGTTTCCCATACATATTTATTGTGTCAGAAAGATCATACATGAAATCTCCGAACTTTGATACTAGCTGCCTGTCTTGTGAACTAACTCCCGCTTTATAGATTCTGAATAAATCAAATTTCATTATCGGTGGGCTACTATATGTTCCCGAATCTGTGTAAGTAGTATCGATGGGAGCCAATGAGAGAAAGGCTCCACTATCCGATTTCTTTACATGGGATTTGCTTCCTCTGCGGATTAGCTGCATGGTAATATCCCCCTCTAATATTCGATCATCAGTCATAATCTCCAATGTGTCAATTTCGGACTTAAGAATCACCCAAGTAAGCCGTGGGACAAATGAACTTAGCTGTTTCCCCTCAACGTAACCAGACTCAAGATTATATGTGCGATCAGGTTTATAGCCCCGTGATTCCTTGTCCACCCAGATCTTTACACGTACTGTTAAGATTTCTCCGTTAGCATAGTGCGCCTTGTCCGGGATAAACTCCCCTTCCCATTTAATTGGCATTACTCGATCATCAGGTTTCCATCCTGCGTAAACATATCCTGAATCTGGTCCCGGTATCTTGTTATCAGCACGGTCGGAAGCAAATAGGAAAGAAAATACACTACACAGCACCAGCAAAAGCAGGATTATCCTTACCATACGTAACATTTGTAAGTTTGGAAGACTGCCACCGGAAAAAGGTGGCTGTATGAATTGACTTTGCCACATATTCATTCAATACATCCTGATATAGGTTTAAAATTGGCTCAAGTTCCTAGCAAAACTGCTTAGCTATCGTTTCATCTTTAAAGTAAATACGATGATGTACCATCACTTTATTGTTCATCTATCTGCTTGTTCACGTACCTAAACCATGAAGTTAAATTCGGAAGCAATTCTATTCCAATTCACACCCATAAGAAAAGTCCACGCATAAATCATTCCAATGTCAAGACATATTTTCCTGGCATTCCCCCATTTTTAATCCAGCCTTATCTTCAATTGCCAAAGATCTCGTCTTTCTTCGATGCTATGCCTTCGTCTATACTGAACGATCATACTTATGCAGGTGTTCAAAACAATGAATTTTACTTAAACTATGTCCAAGTGGTTTTCTGCAAATGCTTTTCGGATCTCCTATTCTCTCTTAGACTTACCTGTTTTGTCCAAGAGATCGCTATTTGCAGATTTGGTTGACTCTTTATACACGCTATCAATACGCACTGGGTCCGTAATAACAGCGTAGTGGTAGCGTGTTTGGACTGGTAGCGAGGTGGATCCCAAACGTCCTCGTTTGCGGAGCACGGAACGTGCTCGAAAGGCTCTGCCTCCGACCTCGTGGACACGAACGGGGTCCCCAAAGCTGAGTGAAGCGAAGGTTTGGGGTGGGAAGACGTGTCGGAACCAGAAAAGGCTGCTCCCAGAGGAACAGCCTTTTCTGGTTATGTTAGTATTTTACGGATTGCGAACCGCAGAAACGCGGAAGAAGGCTTTGTCTGATATAGCGGCCGCAGAAATCCTGTAACTGGTCTGGGTTGCGGGCACAGTTTCAGCCAGGGTTTCGGGCCAGGCTGTGAAGTCAGGAGTGTCTCCGCTATAGATCATATAGCTATCAGGATTACCGGTAGCAGCGTCCCAAGTGAGCACCAGTTCATCGGTTGCATCGTCATAGGTAATAGCAAGATTCAGCGGAGTCGTGGGAGGTTCTGGCAGAACGATGCTAAAGATTCCGCTATAATCCCGGTAGAATGGCTCTACGCTATCGGTAACGCGAGTCTGGCAGTTATCTGATGGAGTATTGGGAATCGTCCAGGTGTAGCTGTTGGCACTTGGGATTGTGGCCACAGTGCCGATTGCCAGCCAGTTCTCCCCACCATCAATAGAGTAATCAAGATCGACCGTGGTGCCTGTACCAGAGTAGTTCCAAAGGATGTCTTCATCAGTACCGCTGAGCCACTGCTCAGTACCAAGTGGCGCGGAAATTTCAATTGGCGGGATAACATTGAGGGTTACATTGATCTGAGCGTTTGGAGTGTTGGGGTCATTGGTATATACGTCGATCCTGGCCTGATATGATCCCGGGGAAAGATTCATAGCGGAAAACGATCCGACTATAAGCTGTTCTTCGTTACTTTCCAAGATACCTGAATATGGCTGAACGCTGAACCAATCCAAAGGTTCTACGCTTGGATCCAGGGTAAAATCTCCTTCCAGAATATGTGGTTCTGATTGATACACTTCGCCCAGTATTTGATAGGGAATGGAAATAGGATAGCTGTAGCTTTCTGGAATGGTTACATTCACTGTAGCGATTGCTGTCTCTCCGGGATGCACAACTCCCAAGTTCCCTGATAAACACAACCAGGTGATAGTAACTCCGTTTCCTGATGTGAGATCGGGGATCATGTTTCCGCCAGATCCACCCACAAATTCACTGGCACTATTGATAACCGTACCTGGGGGGAAGGTCACAATCACGCTCTTCAGCCATTCATTGTCAATGCTGACACAGTTTACTGAAAAAACCCAATCTACAGTAGATCCGGGAGTATATTCGTCTGCATTTATGCTAAGAGAACTGCCGGTGATGTTACGGGTTGATGTTGCATCTTTGATCCGCTCACGTGATCTTAGTGCCTGGACACCCATATTATAGCGCAAGTTCACTGATCCAGTGTTTCCAATAATGAAGCTTTGAGCTGTAACTTGACCAGGCAGCAAGCTTTCATCTAATGCACTGGTATTTAGAGTGATCGTGGGGGGATGGTAATCCTGTAATCTGAGTTTTACATTGGGACGAAAGCTGGATGTAGTATTATTATTTCCAAATCCGTAAAAGACATCCGTTTGGTCGTAATCTTCATTACGCACATATCGGTAACCGGATGCTATGTCAGTGTATTGCACTGTTCCAGAGAAACTCCAGCTTTCATTAATACCAAAGGCTGTATCGATTAGGAGATTATCCACACCATTCCAAAGGAAAGGAGTGGATAAGGTGTACATGTTGTATCCTGTTTCCGTGGGTCTATAGCTGGGATTCGAGTAAACCGTAACCAAGTACTGGCTACCTATCCACGAAGTCACATTTGTGGCTGTTGTGTGCTTCATCCTCACGACAAAATTGTGCATATCTTCATCAGGTAAAGAAGTTATATTGAAGCCAAGTTCGTTGATAAAAATCGGACCGAATATTCCCAGGGCATTGAGTTCGGCAGCAGTATATACAGCCTGGCCGTGTAAGCTACGATAATACACATTTATTGGGGAAGCATCTTGTGTTCCGGTAGATTCAGTACCACTGCCAAGGATAACCTCTGTAAGTGCTGTGGCGTTGACGGTGTTGGATGCGGCGGATTCCCCATCTGGATCAGTGTACAAAGTAGTCACGTAATAGCTGTAGGAGGTGCCATTGGTGACGCTGTTATCCTGATATGTGGTACTGGCGGTTGTATCAAGAGCACTACCATTGCGGTAGATCCGATAGTTGCTGATAGTACGGTCATCACCACGCCCCGTGGCTGCAGTCCAGCTTAGGTTTATTACATTGTTCCCAGTTACGGCGGTCAGGTTTGTAGGTGCGATGGCATTGGGTGTGGCGGTTACAGAAGTAGTGGCGTCAGATTCCCCATCGCTGTTCACTGCTTTCAGGTAATAGCTGTAATTGGTGCCATTGGTCACCGCATAATCCATATAACTGAGAGTGGCTACAGTAGTGAGTAGAGTGCTGTTTTTAAAGATCTTGTAGCCTGTAGGAGTGCCGCTGGCTGGGGCTTGCCAGGAGAGCAGCACAGATTGATGGCTGGGGCTGGCGGCAAGGTTTTGCGGTGGAGCTAAGATAACCCCCGTCGGTGGGAAAGTGATATGATCCAGCCAGGCGCAATCGCTACCACTACTCCAACCGAAATCTTTAGTATAAGCCCATTTGAAGGTTCGGAAACCAGCGGTTACCGGATAGCTCCTCAAAGCCCAATCCACCTCTCCAGACCAGAATGCCTGCTCAACTCCATCGATGTAGAACCGCATGAAGTCATAATTGGCTTCAGACGAGACTTTATTGAAGAAACTGACGTTTCCAGAGGATAATACATTCAGGGTAAGGCTGAGTTCAGTAGTGCCATTACTCGAGATAGCGCCAGATTTGGCCGCGTATGTGCCACTAAGCTTTTCACTACTCTGTATGGTCCAGGGCACTGAACTATTGTTTACCCATTCATAAGCCGAGAAATCACCGGTTTCGAAGCCTTCACTCGGAACACTCAGTAGTAATATCGTAACTGAATGTACTGCCGAATTATCTTCATTATCTATCGCTACTGCCGTAATTGATCGTTCACCCAAGGCCTGATCACTGGTATTCCAAGCCCAGCTATACGGAGAAGAATAATCGGTATAAGCTGGAGTCGAACTGCCATCCAGATAGAATTCAACTCGTGCTATACTTCCAGGAGAAGGATCTGTAGCAGTTACAGTTACATTGACAATATCTCCCTGGATTATTCTGGCTCCATTGACGGGGGCGGTAATTACACAGGTGGGATCTTCTGCGGAAGCAGCACCATTGTTGAAGCTGATTGTGGCTCCAGCTGAACCGATACTGTGCAAATACAGCCCTCCGGCACTTCCATTGCTGAGTAAGGGAGTGGGGTTTGTGCCTGCGGGGATTGCAGTCCGGCCAGTCTCACTACTGAAATGAGCTGTATTAATGCTGCCATTTACTGTAGTTGTCTCATTGGGACGATAGATGTATACCTCATCAGGAGGGCTACTGGCCAAATAATTAATCTTGGTTCCATCAGGTTGACTGATTACCATAGGCTCGTTTGTCAGGTAAGCTGACCAAAGAGGGTAAAAAGGAAGCATCATTAATGCTACGATTAGGACTTTCAAAATATCAAACTTCATAAGTACTCCAAAAGTTTCTCTTGGTGCCATTACTGGGAGCTATATAGATACTGTCAACTGTTTTCCGCACATAAACTTATTTAGGACGGGACACAACTTATTTAGGTGTCCAACCCCTTTTATTACCGTCACGATGTGGTCACTTTGTGGTTACAAAAGTAACGGCAAGGTGACCGCATCGTGATCGGAACTTAAGGAGCAAGAGTGCTGCTTCAGGACATTTGTCCCGTCCTAACATTTGTCCTGGATTTAATAGGTTACAGTATCATGTAAAGATCCTTCAGGATAAAAAGAGGATATCACACCCCAGGCGTTCCTCTTTCTGGATTTGCCGATATATCAGTGTGATTTCCGATTGTTGCTTGACAACCAGGATGAATTTGTTTGGATAGTTCCAAGGTGTTTCTTATATGGATATCTCAGGTAAATAACTGCTGAGTAAAACACAATACCCAGGAGCATCAGTACTATTCACAAAATAGCAGAGGTAATTATGAAGCGTGCGGATAAGGCAAAAGGACCCTACCGGGTAAGTGGAAAAGAATCGCTTAGCCTTGTTTTACGATATATCCGCAGAAAGATCTCTGAGCAGTTCATGGCTGTGGCGGGGATTATTGTGTATCTTCTCCTGTTCCAGAGCCTGGTCTTGGGGATTCCAATCCTGGATGCGTTAACGATAGGCATTGGGATGGCAATGGTCGTTTTGGGTCTGGCGGTTTTCTTGGAGGGATTGCTGATCGGGATCATGCCAATGGGTGAAGAGATAGGCATACGTTTACCACAAAAGGCAGGGACACTTGTAATCCTAATGATTGCCTTTATTCTGGGGATTGGGGCTACTTTTGCGGAACCGGCAATAGGGGTCTTGAAAGCAGCAGGAAGCAGTGTCCTGGCGTGGGAGGCTCCACTATTGTACTTGATGCTCAACCGTTTTGCCGGACATCTGGTAGCGGCTGTAGGATTAGGCGTGGGGCTCGCTTTGGTTCTGGGTATGTTCCGCTTTTTGAAGGGGAATTCATTAAAGCCCTACATTTACACCTTGGTGGGCTTGCTTCTTCTTCTTTCCGCTTATTGCAGCGTTCATCCGAATCTGAGGCATATCTTGGGCTTAGCCTGGGATTGCGGTGGAGTAACAACTGGGCCGGTTACAGTTCCTTTGGTATTGGCTCTGGGCATTGGGATTAGCCATGTGGCAAATAGAGGTGGGGAGAAAACCGAAGGGGGATTTGGGGTCGTAACATTGGCATCGCTGGTTCCGGTGATTGCAGTATTGAGTTTGGGGATTATCCTGGCGCCAAAGCTTCCTGTTCCGACGAATCAGATCAGCTTTTTTGCGGATAACGAGCTTGGATATCTCTTCGATAACGCTTCTCAAAAGAAGGATTATGCTCTGGTTAAAGCCGGATATTCTGCGCAACTGGCAGCTTTTGGGGGGGATAGGGATTCCTTGATGCATTATGTAGCGGAAATTGGGCGATCTGAGCTGCGAACCAAGCAAGTATTCGGCTCTCGGGGAGCATTGGGTAGTTGGTTGAGCCAAAACGGGACCGAGGAATTGAAACGGGAATACCAGGATCTGCTGCAAAATGGAGAAGCTCCGACCGGTAAGAATAATGTGATGCAGCACCTTGAACTCAGCACTTTTGCTGGGCGCAGTATCACAAATGCCCTGCGGGCAATAGTGCCTCTATCCATATTCCTGTTGGGGGTAATGTATTTCATCTTAAGAGAGCGGCTGGGCAAGGCCGATGAGGTGTTTTTGGGCTTGCTGTTTGCCATTCTGGGAATGGCTATGTTCAGTGGAGGAATCGAACTGGGGCTTTCCAAAATCGGTGATCAGGTGGGTTCCAATTTACCCGTTTCCTTCGCCAGAATGGAAAATCCAGCAGAGCAAAGAATCATCCGGGATTTTGATCCTGATATTGTGAATACAGCGGTCAAGTCTGATGGCAGCAGCAGTGAGTTCTTTTATTATGAAGAGGATGGAGAAGTGCAGGCAGTTAGTTATTCTTCTCAAAACTATGATGAATCCCGCGGATTGTATCGTTATACCCCAGTGCGCGGACCCCTTTTTGGGAGAAGGCCCTATAGCATGATAGGCATCCTTGTAGTATTGCTGTTTGCCTTTATCATGGGCTATAGTGCCACTATGGCAGAGCCGGCGCTCAATGCCCTGGGTTTAACGGTCGAGGATGTTACCGTAGGTGCGTTTAAGAAATCTACACTCATCCAATCTGTTGCTGTTGGGGTTGGTAGTGGGATCATGCTTGGAGTTGCCAAAATTATCTGGAATATACCGCTATTCTTGCTGCTGGGTCCTCTGTATCTGGTGTTGCTGATCGCAACCCGGCTTTCCAGCGAAGAATTTGTGAACATTGGTTGGGATAGTGCGGGAGTTACTACTGGCCCGATCACCGTTCCGCTGGTTCTGGCAATGGGTTTGGGCATCGGCAGTCAAGTGGGAGTAGTGGAAGGCTTTGGAATACTGTCTATGGCCTCTGTATGTCCGATACTTTCTGTTTTAGGGATGGGATTGGTGGTAAACTGGAGACGCAAAGCCTTCTTAAGGGATTATGAGCCGGAGAATCTTGAAATAAGCAACGAGGAAATCAGCTTATGAATGCCGTGAAGATTAGTATCATTTTGAACAAAGCTCTCTCCAAATCTATAGTGTATGACCTTTTTGCCCTGGGTATCAGGCACATCTTCATCGAAATGGGACGTTCCTCAATTCTGAATAAAAACACCAGCTTCACCAATTTTCTGAAAAGGCAAGCTCTGGTTACCTATCCAATCGAGATTGTAAGCATGATCCTTGATGAAAGCGATGAGAATGCGGTGCTAAGCTATATCGCCAAGAAATATGATCTCCGATCTCCAGGTAAGGGTACCATCTTCAGTCATGATATCACTGTCCTGGAACAGCATCCGGATTATCGGAAAGCGCAAGAAATACACTTTAAGAGTAAGCATAGCGAGTATTTCTTTATGCAACTGGCGGGGATCATCTGTGTGGTGCAACGTGGCGAGGGAGATAAGATTTCCCGGATATCCCTGAACTACGGAGCAAGCGTGCCAGCCACCACTCATGGTGAAGGCTCTGGAGTGCGTGATAAGCTGGGGCTTTTGCGCATTACGATGCCACCGGAGAAAGAGCTGGTGAATCTGGTGCTTAGTAAGCATGATACGAACCCAGTTATGGAACTCTACATCGAAGTGGGGAAACTGGATGAGCCGGGGCGAGGCATTGCCTATGTATTTCCCATCAAACAAGGTATTGTGAATACAAAGATCTCCCGTTCGCGGATCGATCAGGCTGCCAGTCTGGAACAGATGGTTTCTGCGATAGACGCATTGAAAGGAGGTATGGAGTGGCGGAAATCAAGCCTGGAACGGGAAGCCACCAAACGCAGGGATTACCTCTACAATCTCTCAGAGTTAAATCTAATCTGCGAAGAAGGCCGGGGTGCCAAACTGATTGAGGCAGCCATGAGTAGCGGAGCTCCTGGAGCTACTATATGCAAATTGCGTTACAACACACTGGATGATAAACTGGAAATGCACCGCTATTTTCGCGAAAACTGCAAAATGATTGTGCCTAGTTCACGAGTTCAGGCTATTACGCAAACCCTTTTAGAAACTGGATGTTTCGAAGGAGATGCCAAAGCTATATTGTATGCTCAACCGGTAGAGAAGGCGTTTACCTATCGTGCCAGGGATATTAAGTAATACATGCAGTCTGCATATATGGATTATGCATGATGGTGTTTTGGCATAGGATGTGAATGGTTTTGGCATTTGGGGGCTATCACTGAACGGAGTTGCTGAGTTCATTGACTCTTTGTAAGCATTCTATCGCCACTAAGGATTACACAACGTGGCGGGGAATCTGATAAGGAAGCCTGGATAACAACTCGTAATTGATCATTTTGGTTAGTTCAGAGAAGGAAGCTACGGTGATACTAAGATCACCTTGTTTGCCTATCAAAACTACTTCGTCGCCAACCTCTATGCCCGGCACGCGAGAGACGTCCACCATGAACATGTTCATATTCACCATCCCCACAACATCAGCTTTTCTCCCCCTGATCAGTACGTGCCCTGTGTTGCTGAGGCTTCTACTGTAGCCGTGATGATATCCCACCGGGATTGTGGCCAGGCGCATCTTGCTGGTTGCCAGAAAGGCATTTCCGTAGTTTACAAAGGTGCCCGGCATTACTGTTTTGAGGCTCATAACTCTGGTTTTCCAGCTTAGCACGGCCTTGAGTGGATTTCTCCTGAAGCCGGATTCCTCTGAAAGCAGATTATGCATCTTGGTCTCCATACTTGGCCAGATACCGTATTGGGCTATCCCAAACCGCACCATATCCATGATAGTGTTGGGATAGGTGAGCGCTGCGGCTGAACAGGCACTGTGATGAGGAGCGCTTATTCCAGCTTTTTTAAGTGTTTTACAGTAGTCTATAAACAGCTTATACTGGTTCTGGACTCGCAAGTAGTTTGAGATACTTTCGGCACCAGCATAATGAGTGCAGATTCCTTGCAAGGAAAGATAACGACCGTTTTTTTTGATCAGAGATATGATGGTGGGAAGGTCATCAGCATCAAGCCCTGTGCGATTCAAACCCGTTTCCAATTCAATATGAATCCGGGCTTTCTTTTTGATTCTCCTGGCGGTTTCAATCGTGGCATTCAGGCGATCGGAATCGAAAACAAAGAAGGCTATCTCGTTGATGATCGCCCATTCGATTTGGCTTTGATCCAGTAAACCTAATATTATCAGTCCAGTATCGGCCTTTTTGATACTCAAGGCGCGATACGCCTCATACGCATCATAAACAGCAAAGAGTTTTATCCCGCAGGCCTCAGCCAGGGGAATATACTGCTCAATCCCATGCCCATAAGCGTTACCCTTGATGACTGAAGCAAACACGCAATTGGCTCCGATCCGTTGTTTCAGGTAGCTGATGTTTTTGTTGAGTGCTTTCCTATTCAGCTCAATCCAACTTGTGTTTTCCATTGTAATTCTCCTATAACCCATTGAACGAGATGGGATAATGCTGTGTCAAGCTTTATTTCGCCCAGTATTTCACAAACTCATGCGAGAACTCATTGGAAATAGATCAGGTCATTGTGAACAGTCTCGTTTATCAAGTCAGTGAGTCAATTTCGTAAATAGCAATCTGCTGATGAACCCATTTGCTCTTTTATCTGGAAGATCCCCAAATATCAGAATGAGTATCATTACCAGGGTGATTGATTGCTACAGACATAGCTGGCTTGTATGATGGCACAAAATTGGAGGTGATGTATGCATTATTTTTGTTGACATTGAATAGCGATTCCATAAAGTTGACTTTATCTTTATAGGAGGCTTAAATGAAAAGACTAAGAATTGCTTTTTTACTCTTACTTATTTTAGCTCTATTGTCAGCCTGTTCTGATAAGGACGACGAGGACTATCGCTATCCCCTCAAAGTGGGAAATACCTGGACAATGCTCAACACCATTGATTACTATGACATCCATGCTGAAGAAATGGCTACAGAGATCGACACCGTTTATATAGAAGTTGCCGAACAGATCGAAAGTCCCACTGGGGAGCTCTGCTATCGGGTGGAATACTGGTACTCATCCGATCCTGATCATAATATCGGCTATGACATGGTTGTCAATAGAGAGGATGGCGTCTATCAGTTAGGTTGGAAACTTGGCTACGGTTTGGGTCCCTTCAAAGGAATAAACCTATCCTATCACTGGACTCCCTTTGGCTTTGGAATCCGGGATACCAATCCCAAGAATGAGGAGGTGTGGCTTACAACGCCAAAGTTGATCCTACCCTCCAAATGCGAAGAAGGCTTTTCCTGGATTTATGGGCCAAACCAACACCATCTGGAAGTCGGTTACTGGATAATGCCCCAGGAATCGGTTACGGTTCCTAATGGTACCTATAAATGCTATGTCCGAAAGAGCACTTGTCTGGAGTTGGAAGAACCCCTGGATGTATTTGATATGTATGCCAAAAAAGGGCTGATCAAGTTTTACTATGAGAGTAGCTCGGAAATACTTGACTCTAACGGTAACCTCATAGGTGAGTTCCCCTTTAATCAAAAAAAAGAGCTGATCTCCTGTGATCTGAACTAGACTCTTACCTTGCGTAGAGTCCTGTTGTCCCTGCTTGAGATATCAGGCAATTCCCCAAAAAGTGGGCTTTTGTGTGGATAACTATGTGACTTATCCACATATAGGTATAGTAGATGTCCCAACAATTGAAATTGTGATTCCTGAATCCACGACTTATCCACATGATGACTACGGCAACCTGGTTGGAACGGTGGGTTGTGTATTGTAGCAAATTAGCTATGACACTAAATACAGCTCGAAAACCCGTAGGTGACAGAAATGATTCAATTCAGTTTTTACTTTCAAAGAAAGCATATTACCAAGCCAAAAACAGATGAAAAACGAGACAAAATTATGTTTTAATGATTTGCAAAATAAATCTATACAAAAACGACGCCCCTAATAATGTTGGTCTACCAAAACGACAACAAAGGAGCGTCGATATGAGTAATACAATAAATGAAACCCGCAGTTTTGTGCAAGGTAAATTAGCA
>Ga0265295_1008245_pt1 | contig 11624 bp, 10 predicted proteins | sample Munlansysbiofilm_FD_192503 | JGI IMG/M metagenome (GOLD analysis project Ga0265295, IMG submission 192503) | Leachate microbial communities from a municipal landfill in Southern Ontario, Canada - Methane capture system biofilm | ecosystem: Engineered > Solid waste > Landfill > Unclassified ... | reverse complement strand
ATTCATTATCGCTAATTCGAATGGTTCCACTGCCCATCCGTCCCTATTAATTAGTGAAGATAATTACTACGCCTCTTCATTGCAACTTTATTATATCATAAGGAAATATATTTAAAGCGAGAAAATGGCAGCCATTTAGTGTTTTAAACGATAGTGATGATGCATGATAATCGAGGCCGCAATTCCAGCATTCAGTGATTCGATTTTATCACTCATCTCAATCTTTAATTTAAGATCGGCGAGCGCTAAAATACTTGGACTCACACCACGTGCTTCATTACCAATTACGAGAATAATTTTGTCATCTTGATAAAGGTTAACGAGTGGTTGGGCTTCTAAGAGCGTTGTAACCACAAGTTTATAACCCTTAGCTTTTGCCCCCTCATAGAGCTCTGCAAAGTTTTGCGTATTTATGTTAAGAACAAAATGGGCTCCTTGTCCCCCAGTTAGAACTTTTTCATTATAAAAGTGGACACTGTTGGGGCTGGCCACGACATTGATAAAGTCGAATGCCAATGCGCTACGCATCATTGTCCCGACATTTCCAGGATCACGCAGATCATCAAGAAATAAGATAGGTTTCGTATAATCAACTACTTGGGGTTTTTTCTTACACAAGCCAAAAACTCCTGGTCCTGTTTTCATTTCGCTAAGTTTCTCACTGACACTTGGATGAATGACGTAATGAGGGAGCTGCGGAAAAGGGTTATCTTCACTAATGCTAATGTAGGCAATCAGTAAATTATTGTGAGCCGCCATTTCAACAAGATGGGTTCCTTCAACAATAAAGGTCTCAGCGTCTTTTTGTTTTCTCAGTTCAACCCACGCTTTTAGCGTTGGATTTTGACGACTGGTAATTTTATTTGTTTCCATAATTTCCTCGTTTCAAGTTACGGGCTAAGACTTTGTAGTTGGGACAATATTTATCGATTAACTGATAAAAATCTTTTTGATGCCCCCCTATATAGTAATGAGCTAGTTCGTGAATAACAATCGCGTCAATGATCTCCGCATCAAAATGTAGCAATTGTAGATTAAAAGTAATTGTCCGCGTTCTTAGTGAGTTTGTCCCCCACCGCGTTTTCATCTTTCTAATTCGCACCTTATGAGCGATGGGAATGTTCATCATCTTTTCAAAGTGCGCGGTGCGAGTTTTAAGGTGGGCAAGAAAGCGAGGCTTAACTAAACGTTCAAATTCGGCGAGATTAATTGTTTTATTGACTTGTAATATTTCCGCATACGAATCAAATTCGACCCCAAAGTAGAAAAGGTTTTCACTAAGTGGGAGTTCTTTTTTGGTTTTTAGCGCTAGAATTTGTCCTTCTTTTTCATAAAAAAGTGCTTTAATTTGCTTTTGAGTACTAAATATTGGTGCAGAAACCTTAAAGAAGCGATTTATTTCATCATAACGAAATATAATTCGTTTAATTGATTTCTTCGAAACTATTAAAGTTTGTTCACCACTCGTGGATTCAAGCACCAATTGATATTTTTTAATTGTTTTTACCATAAAAAGATTATAACAAAAAAGCCACAAAGATTATATTTGTTATATAATTATAACTATGAAAACAATCCTAATTTCTGCATGCTTACTCGGTTGCGCCTGTCGCTTTGATGGACGCGCTAATTTTAATGAAGAAATTAATGAATTGCGTAAATCTTATAAGGTCGTGATTGTTTGTCCCGAAGTTGATGGTGGCTTACCGATTCCACGCATTCCCTGTGAAATCGTTGGCGAAAAGGTCATCAACAAAGAGGGCGATGATAAAACCACTAATTTTAGGGCGGGGGCGGAAATAGCCCTCGCTCAAGCCAAAAAATACGGGGCGACAATTGCCATCCTCAAGGCAAAAAGTCCAAGCTGTGGGAGCGGAAAAATCTATGACGGAACCTTTAGCGGTACCCTTATTGATGGTGATGGCTATACGACAAGACTATTAAAAGCTAATGGCATCAAAGTTTATAACGAGCTTAACTATCGGGAACTATTATGAATAAAACTCATCGAATCGTTCTTTCGGCACTTTTTATTGGCCTAACTTTCATTTTCACTTATTTTGTTCGCATCCCTTTTCCAACTGGGGGATATTTTAATGTCGGTGATGCCTTCATTATTATCAGTGCGATTCTAATTGACCCCTTTGCTGGCATGCTCGTTGGTGCGGTCGCTGGAACCTTTAGTGACTTGCTATCTGGATACGCCCTTTTTATTCCCTTTACGATTGTCGCTAAGGGTTTAGAAGCCTTAATCGCTGGGCTAATTTATCATAAACTGCGAAATGTATTTCGCTACAGTGGCGTCATCCTCGGGCCAATCGTGATGGTGCTTGTTTATAGTTTTAGTTATTATGTCCTACTCGATATATCGGCGATGTTTGCTAACTTTCCTTTTGATTTAGTTCAAGCAGGCATTGCCATTATTCTGAGTATCATCATTCTTATTGTCCTCGAACGAACGCCCCTACTCAGACGTTTCAAAGCGCGAAAATAATTTTAGACAAATGAAAAAAGCCTCTTACGAGGCCATTTTTTCTTATTTGCTTATTGGTGTTTAGTCGCTTTAAGATCTGCAAGTGTTTTTTTATCAATCGCTTTGATAACTTCAACAAGGAGGTCAATCGCGGCATCAACATCTTTACGGTTAACAATTGAGACATGGGAATGGAAATAACGGCAAGGAAGTGAAACCGTCATATTGACAACGCCATCTCCGTATTTATGAATTTCGCCACTATCGGTACCACCGGCAGTAAGAAGATCATAAGTATATGTAATACCTTTTTCTTTGGCGACTTTTTCAACGAAATCAAAGAATCCACGGTGGGCAATCACGCTTCCGTCCATAATGCTAAGGGCAACACCAGAGCCAAGTTTAGTTGGGTTATCAGGTGAACCAGGTAAGTCATAACTCATCGTGACATCAACGCCAAAGGAGATATCAGGTTTGACAAGGTGGGTTGAAGTTTTCGCACCACGCAAGCCAACTTCTTCTTGAACTGAAGCGACAAAAGCGACGTTCGCCTTATGTCCACCTTCTTTTTTAAGTCTCTTAATTACTTCAATCCCGACGGCAACACTAGCGCGGTCATCCCATGCTTTACCTAAAAGTGCTTCGCCATCATTTAAAACGCGGAATTTTTGTAGTGGGACAATTGGGTCACCAACACGGATTCCCAATGCTTCGACGGCTTCTTTATCTTTGACACCCAGGTCAAGATACATATCTTTAATCTCCATGACTTTATTGCGAGCTTCCGCTGGCATACCGTGTGGAGGTTGGGCGCCGGTCACACCGATTAGTTCCTTACCTTCACGGGTAATGACTGTCCATTCGTGGGCAAGGACAACGTGTCCCCACCATCCACCGACTGGATGTAAACGAACATAACCATTTTTTTCAATCCGGGCCACGAGGAATCCAACTTCATCCATGTGGGCACTAAAACTAACAACTGGTTCACCAACTTGGCCATTAACACGGGCAATAAGGCTCCCTAAATTGTCAAATTCAATCTTGTCAGCGACACCTTCTAATTCAGCTTTAACTAATTTGGCAACACGATGTTCATCACCGCTGACGCCTGTAACTTCGCTAAGACGTCTTAGCAAGTCTAATCTTTCATCTAATTCCATAAAAACCTCTTTCCTAATATTTGTTAATTTGTCTTTGATAGTTTACCACTAATTTATTTTCATAAGCGGCGATTATCTCTTCTTTAGTGAATGAAAGCGCTTGCCCTAAAGCAAGAAAGTCACTAAAGGCAAGATAGAGGCTGCTTTTATCGAGTTTGCTACTAAAAGTGGTGATGCTTTGGTAACAAGCAAGAAATTTTTCGGTCAGATCTTGCTCAGCATCTTCTTCAATTGTAAAGACCGGTAACTCGAATTCGTGCGCGAGTGCGAGCGAGAGCAAAAAGTGCAGGCCATCAGCATATTCATCAAGTAAACGTTCATTGCTTTCGCCAGCTTTGAGTGACCAAAACTTAAAACTTCGCTTGGCATTGGCAAGCTCACCCAACTCGACTAAAAAGGCGAGGAGGCGTTTAGTTTTCGTGCTTTCATAACTCACTTTATGGTTAAGATGAATGAGCGCATCAAGCTCGGCTTGTTTTTCTAGTAAGAACTCAAAATCAAATTCCATAATTATAACTTCTCAATGTGCCAAATATCATCGACGTATTGTTGGATTGTCCGGTCGCTACTAAAGTAGCCACTCTTGGCAATATTGATAATACATGATTTGGCCCATGCTTTCTTATCGCGGTAATAGGTCACAATTTTATCGGTTTCCGCAATATATGCTGGTAAATCCTCAAGAATCAAATATTCATCATTTCTGTGCATAAGTTCATCAAAGACGGCCCGGAATCTATCGTGATCACCATCACTCCAAGTACCGTCAGTTAGTGAGTCAACAATGCGTTTTATTTCAAGGTTATTTGCATAAATGTTCCATGGTGAATAACCTTTTTCTTTAAGTCTTGCGACTTCGTTTTCGCGGAGCCCAAAGATAAATGAGTTCTCATCACCGACATGTTCGTTAATTTCAACGTTAGCCCCATCCAGGGTCCCAAGTGTGAGCGCACCATTCATCATGAACTTCATATTTCCGGTTCCACTAGCTTCTTTACCAGCAGTCGAGATTTGTTCACTAATATCGGCGGCAGGAATAATAATTTCCGCACTACTGACACCATAGTTTTCGATAAATACGACTTTCATAAACTTCGAGATTTCTGGATCACCATTAATTACATCGGCGACACCGTTAATTAATTCAATGACCTTCTTGGCAAAGAAATAACTAGGAGCGGCTTTCGCACCGAAGAAAAAGGTAATGGGATGGACTCTAAATTGAGCATCATCCTTCATTTTAAAGTATAAATACATAATTCTAAAAACGTTCATTAATTGACGTTTATAGGCATGAAGCCGTTTGACTTGGACATCAAAGATTGAGTCGACATCAATGTCGAGACCGTTATGTTTTTTGACATATTCGGCTAATTGTTGCTTCTTGAGTCGTTTAATTTTTAAGAACTCGGCTTGGATATCTTTATCCCCAGCAAAAGGGAGAAATTTTTCTAATAGTTGAGGTTTTTTAATCCATTCGTCACCAATCGTCTTGCTGACAAGTCCGCTTAATTCTTGGTTGGCATAAAGGAACCATCTTCTATGGGTAATTCCGTTTGTTTTGTTGTTAAACTTATCAGGGAATAGTTCATAAAAGTCTCTAAATGTTTCACGTTTTAAAATCGCTGTATGTAAAGCGGCAACCCCATTGACAGAGAAGCATGTAAAGAGTGCGATATTTGTCATATGAATCATACCATCCCGTAAAATAGCCATATTTTGCCGGGCATTAAAATCAAAACCGCGTTCAACAAAATAAAGTTGACTGCGACGGTGAATTTCCTCAATAATCATATAAACACGTGGAACAAGTCTTTGCACATAAGTAATTGGCCATTTTTCTAGGGCTTCAACCATGACTGTATGATTGGTGTAGGCCATGCTCTTGCGAGCTTGATCCCATGCTTCTTCCCAGCCGAAATTATAATCATCCATGAGGATGCGCATTAGTTCAGGAATTGCAAGAATTGGGTGGGTATCATTAAGTTGAAAAACGAATTTTTCATAGAAATTGCTCAGTGTTTTGTAATTACGGAAGTGTCCGCGTGTTGCACTTTGTAAACCAGCGGAAACAAGGAAATATTGTTGACGTAACCGTAAGATTTTTCCTTGTTCAGTACTATCATCTGGATATAAACCATGATTAATTTGATTAAGCGTTGTTAAATATGTTTCAAACGGTTGGTCTTCAGGCAAATTGTTTTCACTAGGTTCCGCACTCCAAAGCCGTAAAGTGTTGGCGACATGATTTTGATAGCCGATGACACTTAGATCATAGGGAACGGCCTTAATTGTCACCGGATTAACAGTTCTAACCCCGTATCCACCACCGGCTTTAGCATACGTTTCAGCACTACCATAAAAGTCGACTTCGACGGAGTGTTTTGGTTTTCTAACTTCCCATACGTTACCATTAACGAGCCATTGGTCAGGCACTTCTACTTGACGATTATCGACGATCTTTTGACGGAAAAAGCCATATTCGTAACGAATGGTATTACCATGACCTGGGTAACCGAGTGAGGCAATCGAATCAAGGAAACAGGCCGCAAGACGACCAAGACCACCATTGCCTAAACCAGCATCAGATTCTTGTTCTTCTAATTCATGAATATCAATTCCTAGTTCTTTTAGCCCATCACGCGCAACATTATAAATGCCGAGATTCATTAAGTTACTTGTGAGTAAACGGCCAATCAAGAACTCCATTGAAAAATAGACCAATTGTCTTTTGTCATTATTAATAATGTTTTCTCTTGTCTTGCGCCAATCATAGTTGGCAAAATCACGCGTCATCGTCCCTAAAATATCATAACGTTCGGTAATGTGACTTTCTTTAACTCCACGTCCATATTTTTCACTTAAACGCCGTTCAAATTCGGCAATAAAGTCTTTTTTATTAGCAAACATGTATCGCTCTACCTCTTTTCTTTCTTTAACTTAAATATAACGGCCCCAAACGAGGCGAGTTTAATCGTGAGTGAATACGGACGATTCTCAGGACCGACATAATTGTTTGATTTTAAAGGCAAACCATTATATTGATTCCAACCACCATAAACATCTTTATCACTATTAAAAATTTCTTCATAGGTGCCCGGAGTATTTAGACCAACGTCATATTCATCATAATAATTAGACGTCATATTATAGATGAACACGAGATGAGAGTCTTCAAATTGTCGTTCAAAAGCGAACACTGATTGTTGCGCGTTATCCACCATCAACCATCTGAAGTTTTCAGGGTTATGTTCTTGCATATACATTGCTTTTTCGGAACGATAAATAAGGTTCAAATCACGGACAAGGCGTGACACTGAGTCGTGCTTTGGAAAGGTTTTAAGTGTCCAAGGCAGTGACTTTCCTTCATCCCATTCATCAAAACTAGCAATTTCATTACCCATGAAATTTAATTTTTTTCCTGGGTGACCAAATTGATAGGCGAATAAGTTACGTACTTGGGCGAACTTAATATCATAGTTTCCCCACATTTTGTTAATAATTGTCCCTTTACCATGGACAACTTCATCATGTGAAAGTGGCAACATAAAATTATCACTATAAAAATAGTGCATGCTAAAAGTTAATTGATTGTGGTCATATTTCTTATAAATTGGATCTTTACTGTAATATTTAAGCGTATCATTCATCCAGCCTAAGTCCCATTTATAATCAAATCCAAGTCCACCATATTCGAGCGTTCTGGTCACACCACTATAATCACTACTGTCTTCGGCAATCATCATTAAACTTGGATGTTCATAGTGGAGCTTTCCGTTTAGACGTTTGATAAATTCAATTCCGCCAGTATTCTCACCGCGGTCTTTGTTTCCGTCCCAATAAATTATGTTGCTGACGGCATCAATACGAATTCCGTCAAAATGAAATTTATCGACAAAATAGTTCACCGCCGACATCAAGAAACTGCGCACGGGGTCTTTACTAATATCAAATTGTGGGGAACCCCATTGGCTATACGTATTAGCGGGGTCGGAATATTCATACATTTTTGAACCGTCAAATTCTATTAGTCCGTGGGCATCGACGGCAAAGTGTACAACCACAAAATCCAATATAACGCCAATCCCAGCTTGATGCATACGATCGACAAAACTCATTAATTGAAAAGGGTTGCCATAACGTGAATCGACGCTAAAGAAACCAGTCGCTTGATAACCCCAACTGCCATCAAATGGATATTGGGTGATAGGCATAATTTCGACATGAGTAAAACCGCTTTCCTTTATATAAGGAATCAGGTAATCGGCGATTTCTTCATATGAAACATCGCGCCCATCAACTTTACCCTTCCAGCTACCAAGGTGTAATTCATAAATACTCATTGGCTGATCAAAACAGCGTGTACGTTTTTCCATATACTCGTGGTCGTGGAAAATAAAATCACGGTTGTCAAAGGTTCGCGAACAAGTACCAGGTCTCTTATCACTAAAAAACGCAAAGGGGTCAGCTTTTTCAACATAGTCACCCTTAGCATTTTTGAATCTGAACTTATAAGCCTGATAGTTTTTAAGGTCAGGAATAAACACTTCAAACAGCCCACGGTCATCAATTTTTTCCATTTGATTAACACCTGGGCGCCAATCGTTCCAATCACCAATAACCGAGACGTCAGTGGCTAGAGGCGCATAAAGTCTAAAGACTATTCCCGCGATACTCTTAGGCTTTTTTGGTTTCGGACCTCGGGCGGACTTAGGACGTGAGATTTCTATTTCTGTGAAATGGGCACCTAGGTATTTATAGGCGTCAATACTGTGTCCCATCAAGAATTCATCAAAAAAATTCATATAGCTCCTCCAGTACTTCTTATTATAGTGGATTCGGCTCCAATTTTAAACATTTACATGTTAAAAAATAGTCGATTATGTAATAATTAAGTAGCAATTATCGATAAAAGGAGATTTCATAATGAGTAAAAAAGTTATGGCCGTTAACGCTGGCAGTTCATCGGTCAAGTTTAAGTTGTTTAATATGCCTGAAGAGGTGGTGATTTGTAGTGGAATGGCGGATCGGGTTGGCTGGGAAGATGCTCAATTTAAAATCAAATATGAGGGTGGCGAAAAGAAAGTCACACTGCCAATTCTTGATCACGAAGTCGCGGTTAAATTAATCCTTGATAGTCTGATTGAGGAAAAAATTGTCTCATCATATGACGAGATTGAAATTGTTGGCCACCGTGTCGTTCAAGGCGGAAAATACTATGATGATAGTGTGATGTTTGATGATCAAGTTGCGGAACGGGTGACTTCTTTGATTTCGCTCGCGCCACTTCACAACAAACCAAATCTCATGGGCTTTGAGACATTTAAAAAATTATTACCTAACGCTAAAAACGTTGCCGTCTTTGATACGTCATTTCATCAAACAATGGCGCCACAAGATTACATGTTTCCAATTCCTTACGAATTTTATGAAAAGTATGATATTCGTCGTTATGGTTTCCATGGCACCAGCCATAAGTACCTCTCGATTGAAGGTCAAAAACTCATCAAAGATTCGAAAACTAATCGTATCGTCACTTGCCACATTGGTAGCGGAGCATCAATTACCGCAATTCGTGATGGTAAATGTGTCGCTACTTCAATGGGATTAACCCCACTTGGTGGCGTGATGATGGGTACGAGGACCGGTGACATTGATCCAAGTGTCATGTGGTATGCCTGTAAAATGGAAAACAAGGACATCTTTGAAATGTATGATATTTTCAATAAGAAATCGGGCATGCTTGGCGTCTCTGGTTTCTCTAATGATAGCCGCGACATCGATACGGCGATGGCAAAAGGGGATGAAAGAGCAATTCTCACTGATAATTTATTTATTAGGCGCACAGTCGACTTCATTGCCCAATATATTGCCAGATTAGGTGGCGCCGACCTTATTGTCTTCTCGGCGGGGATTGGCGAGAACTCTCCAAAGTTTCGTCGACTTGTAATCGAGGAACTTAAGGGCGCCTTTGGCTTAGAACTAGATGAGGTTGCGAATAAAATTCGTGGTTCAATTCAAGTGATTTCAACCCCAAATAGTAAAATTAAACTCGCAGTTATTCCCACAGACGAAGAATTAATGATTGCCCGGGATTGTATGAGAATTTCTAAGTAATCATCACATAAATTTAAGTTTCAAGACAAAATGCTTGTTTAACGCAAGCATTTTTATTAATCTATACTACTGTAACAACCAATGGAGGTTTTTAATGAAATTATTTAGTCCGTCTCTCAACCGCAAAATCAGTGAGTATGAAGAATTTATCAATCAATTCGCTGAAAAAATTAATGAATATGATCAAATTGGAATTTTTGCTCATAAAACACCAGACCCAGACGCCTTAGGCAGTGAGTTTGGAATGTATTTTTGGCTTAAAGACAATTTCCCCAATAAAGATATTAAAGTTTTTGGTGAAGATCATCAATTTTATAGCAACAATCTTTACCCCTTATTAGATAAAGAAAGTGATGAATGGTTTGATAAACCTTTCCTCGCCCTCATCCTCGATCTAGGTAACATGGGTAGATGTAGCGAACCACGTGCTAAAAAAGCTGCTTACACTGTAAAAATTGATCACCACCCTAACGTTGAACCTTATGGCCAACTTATGTTAGTTGATCCAATGTCAGTCGCTGTTAGTGAAATTCTATCAATCATCTTCTTAGCTCTTAGTGACAAATATACGTTTGCGAAGAAATCAGCGACAATGCTCTATTCAGGTATCGTTGGTGATAGCGGGCGCTTTAGATACGCGACTACTAGTGCCGCAACTTTCGCCGTTGCTGAACAAATCCTTGAAATTGGTGTCGACATCAATAAAGATGTTTATGCGTTTTTATACACTGGGGATCTTGAAGATCTTTATACCAAAAAGTATATACTCTCGCAATTTAAAGTCACAAGTAATGGTTTTGTTTATTACGTACTTGATGCCGAAGCACAAAAAAGACTTAATATCACCCCAGAACGTGGTAAAGAAAATGTCAATATCTTCGCCGGCATTAAAGGAATTAAAGCTTGGGCCGCGATTACTGAAGACATTGAAGAAGGTCGTTGGAGAGTCTCACTTCGCAGTGCCGGAACTCCAATCAATGAATTAGCCGCTAAATGGAATGGCGGTGGCCATCCACAAGCTAGTGGTGCCTCACTCTTCAATCGTGACGAAATCGAAGTGTTTGTCAACGAAGTCAACGAATATCTCAAAGACTAACAGCAATCGAAAGATTGCTTTTTTATTGGTCTCATAGTTTCTAATCAGCAGTAATTATGTTATATTTATAATTAGAATTATGAATAAAATTGTCTATTTACACGCTTATAGTGCATACTCGATTTTACGCTCAGGAATGAGCGTTGATGACTATGTTTTGGCGCTGAAAAAAACCGGAGCACAAGTCGCCGGATTGAGCGATTTATCATTTTTTTACGGACAACCTCACTTTGATAAATTAGCCCGTAAACACGGTATCCGTCCACTTTTAGGCCTTGACATCGTTTATGATAATCTACTCTTAACAATCTATGTTAAAAACGAGCAGGGCTATCGCGATTTAATTATTTTAAGCCAGCTACTTGAATTGGGTAATCTCAGTGACAAGTGGCTCAAAGCGCACCAAGAAAACCTCATTTTGATCATGACTTCACGCCAAGATATTGTCCTCGAAAATTATCAAAAAAATGGAGTTGTTGTTCGCGATTTATTTAAACGTTTTGCGATGATTTTTAATGACTTTTATCTAGGAGTTGAAACCTATCAAAAGGATGATAATTTTACTGGCTTTATTCGGGAATTCGGCGCGAAATTTAATTATGAATTACTCGCTTTTCCTCATCTAAAATATGTTCACAAAGATGATGCAATTAATCTTCAACTCGCAACTGCAATAAGAGAAGACATATTGTTAGGCGAAACCAGAGCATTAAGTGGAATAAACTATATGTATGAAGATTACCAAATTGAAGAACTTTATCGTCCAGAAGAAATT
>Ga0265295_1008244_pt1 | contig 11628 bp, 10 predicted proteins | sample Munlansysbiofilm_FD_192503 | JGI IMG/M metagenome (GOLD analysis project Ga0265295, IMG submission 192503) | Leachate microbial communities from a municipal landfill in Southern Ontario, Canada - Methane capture system biofilm | ecosystem: Engineered > Solid waste > Landfill > Unclassified ... | reverse complement strand
CCCACACGTTTTGACGCACCGGTTCCACCAACATTCATATTAAATTCATACAAATACCTATTTGAAAGATCCTGCTTCAGATAAGCCCATATATTGGTGTTATTCAAGGTTTCATCAGACTGCACTAAAGAACCTGAAACCACATTCCATGTTCCTGTCTGCGCAGTCCATGCGACATTTGGAACATCCATCACATCACAAAAGAATCCCATGTCTGTGTTGGCACTCCATTGTGTTCCATCAAAATCAAGCACCTGATAAAAGCGCTTTTCAACACCACTTAAGTCGTCTGTATCATCAAAATCAATCTGAAAATCATCTGTTTGCCAAGTTACTGATACTGACGAACTGGTCTGAGGATCAGTCCAATCGATAAACACATTTTCCGAAACAGGATTTGACCAATTGAAGGCATTATCAATAATCTGAGTTCTTATCCTGCATGCTTCCTGAGTGGAAGCAGGGCTTTCATATCTCACCTGTTTTCCAGCGTTATTGCCTACACTGACAATATGTGATAAATTTCTACTTTTATAAACTTTCACATCATCATATTCGGCAATACAACCGCCAGTTCGAAAGGAAATACCTGTTCCAGAGGTCAATGGAGAATTGTCTCTCCAAGTCAACACAAGCTGATCATTTTTGAACACAAACAAATCTCCAGTTGACGGATCGTAAATTACTTTGAAATCATACCATACATCAGCATTTATCGGTGTTGATTCTTCTTTAAGAATTCCGCTAATAGTTCCTCCCGAAGCCTTATAAACCTCAACTTTATTGGTTTCTTCTCTGAAATAAATCATATATGACTCACCTCTGTATGTTGCAGCAGGATCAGTACAAAAAACAAAAGCACCTGCCCTCCGATTTGTCCCGGAGCCTGAAATCCGCATTTGCCAGTGATAAAGATAAGCAGCTGAAGAATCCTGCGATACCATTGCATAAATATTAGGATTTGTCAAGCTTTCGTTATTTTGCATCAAATGTCCTGAAGAAATACTCCATGAACCAGAAGACTGAGTCCATTCAGGATGAATAGCACTTGTAAAGTTGTCATTAAAAAAACCGTGCTGTGGACTCCCCCTCCACTCTGTTCCATTAAAATCCATAACCTGCAAAAAGCTAAGGTTTATCCCTGAGCCTCCTACGTTATCAGCATCATCAAAAATTGCTTCAAAAGCATCGGATTGCCATTTCCTGTTCACAACAACCGACGTGGTGGGAGGCACATCGTCCTGAATACACTGCCATATTGCGCGCCATCCGGCAGCTACAGTAGCATTATCAGATTTAAATCTCAAAGTCAAACTATTTCCTGTGGCATTGATCATTCCTGGAGAATTTGACCCTGTGTAATGCCCAACTAAAGGAGAAGCAATAGAGCTACCATCATAAATAAAAAGCGTATCCCATCCATTTTCCAAAGCGAATGATGTAAAATTTAAACTTAATCCAGAAGCACCAGTGGGCGCAATTGTATAGTTAAAAGACTCATTGTTGTAATAATTTCTTGTTGGACCACCCAAATCATAAATCGTGTCCCGACAAGGGACAACTGCACAAGTTGAAAATTTATTTTCAATCAAATCCCATAATTCCGTATAGCCATCATCATAACCAAGTGCCCATATCCCAATGCCTCCAATATCGCGCATGTTCACCATATCGTATTTACGGGCAAGACTTTGCTCATCATCAACCCAACATTGACGCCATTCAGAACCTTCTTGTCGTACATAATAAGGATTAAAGCTATTTGGATCCCACTGTCTGTTATTATATGTTACAGGGTCATTTTTAATTGCATTATAAAATTTTGAACTAATATTTGTAATTGTATTTGAAGGAACCGCATTAGAAACCGTTGACCACTCTCTTCCATAATAAGGAACTGCAAGAATCAGTCTTTCTTTTGGGACACCTAAATTTAAATAATAAGCCATTGAGCGAGAGAGATTTCTGCCTCCAAGTTGAAATTCATACAAAGGACTGACAGGTCCAGCCTGAGAACTTCCACTATAATAATAATCATACCCCATGATGACAAACCAGTCAACATAGTTTATTAGGGCCGGGATATCCCATACGGCTCCCCAATCGACAGCGGGGAGCGAAACACTTACAATTGATCCGGGAATAGCCGTATGCACCGCATTGCATAACTGAATCATAAATGCAGTGAGATTAGTTTTATTAGCTGAAGGAACACTTTCAAAATCAATATTTACACCGATGGCATTTCGCAGATTTAAAGCTGCAATCAGATTATTAATCATATTGGTACGCGCAGTCATATTGTTGAGAAAAGTAGCATGATCGTTGAACAAATTTGTACAAAGATGAACTCTTGCCCCATTATTTTGCGCAGCAGTCACCGATGCAGCCGTAGCCCATCCATGGGAATTCGTATCATTTCCAGTTGTGGGAGAAAATTCCCAAAAAGAATAAACAAAATCAGAAAGCATATTCCAGTTATAGTTCGTTTCGAGATTATTACTCCAATAGGGATGGTATCCAAAAACAATTTTATTCAAATCACATGACTTATTATCAGATTTTTGGCCCATCTGCACAGGAGTAAACATACTTTGTTGTTGTGCTTCAGAAAATGAATTGTAATAATCTAACTGCTCCTGATGAATGGAAATCTGATTCTGTGCCTTAGCAAAAATCGTCACCATGCTCAGAAAAATAAAAAAGAAACTTTTTTTCATAAGCGATTATTCAGTGAATAAGGAACAAAGATATGTATAAAACTAAAAAAAACGATTTTAATTCTTCAAGCAGCAATTTCTACAATCCAAACAAACGAATTGCGTTCAACGTTGTCCTTTGAGCCACTTCTTCAATCTCAACCAGCTTGATTTCTGCTATTTTTTCTGCGATGATGGGAATATAAGAAGGCTCATTTCTCTTCCCTCTGTGTGGCGTTGGAGGCAGATAGGGCGCATCAGTTTCAAGGACTAGATAGTCAAGATCTATTTCAGCAACCACCTTTGACATCATCGAATTCTTGTATGTGACAACGCCTCCTATTCCAAGCAAAAATCCTCTTTCAACAAGTTGTTTTGCAGTTTGTACATCACCGGCATAACAATGAAAAATTCCTCTCAAATCTGCGTAAGCCGGTTGGGCAATCACGCTCAATATTTCAGAAAAGGACTCTCTTTGATGAATAACCACAGGCAAATCATATTTTAGAGCCAAATGAAGTTGCTTTTCAAATGCCTCAATTTGCTGATTCACAAAAGTTTTATCCCAGTACAAGTCAATCCCAATTTCTCCTATTGCCCGATATCCACCTTTATCCAGTTCTTTTTCTACAAAATCTAGTTCCACATCGCCATCGGCTTTTATACTCGAAGGATGAACTCCAATCAAAGGCAAAAGAAAATCAGGATATCTTGACGCAAGTTGTGTTAATTGGTCAAAATGAGCACTATCAATTGAAGGCATAATAATCATTTGAACGCCTAATGATCTGGCTCTCTGAACAACAAGATCTACGTCGGCTGCAAACTCATCTAAATAAATATGCGAATGTGTATCAATAAACATCTGAAGATTTTTCAGCAAACCTAGTTGTTTTTTTTTATTAAAATGATAAACAAATCAGAAAAAATTGTACGTTTGCATGAATAAATTAAAAATAATATTTTTATGAGAAAACTTGTTTTTATTTCAATCGCTGTGTTGCTGGTATCAGCCTGCGGTAAATACGAAGAAGGTCCTAAACTAAGCTTAAAATCAAAAGAAAAGCGTTTGTGCAGAGAATGGAAAATCGACAAGTTGATTGAAAATGAGATAGACATTACAGCTGAGCACATAAATATGCTTACAAAACACGAGATTAAGTTCATGGACTTCGGCTCAGTCAAAGAAACAATTGGAAATACAATTTTGGCTAAAGCTTGGGAATGGGACAAAAAAAAGGAAAATATAATAATTGATTATACCTTATTAGAAAAGACGACCACAATAGAGTGCACTATCCGTCGTCTCACCAGTAAAGAATTTTGGTACACGACCACCATTGATAGCAAAGATTACGAATACCACTGGGCAGCAAAATAGCTGATCAATAAAAGGGCTTGCGCCTGTTTGCATGAAGAATTTTGAGGATAAATCAGTCAAAATTCTGATCGTTCGTTTCAGTTCGATTGGAGATATAGTTCTGATTACACCAATAATAAGATGTTTAAAATTACAAGTTCTTGGATGTACCATTCATGTGCTCACAAAATCCAAATATCGAGACATCCTAGCTCACAATCCTTACATTTCTCATATTCACTGCATCGAGAAAACAACCAATGAGGTCATTGGTGATTTAAAAAAGGAAAAATATCAACTGGTTGTTGACCTTCATAAAAACCTGAGAACTTTTTTTCTAAAACTAAAACTCGGAAAACCCAGTGTATCTTTCCACAAATTGAATGTGAAAAAGTTTCTTATGGTTCAATTTAAAATAAACCAACTACCGCATATTCACATTGTTGACCGGATGATGCAATCTGTTAAAAAGCTCGGAGTCAATTATGACGGCAAAGGACTCGACTACTTTATTGATCCAAAGGTCAATCTCCCTGAAAAAATCAGTTCATTTATCCAAGGTATGCCTAGTTATTTTACTTTTTGTATAGGAGGCACCTATTATACAAAACGCTGTCCAAATGACAAAGTAATTGATATCTGCAAGGATGCTAAAATTCCTGTGATACTGATCGGAGGCGCTGATGATATAGAAAACGGGCATGCTATCAAACAAAATATTGGGGATTTATGTTTCAATGCCTGTGGGCAAACCAATGCCGATCAATCAGCTCTGATTATGCAAAACTCATTGTTTGTAATCAGCAATGACACTGGCATGATGCACATAGCAGCAGCGCTGAAAAAACCGGTTATTTCGCTTTGGGGGAACACAATTCCTCTTTTTGGGATGACTCCATTTTTTCCTGAAGGATTTATTCCTTCTCCTTACATTGCTGAAGTTCATAACCTTAAATGCCGTCCATGTTCTAAACTTGGATACAATAATTGTCCTATGAAACACTTTAATTGCATGAAAAATATTGACATTCAGGACATTATACGACATATTCAGTCAACTAATTTAAAAACAACAAACATCAATTAATTCATTAAATTTGCATTTCAAATATTTATTTCAATACATTCATCATGAAACATACAGCATTTACAAAATTCCACGAAGAGATGGGAGCCAAAATGGTTCCTTTTGCAGGTTATTATATGCCTATACAGTACGAAGGCGTCAACGCAGAACACGAGCATGTCAGAACAAAAGTTGGTGTTTTTGATGTGTCACACATGGGAGAGATTTGGGTAAAGGTCCAAATGCTATGGCATTCACTCAGTATGTGACCAGCAATGACGTAACCACACTTCACGACGGAAAAATCCTATATTCTTACTTCCCAAATGAAGACGGCGGCATCGTTGATGATTTTCTTGTATATCAAATCGACAAAGAAACCTATCTTCTGGTTGTTAATGCATCCAACACAGAGAAAGACTGGAACTGGCTTTGCAAACATGCTCCAAAGTTCAACATAGAAATTGGCAAAGACCTCTACAATGCTTCTGACGAAATTTCACAGCTTGCAGTACAGGGACCACTTGCATTAAAAGCAATGCAAAAAATATGTTCCGAACCTGTTGAAGACATGGAATATTATTCTTTTAAGAAACTGCAAATTGCAGGCGCCGAAGTAATTTTCTCAATAACTGGCTATACAGGATCTGGTGGATGCGAAATATACATGGACAACAAAGACGCTGAAAAAGTCTGGCATGCGGTTTTTGAAGCTGGCAAAGAGTATGATATTAAACTCATTGGTTTGGGTGCTCGCGACACATTGCGCCTTGAAATGGGATTTTGCTTATATGGAAACGATATCAGTGAAACGACCTCTCCTCTTGAAGCAGGCTTAGGTTGGATTACTAAGTTTAATGACAATAATAAATTTATAAATTATGATGCTTTGCTTCAACAGAAGCAAGACGGTGTTAAAAAATCACTTCGCGGATTTGAAATGATAGACCGCGGAATTCCACGCCAGCATTATCCAATCTGTGATGCTCAAGGCAATGTCATTGGCGAAGTAACTTCTGGCACCATGGGACCATCAGTAAAAAAACCCATCGGATTGGGTTATGTCAATTCTGAATTTGCCAAAATCGGAACAGAAATATTTATTGACATCCGAGGCAAATTAAATAAAGCAGCTGTTGTAAAGCTTCCTTTCTGGAAAGCATAAATATATTTTATTCTCTAAAAATAGGATGAAAGAACAAGTAATTCAATCTGTCGCCATATTTTGTGGAAGCAGTAAAGGGAACAATCCTATTTATGAGGAAATTGCATCCGAATATTCAGCCTTACTAGCTAAAGACAAAATTAAAATTGTTTACGGAGGTGGAAGCACTGGCATTATGGGTGTAGTGGCTGAAACTGCCCTGCAACATTCAGGATATGTTATTGGAGTTGCTCCTGGTTTTCTCAATGAGAAGGAGGTTGTTCATAAAGGATTGCATGAACTTCACATTGTCAACGATATGCTTGAACGCAAAGCTCTGCTAATGGAAATGTCAGACGCTTTTGCAATTTTACCGGGCGGAATTGGCACAATGGATGAGTTTTTTGAAGTGTTTACGGCTCTTCAACTTGAAACAATGCACAAGCCAATTGGCATCCTCAACGTGAACGGATACTATGATATGCTGATCGAATTTTTGGAACGAATGGTAAAAGATCAGTTTTTCAGAAAAGAACATTTCAATGATTTAATCATCAGTTCTGAGCCCGTTCAATTTCACACACAATTGATCAATCACAAGCCTATAAAGGTTGAAAGTTGGGTCAATGAACTTCGTAAAAACAATAAATTTTAAAATCATGCTGGTCATTGGAATCACAGGAACGTTGGGCGCAGGAAAAGGGACTATCGTTCAGTATCTTGTCGACCAGAAAAAATTCACTCATTTCTCAGTCAGAGGATATTTGCTAAAAGAAATTCGGATACGTGGCATTGCAGAAAACAGAGACAATATGGTTTCTGTAGCCAATGAGCTGAGAAAAAAACATGGCAGTTCATTTATTGTCGAACAATTATATCTTGAAGCAAAGCAGTCAGGCGAAAACACAATCATCGAAAGCATAAGAAATACTGGAGAAATCGAAGGTCTGAAAAAACTCGGCACTTTCATCCTACTTGCTGTTGATGCCTCTCCTGAAATCAGATTCAAACGCATTGTAGAAAGGCAATCCGAAACAGACAAGATTTTATTTGATGAATTTATTGCCAACGAAAAACGTGAGATGCAATCATCAGACCCCAATGCTCAGAACATCAGTGCTTGTATGAATAAAGCGGATTTCCACCTATCCAATGACGGAACGCTTGATGAATTACATCTACAAATTGACCAAGTCATACAGCAGTTAAATATCTAACACATGGAAAAATATGAACGCCCCAGTTGGGATAAATACTTTATGGAAATAGCCGATACTGTTGCCAAACGAGCCACCTGCGATCGTGGACGAAGCGGCTGTGTCATTGTCAAAGACAAACAAATTCTTGTGACTGGGTATGTGGGTTCCCCGAGGGGACTTCCACACTGCGATGATGTTGGGCATCAACTGAAACAAACTGTTCACGAAGACGGACATGTGACAACACATTGTGTCAGAACCGTTCATGCTGAGCAAAATGCCATTACTCAAGCTGCACGCCTTGGAATTAAACTTGAAGGCTCCACATTATATTGTCGTATGACACCATGTAGAACCTGTGCCATGTTAATCATCAACTGTGGAATTATGAGAGTGGTTTGTGAAAAAAAATACCATGCCAGTGCCGAAAGTGAAGAAATGTTTAAAACTGCTGGCATAGAGCTTGAATATTTTTCAGAAGATGTCATGCAATACGACAAGCAATAGTTTCTAGAAAAGTTGAGCTTATACAAAAATCACTTCTCTCTCCAGGTCCACATCATATTTTTCTTTTACTGAAGCCTGAATCTTTTCTGAAAGCGAGATAATATCTGAAGGTTTTGCATTGCCATAATTCACCAATACCAAAGCCTGTTTTTCGTGCACACCAGCATCTCCATATCTTTTACCTTTCCAACCAGCTTGATCAATGAGCCATCCGGCAGCTAACTTTACAGAATCGGCACCTGCAGGATAATTGACAACATCAGGATATTGAGATTGGATTTTTTGAAACTTCTCTTTTGACACCACAGGGTTTTTGAAGAAACTTCCACCATTTGGCAGTTTCTGAACATCGGGTAATCTTGATGCCCTGACCTTCATCACTTCATCCCTAACAATAGAAGGAGTAATATTTGACAAGCCACTCAATGCTTTTTTTAAAGCTTCATAACTCAGATTTACGTTCTCCTGAAGAGATAATTCAAATTCCACCCGAGTTACGATGTATTTGTCAGCCCAATCATGCTTGAATCGACTGTCTCGATATCCAAAATTACATTCTTGCCCTGTTTTCCATTCAAAATCATGTGTCGTTCTGTTGAAAAGTTCCACTTTAGTAATAAAATCTTTTGCTTCAACACCAAACGCACCAATATTCTGAATTACCGAAGCTCCTGCTGTTCCTGGAATTGATGAAAGATTCTCAAGACCATTCCATCCATTCGTAACACAATGCTGCACAAGACTATCCCAGTCTTCTCCAGCAGCCACCATTATATTAACTTTTTCACCTGATTCCGAAATTTTTTGAATTCCCTTAGTGCTTATTTTTACTATGGTTCCCTTATAATCTCCCCGAAATAAAATGTTACTTCCCGCTCCCAATATAAAAACAGGCATTTGTATGGATGAAGAAAACACAAGGGGAAGTTGATTGAGTTCATCAATTTCTATAAGGTTTTCAACCTTTACATCCGTACGGAACGTATGCATTTGCTTTATGGATACATTATGACCAACTATACGCTTCTTGCTCTTCAAGTCACTAAAAGACTGCTCTGCCATATATGAAGAACGAACGAGAGGGGCACTTTCTACTTGTGCATATCCAATTTCAAGTGCGTAATTTTTATAAAACTCAAAAGAGTCTGGATGAATATATTCAATAACAGGAATGTGAGCGGCAGTAGGTTGCAGATATTGACCAATTGTCAAAATACGGCATCCGGCATCATATAAGTCTTTAATGGTTTCAAGGATTTCATCATGTGTTTCTCCAATTCCGATCATAATACCAGACTTGGTCAACAACCCCCTACTATAAAAATATCTTAAAACGCTGAGACTGCTTTCGTAATCTGCTTTACTCCTAACGCCAGGCGTAAGTCGGCGAACAGTTTCAACATTATGTGATATAATATCGGGAGCCGCATCAACAACAATTTCGAGGAATTCTTCTTTGTTTTGAAAATCGGGAACAAGGACTTCTATAGTGGTTTCAGGATTCAGAGATCGACAACTCCGAATGGTTTCCGCCCAATGAGACGCCCCAAAATCAGGCAAATCATCCCTATCCACAGAAGTGATCACAACATGTTTTAGCTTAAGAATTTTGACAGAGCGAGCGAGTTTCAATGGTTCATTGGGATCAGGAGGCAAAGGTTTTCCGGTCCTTGTAGCACAAAATTTACAAGAGCGAGTACAAATATCACCGAGAATCATTAGTGTAGCTGTTCCTCGACTCCAGCACTCACCCATATTGGGACATTTTCCACTTGTGCATATTGTATGCAATCCGTTATCTTCAATAAGTTGTTTTACCTGTTTGTAGTTTTCACCACCTCCAAACTTCACTTTCAGCCAATCTGGTTTTCTTAAAATTTTCATCTTCATCTATTCTTCTGTTGCAAAATTACAAAAAAGTCAAATGCCATTTAATGCGCCAAAAACATAAAACCTACTCTCATTATTAATCTTCAATGGAATTCAATTATTCAACACCAATCTATTGAAGATTATTTCATCGCTTAATCGCCAGATAAAGCACATTAAGCACCACGATACAGCTAGAAACTATGATTTAATTTTTTAGTTTTGTTTTGCGTTGTTTTTCATTTAATTTTGCAGCATAAATTTAATTTATTAATGTATTTCCTAAAAAAGTATCGTCGAGGAATTTTTAACAGATACATGAAGGGTAGGCCCGTATCAGAGGTGTTTACCAAAGATATGCATTATGCCCATAGAGCACTTAGAAACTTCATCCTTAACGGTCTGAAAACAAAGAATCTACTTGTTTATCCCCATTATCCATCCAAACGTTCAATGCTCTATAAAATGGCAAGGAGAATGAAGTACAACATCACCAATAAACCTACTCGCCCTTTTTTAGGTGCCATATACTGGGAGTATTATACTCAACGTACTGAATTTGCACTACTGGAAAAACTTGCTGTATCAAGAAAAGTCATTAATTTAAATAGCAGAGATATCAGCAAGACATATATCGATGCTGCATTTTTAAAAGTTTTTGGCTATTCAGCGAATATAGATCCACTGACATTTTCTGGAAAAATTGTACGCAAAAACAATCAAAACTCCATGCATGACGGAGTGATTATAGATGCCCCTATAAAATTTACTGATCAAGGTTATGTTTATCAAATTCTTATTGACAACACTGAGAACAAAAAAATTGTCAAAGACATTCGTGTTCAGATTATAGGTGGAGTAATCGACGTTGCTGTATTGAAATATCGCAGAATTTTTGAACGATTCTCTAAATATTCAATAAAGGCTGAAATTGTTCCCATAGAACAAGTCGTCAATGAAAAAGAGATCAATCTTCTGAACAAATTTTGTGAGGAAATTAAGCTGGATTATGGGGAAGTGAATATTTTGCGTAATAATGATGATGAGAAAATTTATATCGTAGATGTCAACAATACTGTTCACGGACCTCCTCCATATCTCGGTAAAAGAACTCGCAAGAAATATATTAAACACATGGCTGACCTATTGAAAAGTTACATTGAGCAAATGTAATTTGCAAAATAATTGCCGCCAAATACTTTTTTTCACTCATTCTTCGTTCGTATCTCAATTCAATCATTGTAATTGACTAGATATGAAACAAAACATTAAAACAACTCTTTTCTGGGTTTCCTTTTTTGCAATAGCAATGGCTTTTGTAGAAAGCTCTGTGGTTGTTTATCTCAGAGCATTATTTTATCCTGATGGGTTTGGTTTTCCTTTGACAAGCATCGGTAATCATCTTGCTGCAACCGAATTTTTTAGAGAAATCGCCACAATGATTATGTTGCTCTCAATAGCTATCATTGCTGGAAAGACTAAGTCTCAACGACTTGCATATTTTATATATTCTTTTGCAGTGTGGGATATTTTCTATTATCTCTTTTTAAAGATCATCATCAATTGGCCCTTAACACTTATAGACTGGGACCTGTTATTTCTGATTCCGTTTCCTTGGGTTGCTCCTGTTATTACCCCAGTGATATGCTCGCTACTCATGATTTTCCTTGCGTTGGTTCTGCTCAGAAATGAAAAGAAGCCACGAACTGCTATGATTAGAAAAAAAGAATGGGCATTGCTTATTGTTGGAAGCCTTGTGGTCATTGTTTCTTTTACTATGGATT
>Ga0265295_1008243_pt1 | contig 11628 bp, 10 predicted proteins | sample Munlansysbiofilm_FD_192503 | JGI IMG/M metagenome (GOLD analysis project Ga0265295, IMG submission 192503) | Leachate microbial communities from a municipal landfill in Southern Ontario, Canada - Methane capture system biofilm | ecosystem: Engineered > Solid waste > Landfill > Unclassified ... | reverse complement strand
CGTTGTGTGTAATTTGTCAGTCATTATAAACCACTAAATATTTAAGCTTTAAAAGACTCAGATTAACAAAGGCAATAATAAGCAAAGTTCAGAAAGGAATCGAAATTATAAAAGAAAATATTAGTTAGAAAATGCTGAAATCGCAAACAAACGGAATTATTATGAAGGTATTTTTGCTTTCATTAACTGTTCTATTCTCAATATGTTTGAAAGCCCAAAATAATATAGGAATAAAATATTTTGGACTTAGTATTCATCCTAAAGGCGAACATGAAAATTCTTTTTTGATGCCAAATAAACTTGATAAGAATGGTTACCTAGTGATGAATTTTGGAGCTGTTGTTTCATACGAATATTTTATTGTCGAGGAAAGAGTTTCGTTAAAAATAGCTCAAGCACTATACTCAGATTGTGCTGCAAGGTTAGGAGGTTTTACGCACATTGGTATAAGGGGCAGGATTCTAAAAAAAGGAAAACATACGATAAGTGGAGGAATCGGTCCAACAATAGTTTATCGTAGAAATTGGTTAGAGCTAGATGGGTATATAAATCAAAATCGTTTTAAAGGAGACGAAGATGATAAATGGCAATATTTGTTTTTGTGGTATGGTGGTGAATTTGAATACAAATATGCAATAAATAATAAAGTAGATGTAACTAGTAGTTTTGTCCCAGGATATCCTGATTTAATGAGTTTGTCATTTGGAATTAGTATAAAATTATAAAATAAACTACACACAACAATGTATATACAAAATAGGCGAAATAGCAGTAAATTCAAGGGTTGTAGCCCGCTTCAAAATCGTAACGGTTTGATAGGTTTGAAGCCCGCAATTGCCTACTTTGCATATACTAACCGTTATGGGCAAGTTTAGAAGCACGAGCAGTACATATTGGCTCAAAATTCAGAAAAAACCAATTTAAAATGAAAAAGTTATTCTCATTATTATTTGTAGTATTCATTGTCTTAAATGGAATTTTTGCAGCTACAATTACACCAGAAACAGCTAAACAAACTGCGGTAAATTTCTTTGTACAGAAATCAACTATTGTTACCGCTAACGGACAGCGATTAAAAATGCAAAAAGCACCCTCGTTGAAACGAGTTGCTGAAAATACTGTTACAGAAAATCCGCAATTTTATATTTTCAATCGTGAAGATTCCGCAGGATTTGTTATCGTAGCAGCAGACGACCGCGTTGTTCCAATTTTGGGATATGCAGATAGTGGAAGTTTTGACCCAAATAACATTCCACCAAATGCTCAAAAATGGTTTGAAAACTATACTCAACAAATCCAGTATGCAATAACTAATGATTTACCAGTTAGCGCAGAAATAGATTCTATGTGGGTAGATTTATTGGACGGAAGACAAAAGTCTTCTTCAAGTACACAAACAGTAACACCTTTAATTCAAACAAAATGGGATCAAGGTAGCCCTTATAATAATTCTTGCCCTCGTGGTAGTGGTTTATTTGTTTCAAGATCTGTTACAGGCTGTGTGGCTACTGCAATGGCGCAAGTAATGAATTATTGGGAATATCCTATCACAGGTACAGGATTTCATTCATATAACCACGACAAATATGGAACTTTAAATGCAAATTTTGCCTCTACCACTTATGATTGGGCAAATATGCCCAATCAACTCACTTCTTCAAGTTCCTCTACGCAACAAACAGCAGTAGCAACTCTTATGTATCATTGTGGTGTAAGCGTGGATATGAATTATGGCATTAGTTCAGAAGGAGGGAGTGGTGCATATGTTATTTCTTCTGCAAGTCCAGTTACCCATTGTACTGAATATGCGTTAAAAACTTATTTTGGATACAAAAGTAGCATACAAGGACTACGAAAAGTAAATTACTCTAATTCAGAATGGATAAATTTATTAAAAACCGAATTAAATGCAAATAGACCAATTGTTTATGCAGGATTTGGCGATGGTGGACATTGCTTTGTTTGTGATGGTTACGACAACAATAATTATTTTCACTTTAATTGGGGTTGGGGTGGCTCATATGATGGATATTTTGCATTAGATGCTCTTAATCCAGGAAGTGGTGGAATTGGTGGAGGCTCATATTCTTATAACAATGGACAACAAGCAGTAATCGGCATTGAACCTGCCGATGGTAGTGGTCCTGCAACTGCAAATTTTGATATAAGAATGCACGCAGACCTATCAACTACACAATCAAGATATTGGTTTGGAAGTACAGTTACAGTTACGACAGAAATTGAGAACCACGGCCCAGATAATTTCTCAGGAGAAATTACAGCAGCCATTTTTGATTCACAAGGTTTTTTTGTTGACTTCTCTTCCATAGCAACAATATCAGGATTACAACCAAATTATTACGCAACACGTACACTTACACATTCAGGCGGAGCACCTTTAATTCCCGGCAATTATCAAGTCATTGTTTTTTATCGAGTTGCAGGTGGAAGTTGGACGATGGTTCCAAATGATTATGGGATAATCTTTGATGAGATAAACCTTGCAAATTTTGAAGTATATTATTCTTCAAGTATCGAAACGAATTCTGCATTTACAATAACAGGCGATGTTTTACGACAAAATCAATCTGCAACAGTAAATGTAAATGTAACAAATACAGGCAGTAGTACATTTTACGGAAAATATCGAGTAAGTCTATCTAATTTAGATGGTTCTTGGGCGCAAACCATTCAAATTCTAAATGAAAATAATGGACTTCCGAATGGTTATCATTATACAGGCGGTAATAATTTCACAGGTACAATTACAGTTGAAGCAGGTACATATCTAATGGAAATTGCTTATCAAGAAAATGGCTCGTCAAGTTGGTATTACTGTGGAAGTAGCAATTATCCAAACCCTGTCTATGTAATTGTTGAAACTCCCCCAATTCCTGCCGACATTTACGAAACTAATAACACCCAAGCGCAAGCATATAATTTAAGTTTAAACTTCTCAAACAATTCTGCAACTAAAAACACAGTAGGCTCTAATTTACACGAGGGCGATAATTTAGATTATTACAAAGTAGTATTACCAACAGGTTACGATTACTCTGTAACTGCACGTTTACACGATTCTTATAATAGTGCAAACGGAGAAACTTATACGGTAGATGCTTTGTTTTCGACCTCATTAAACAACACAAATGTTTGGTCTGAAACTTATGATGATGTAATGCCTAATGATATAATTGTAGAAAATGGTGGAACTCTTTACTTTAAAGTTGCACCGTATTTTTCGGGCAATTCAGGCACATATTTGTTGGATATGCAAATAAGCAGAACAACACACACAGAATGTATTCAAAAAATCGAAGATTTCTCAAATTTAAACGCTAACACAAACACAACATACGGAGATGGACAGTTTGTCGGAAACAATGGAGTTACTTGGAATTATGTGCATTGTATTGATGCAAGTGGTACTGCAAATTATCCTATAAACGGAAAATCATTGCTTTTGCGCCGTACTGCCGAGAATAGTAAACTTTATACTAATACCATTTCAGGCGGAATTAAGAACTTCTCTTGCAAATTCCGTAAAGGACATACAGGTAGCTCACAACGCACATTACAACTATACATTAACAATGAGTTAAAAGGAGAATCACAAACAATTGGTGGAACAAATGGAGAAGATGCTACAATCTATGATTTTGTAGTTGATAATATAAATGTTTCAGGCGACTTTACAATGGAAATCCGCCTTGCAAGTTCTGTAACAACCAATGCACAAATTGTTATAGACGACATTCAATGGTGTTCCTCAAACACAACTGACATAGAAAATATAATTGTCGAAGAAATCCAAGTTTATCCTAATCCTGCAAAAAGTTTTATCAATATTGATGCAAGTCAATTTAATGGCAACATTGAAAAAATTGATTTACTTACCCTAAACGGACAAATAATTACTTCGACCTTAGGTACAAATAATTCTACAAATACAATTCCTATCTCTAATTTAACAGATGGATTGTATTTTATTAGACTATATTCTTCACAAGGAATAATCACTAAAAAAGTTATCGTGAAACAATGAAATTTATATTTTTAATCTCAATAATGGGTTTGACTTTTTTTGGCTGTAAAACACAGCAGAATAATAACAATTCTGTTACAGACAACAGTACTACTAAAATTGCTACTGAACCTTTTTCAGCAGCACTGCCTCTCATTGTAATCTACAAAACAACAAAGGATTATAGTTGCAATGTCCCTGTAACATTATCAGACGATAAGAAACAAATTGTTTCTTATCCACACCCAACAGATTTACTAAGTAATGGAAAATTTGCAATTCCTTCACGATTGCATAATGGATATTGGCTTGACAATCGTGGAATTGGCAAAAATGTCGCTTTCCTGAAATATACTTACAAAGAATATTCAGAATTAGAAATCATTCCAACATTGGAAATACTTTATAATAGCATTCTCGACAAAGAACCACTTGTTGAATTATGGGATTGTGGAAGTAAAACAAGTTTTTCCGACATTCAGAAACAACTAAATGAATGGATTGACAGAAATCAGTTATCTGAGAAATGTAAACAATTAAAATAAGAACAACATTAATTTTGACTAAAAATGAAAGAAACAGTTTTGAAAACAATCGTATTAACATTGGCATTTTTTTGCACAACACAACTTTTTGCACAAACAACACAAGAGGAATATAACTACATAACAAAAGGTTATAAAATCCAAATTGAAAGTGGTTTAGATATGAAAAAAGGATATTTACTAAACGACCTTGGAGATTGGGGGTTAAACACAGGTACAGAGAAAAGAAATTGTGAATTTAAAGCTCTAATTAGAGACGGAGAAAGTAAACCTTGTGCGATAATGATGATTTACAAAAGAATAGATATTGCAAATGGTGCAAAGTATTATATCTGCATTCCAAGTTCTGACTCTTCTTCTGAAATTTGGGATCAAACTCTTAATTTTATAACAACGACGTTTAAGGACAGTGATAAAATGTCACGAACTGTGATTTGGGCATTAATGAAATTCAGCTCACAAGAAGTTACGAATTAAACTTGTATAATTTTTTCTATTCGGTTTACTTGTGAAAATTCTAATAGAAAACCAGCCCATAACAAACGGTTTGGCGTCAGTCGGGCTAACAGATGTAATGCGCAAGTTTAGACTCCCGCGTTCAGCGTTCGCTTCGGCTTGACAGGACTTCGTCCCGCAAACCGCCCGAACGCCAAGCCGCAAACCGTTATGGGCAAGGCTATAGGACAACCCCTCAATAAATTAAAACATATGGCAAAGAATTATAGACAACTAACGGAGAGTATCAAAGGACGAATTAATCCTGAAAATTTTGCATTGAGAAAATCATTCTCTGATGAACTAGCGACAGTTTCATACAGTGAAGTACTGACATATATTCGAGTATCAATGAAAGGCGTTGAGCCAGAATACACTAAAAAAAGTAAAGATGCGGGTGAACGAGTAAAAGACCACTTATCAAAAAAAATAGGTGACGTAACATTTAAATATCAAGGTTCTGTAATGACAGATACACATATTAAAGGGTATAGTGATATTGACCTACTTACAATTAGTGAAAAGTTTTACACCTATGACGCAACAAGGGTAAAACAAATACTTGAATCATATGAACATCGAGCAAAATACAGACAAAGCTCAATTGAAAAAATGGAGCGAGAAGTAAATACAAGTTCCTACCAAGGAAATGTACTTCAAGACTTACGACAATTAAGATTAGACAGTGAATCTACCCTTGAAGAAGTATATGATATTTGTGATACTTCTAAACCGAAGTCAATAAAAATTAAAAACCAAAGTCTCAATCGTGAAGTTGATGTAGTAATTGCAAATTGGTATGACGATGTATCTTCAATAATAAATGAAAAGGGAGATTATCGTGGAATACAAGTTTATAATAAAGAGACAAACTCGAAAGGCGACCCTGATTTCCCATTTTTAAGCATAAAGCGAATAAATGAGAGAAGCTCAGAAACAAACGGAAGATTGAAACGAATGATTAGATTTCTGAAAAATGTAAAAGCTGATTCCGACCAAGATATTGACCTAAGTAGCTTTGACATTAATGCGGTTTGTTATGACATAGATGTTTCAAAATATCAAACATTATCATTTTACGAACTAGTTCCTGTTATCTACAATCAACTCAAAGAGATTTGCACTAGTCAAACAAAAGCTGATAGTATAATTTCTGTTGATGGTCGAGAATACATTTTCAAATACAACAGTAAAAAACTCAATAACCTAAAAATTTTAATGGCGGAAGTTGAAGGTATTTTTATTGACTTAAGGAAAACACTTGGAATATGATAAAAAAAAGACTTTTTATAGGCTCTTCCTCCGAAGAATTGAATTTAGCAGAGAAAGCGAAGACAATTTTATCGACCGACTTTGATGTAACAATTTGGAATGAGAAAGTTTGGGATTCTTCTGTGTTTAAGATTAACCAAAACTTTCTTTCGGACTTGCTCAAAGCAACATTGCAATTTGACTATGGTATTTTATTAGGAACAAATGACGACAAAGTTGAATTCCGGGGACAAGTAATGTTGCAACCTAGAGACAATGTTTTATTTGAACTTGGTTTATTTACAGGACGACTTGGTACTTCCAAATGTGCTTTTATTATTGACAAAGAGATTAAACTGCTTTCGGACTTTGGTGGACTTTCATTAGCAGTTTTCGAAAACGGAAATGAACTAAGTTTTGAAAATGCGGTAAACCAAGTTAAAGACCTTTTTAAATCAAGTTCAGATGACGAGATTAATTTTTTCCCCTCTGCGACATTGGCTTCAGTTTATCTAGAGAACCTCATAGCACCTACTTGTAGGTTTCTTATTGAAAATGGTGGCTATGAACTTGACGGAGTAAAATTTAAAAAATGTAAGCTCCATATTTTAGTTCCAGACCGTATTAACCAAGATGTAAATCTTCAATTTGAGAAATTAAAATCTTCAATTGAAACCAAAAATGTGTCTTTTAAATACGCAGGTCGACCGAGAAATATAAGTATTGACACGCAAATTAAAGATGAAACACTAGTCTTTATTGACTTTCCTACAATTATTACAGGAATTAACTATGCTATTTCTAATCTATTACCAAATGACTTCAATAGATTAAGTCCCGATTACGACTCAATTCTTGAAAGAGAACTAAGACGATTTATAACAACGTTGAAGAAACTCCTAATAAAGCACGGTTTTGACGAAATGGTAATTGTAAAAAGAGAGGCAGACATATGACAGAGAAAAGAAGCCCAGCCCATAACAGGCGTTTGGTTCAATGGCGTGTGAAGTGGTTAGTTGAACATTCTGCCTCGCATCAAATTTTGTGCTGTATTGATAGTTTTGTGCTCCGAAATCCGCCACTGCGCCAAGCGCCAAACCGTTATGCTTTATTATAAACACACCTAGCAATTAATCAAATGCCTATACTGAATGACATAATAGATTGGGTAGAAAACAAACCTGCATTTTGGCAAGTTGCAATTGACCTTTTAATCCGAAATAATGAGTTAACAGATAATGATATTTCTGAACTTAAAGAAATATGTAAAGTTGATTACGGATTATCGGACTTTGATTTTGATGAAGTTGATTTCGGAGATTTGAGAGATTTTGCCAATAACTCAGCTAGTAATGATAATGTAAGACTATCTAAAATTACTAACATAAACAATATAAATGCACTATCTAAAACAAGTGAATTAGAATTTGCACCAAGCGGACTTACCGTAGTTTATGGAGATAATGGTTCTGGCAAATCCAGTTATGTAAGCATATTAAAACACTCTTGTAACACTAGAGGTCATAAACCAAGTATAAACGATAATTTATTTGATCCAACTTGTTTTGGGAATGATAAAAAAGCAGATATAGAATACACTATTGATGGAACAAATTTTTCAATTGTTAATCTTATCAATGGAACAATAAATGATAATGCTCTAAAAAAAATTGATGTGTTTGACTCCTTTAGTGCAAATCATTACATAGAAGGAGAGGATGAAATTGCATTTATCCCACAAGGTTTATCAATTATCGATAAATTAGCAGAGGCAGTTAGAAAAATTGAAGCACAATTAAACCTTGATTTGTCAGCTCCTTCGTTGAAAAAATTTGATTATGAACTATTGGAAGTTTCTGATGATACAACAGCAAAAGTGTTTCTAAATAGTTTAAGTTCAAATTCAACACTAAATGAGTTAAGAGCTGAGTCTGTCTGGAATATTACGAAAGATGCAAGAATTGAATCTCTGTCTAAAGAAATTGATAAACTAAAAGCAACTGACCCAAAAACAAGTTTAAAGACGAATGAAGAAAAAATAAAACGATTTGAAATTTTAAAAAACAAATTTCAATCTTTAGAAAACAGCCTAACAGGTCAAGCTTTAATAAACTTAAAACAAACATTAAATAATTTTTCTTCAACTAAAGAAGCACTTGAGGATTCTTCAAATAAAGCTTTTTCAGCTTTACCAATTGAAGGAGTTGGAAATAGTTCCTGGAAACTACTATGGGAAAGTGCTAGAAAATTTTACAATGAGAGCACAAAAACGGAAAGTTTTCCTGTAGTTGCTGATGATAGTAATTGTCCTCTCTGTCTTCAAAGCATAGGTGATGAAGCAAAAGATAGGTTTTCTAAATTTGAAGCATTTGTAAAAAATGATATTCAGAAATCTTATGATGAAGCACTTGAAAAATATGACTTGGCAGTTGAGAATTTAAATAGGCTTAAGTTCACTTTTAATGAACAAGAACCAATATCACTTGAACTTGATGAGTTAATAGAGAATTACTCTGAAAAACAAGTCGAATACTTAGAAACACTTTCAAAACAGAAAGATTACTTAATAGGACTATTCAATTCAAAGAAAGCAGTTGACATTATTAATTCAATTGAGATTGAAAATACGCCTAAAATTTTGATTCAAGAACTCATCAAAACATTGAATGGTACTAATGAAAAATTGAAAGTTCAATCCATTGATGAAGATTTAAAACCATTAGTCAAAGAATTAAATCAACTAAAAGGAGAAAAAAAGATTTTTGATTATAAACCAAAATTAGGTCGCGAAATTTATAGACAAAAGAAAATTAATTTATTGAATCAGTGTATTAGTAAATGTAATACTAGAACTATCACAACACTAAGTAATGAGTTAACAACGAAATATATAAATCAAAACCTTAAACAAAATTTCAAAGAAGAGCTCGAAAAACTCGGTTTTAAGAACATTAAAATTGAAACTGAAACCAAAGGACAGAGAGGAAAGCAATATCACTATTTAAGGCTTGACGAAGATAACTCAAATGGGATAGCATTAAAAGACATTTTAAGTGAAGGAGAACATAGATGCATTTCATTGGCTACATTCTTATCGGAGTTATCAATTTCAGAACACAAAAGTGCTATAATCTTTGATGACCCGGTATCTTCACTTGACCATAAATGGAGAAACAAAATTTCAAAAAGAATAGTAGAAGAAGCATTAGAACGACAAGTAATTGTCTTTACTCACGACATTACGTTTCTTCTTATGATTCAAGAGTATTCTGATAGTTTAGATTGTGATTTGAATATAAAGAGTCTTACAAGAAAGAAAAATGAAACTGGAATAACTGCAAATAATCCACCTTGGGATGCTTTATCCGTTGGCAAGCGAATTGGAGTATTAAAAAATGCGCATCAACAATTAGAGAAGATTGAACGAACTGAAACAGAGGAAGTTTATAAAGAACGAGCTAAAATTTTATATGGTAAACTTAGAGAAACTTGGGAACGTTTTATTGAGGAAGTATTTTTAAATGGTGCAATTCAGAGATTTGGTAGAGCAATACAGACTCAACGATTATCAAAAATTATTGATTTAACAGAAGATGACTATAATCTTGTAGATTCCAATATGACTAAATGCTCTATTTATTTTACAGGACACGATACGGCTGGTGCATTAATAGAAGAAATGCCAGATTCTAAAGAATTTCTTGCTGATATAAAAATATTAGACGAATTCATAAAGGCCATAACCGACAGAAGACGAAAAAAATAACAAAGCATAACATTTTGTATAAGTAGTGGCAGGCGATGTGGTAAATAGCAAGGTTTGTAATCCGCTCAAACTGCATAGCGGTTTGACAGGAAAGTGCCACGCAGTCTGCCACTACTCATACAATTTACCGTTATAACCCTTACAAAGCGCCTCTAATCAGGGCGCTTTATTTTTTAGCTTCAAAAAAAATAGTTTTCTCCCGTCACTATTTTTTTATTTGTGTTTAATGATTACTTTTGAAGAGAGAATAACTAGATATTTGTATGCACGGAATGACCTTGTTTACAGTCTAGTTAAAGAAGTCTTCACATAAATCATCATACAAGCCATGACCAAATCAAAATACAAAGAGCCACCTTTGCTTGAAATCCTAACGCCTGAAACCGACACGGATTTAAACTTGCCATTTGTCGAAAATGGTATTAGTGCAGGTTTTCCGTCACCAGCATTGGATTTTGTGGATGTTTCAATTGACCTCAATAAGCACTTGATAAAGCACGCCTCAGCCACATTCTATGGCCGCGTGAAAGGCGATTCCCTCAAAAATGCAGGGATTGAAAATGGCGACCTATTAGTGATTGACAGGAGTTTGGAACCTATCAATGGCAAAATTGCCGTTTGCTACATTGACGGTGAATTTACCGCTAAACGTATTCAAATCAATAAGCACGAAATTTGGTTGATTCCCGAAAACGATAATTATAAACCGATACGGGTCACAGAAGACAATAATTTTCTTATTTGGGGTATCGTTACATTTGTCATAAAGGCGGTGTGAGGTATGTATGCGCTTATCGATTGCAACAACTTTTACGCTTCATGCGAGCGTGTGTTCCGTCCTGATTTGAACGGAAAGCCAATCGTCGTATTATCCAATAACGACGGATGTGTGATTGCACGGAGCAATGAGGCAAAAGAGTTAGGCATACCAATGGGTGCACCTGCCTTTGAGTATGAATCACTTTTCAAAAAACAAAACGTACACGTTTTTTCTGCCAATTTCGCTTTATATGGCGATATGAGTAATCGGGTGATGTCCATCCTTTCGGACTATAGTCCCGAAATGGAGATTTACAGTATCGACGAATGTTTCCTAAAGCTCACAGGCTTTGAACACTATAATCTACTCGATTATGGTCAACAAATGCGCCAAAAGGTCGTTAAGTGGACAGGCGTTCCAGTCAGCGTGGGATTCGCACCCACCAAGTCATTAGCCAAATTAGCCAATCGTATCGCCAAGAAATACCCCGAACACACACAAGGTGTCTATTCCATTGATACCGACGAAAAGCGCGAGAAGGCCCTCAAATGGTTGAAAGTGGGCGATGTGTGGGGTATTGGCAGACAACACGCCAAACGATTACAAGAGATAGGCTGCAAAACAGCTTATGATTTTACCTGTTTATCTGAAAACTGGGTAAAGAAGAATATGTCCGTAGTAGGATGGCGACTTCAACGTGACTTACAAGGCATTCCGACATTTGACCTGGAAGCGGTGCAACCCAAACAATCAATCGCTACCACTAGGACGTTTGAGGAAGATTATA
>Ga0265295_1008242_pt1 | contig 11632 bp, 7 predicted proteins | sample Munlansysbiofilm_FD_192503 | JGI IMG/M metagenome (GOLD analysis project Ga0265295, IMG submission 192503) | Leachate microbial communities from a municipal landfill in Southern Ontario, Canada - Methane capture system biofilm | ecosystem: Engineered > Solid waste > Landfill > Unclassified ... | reverse complement strand
AGATACAACGTTGCCAGAAGCAGAGATTACAATAGATGTAATAGCAGAAGATGGTGTAATTAACTTAAAAGAATCACAAGAAACAAATACAACAATTACTGGAACAGTAGGAAAAGATGTAAAAGCTGGAGATACAGTAACAGTAAGTGTAAATGGAAAAGATTATCCAACAACTGTAAACGCAGATGGAAAAACTTGGTCAGTAGAAGTAAAAACAAGTGATTTATTATCTGATAGTGATAAACAAGTAGAAGCAAAAGTAACTACAAAAGATAGCGCAGGAAATGAAGTAACAGCAAGCGCAGATAAAGGTTATGCAGTAGATACAACACCACCTATTATTACTTTAGAAGGAAGCGAAATAACTGAATCAACTGCTGGTGAAATAACTGGAGAAAAAGCAAAAGGAACAGTTACTGTAAAACTTGACAAAGCACAAAGTCAAGATTTAGTAGTTAAACTAAAAAATGAAGTTACAGGTGAAATTCAAGATGTTATTATCAAAGCTGGAGAAACAAGTACAACTGTTGAAGTTGAAACATCAAGAGTAGATGATGCTTATAAACAAGGTGTAACAAAAGAAACTATATCAATAGTAAGTACATCAGATTCTGAAATAAATATAGTAGACAAAAAAGCAACTATTACAATAGATGATGATAATGATGGAGTTGATGTAACGGTAAGTGCAACTGCAACAACACCAAAAGTTATTGATGTAAATACTGAATTTGGTGGAACAACTGGTATAAAAATGTATGCAACTGATACTTTTGGAAATCCAAAAAATATTGCTATTGTGAAAAATACAGATCATGATGGATTTGGAGTTGAAGGAAAAACAACTGGTTCAGGTGACACAAAAGAGTTAGGTAACCTTGGAAATGGTAATAGTGAAAAAATAGTAATAGAATTTGAGAAAGATGTAAATTCTTTAGATATAGCATTTGCTTGGAGAAATAATACAGAAACTGCAAGAGTTACATTTGTAGATAATGGTAAAATTGTAGGGTATGCAGAAGTTACAGGTGGTGGAGATAATACTAAAGCAAAAGTAAACTATTATAGCCCAACTGGTGAATTAATCAAATCTGTTGAAGCACAAGGTGGAACAGATAGAGTTGATTTATCATATACATTTGAATTACCAAGTAAAGATGGTGGTTTAGTATCTTTTGATAAGGTTGAATTTACTGCTCCAAATTATGATGATGATTATTTAATCAATAAAATTGCTTATAAAGAAGTGGTAAATCCTGATGTTACTGATATAGTAACTGAAGGTGGAAAAGTAACATTTGATATTCAAATAGACGAAAAATATCCACCTCAAGGAAAAGCAACAGCTATTGTTGAAATTGGTGGTAAGCAATATGAAGTTCAATTAAATGCAACAGGTAGAGGAACTTTAAGTATTGATGCAAAAAATTTAGGAGATTTATCAAAAGTAGAAGTAAAAGTAGTAGAAGTAAAAGGTGGAAATTATGAAAAAGTAAATTCAGTAACTAAAGAATTTGACTTCACTTCATCTGGTGATAATTCTACACCAAGTTCTTCTGATGATAGCATTATTACAGAAGAAGATACAGCTCATATCTTAAAAGTGACTGATTTTGGTAATGTATCTGTAAATACTAAAGAATTTAAAATTACAGAGTTACCAACGAATGGAAAACTTTATCTAATAGTTACAAAAGGTGAAACTATAATAGATAAAGACGGAAATAAAACTATAGCTACAGAAGATACAAAAGTTGAGATTTCAAAAAATCAAATTGTAACTTTAGCAGACGTTGGTGCAGGAAGAGTTGTATTTGAGCCAACTGCAAATAGTGATGCTGATGGGCAGTTTAAATTCCAAGTAGGTGATGGGAAAGGTCATTTTAGTAGTGAATATACGACAACTATTGATGTAAAAGCAGTAGCTGACACTCCAACAGTAAGTATTGATATTACAAAAGTTAGTGAAACTATAAATTCAAGTAGCGAATCTACTACAAAAATAGGAACTACTGATTCTATAAATAACATAGGAACTTCTGGTAATGATACTATTGAAGTTAATAAAGAATTAGTAATGAATGATAAAATTGATTTAAAAGATGGTAATGATACTTTAGTTTTAAATAAAAATATCAATCAAGTTACTATAGATCTAGGTAATGGAAATGATAAAGTAGTTATTAATGGACAAGTTAATGGTTCTAATAATATAAATCTAGGAAGTGGTGATGATGTAATTAAAATAAATAATGTAGTTACAGGTAATACGCATATAAATGGTGGTGATGGAAAAGATACTCTTTATCTAAGTGGTAATAAGTCAGATTATATTTTTAACTGGCAAACAAATAATAATGGAATGATTGAAGGTTCTATAACTGATAAAAAAGGTGGAGGAACTATTCAATATAATCAAATGGAAACAATAGTTTTTGGTGATGGAAGTTATATTGGTCAAAAACCACAAGAAGAAGCTCCAGCGCAGACTATTTTCAAAGTTGATATTAGTGCAGCTCTTACAGATACAGATGGAAGTGAAACTTTAAGTGTAATTATTAAAAATGTACCAGCTAGTGCAACTTTAGAAAGTAGCAAATATGAAGTATCAAAAAATAGTGATGGAAGCTATACTGTAAAAGTACCACAAGGTGAAACATCTATTTCTGATAAGCTTACTATGAAAGTACCACAAGAAGATGCGAAAAATATTAATCTTCAAATAGAAGCAAAAGCTACAGAAGCTAGAGATAATGAAGATGGACAAAACTTCAAAACAGCTACAGATAACACTACAGATAAAACATCAACTCTTGTTGTAGGTTCGAATAAAGATAGTGTTATAAATGGTGGAGCAGGAAAAGATATTTTAATTGGTGATACAGGAGGGACTGAATTAAATGTACAACCAGGTAAAAATTATAATATTGCTTTAGTTGTAGATACTTCAGGAAGTATGAAAGAAGCTTCTGGTTCTAAAACGGCTTGGGGAATAACAATTAGTAGAATAGATTTATTAAAAGATGCTCTTAAAAATCTAGCTGATAGTTTAAAAGGACATGATGGAAAAGTAAATGTTTCAATTATAGACTTTGATACAAAAGCTAAAGAACCTATCACGTTTAATGACTTAACGTCAAAAAATATTAGTGATTTAATAACAAAAATAGATGCACTAAAAGCAGAAGGTGGTACAAACTATGAAGATGCATTCTTAAAAACTACAAATTGGTTTGATACTCAAAGTGTAACTTATGGAAAAGCACAAGGTTATGAGAATTTAACATATTTCCTAACAGATGGAGATCCAACTTTTAGCAACAGAAATACTACAAGCACTGGTACAACAACAGAGTATTCTGATATGAAAGATGCTGTTGATGCATTTAAAACACTAAGTGGTCAAAGTACTGTTCATGCAATAGGTATAGGTAATGGTATAAATGAGAATTATCTAAGATTCTTTGATAATACAGATATTATTGGACAAGGAGATGTGAGTTTTGGATATTGGTTCTGGAAACAAACAGTGTCTGGTAATATTGGAAAACCTGATATTGTAAATACTGCTGAGGATTTAAAAGCAGCTTTACAAGGTGGTTCTGTAACTGAAGATATATTAGATGTTGGTTCAGATACTATAAATGGTGGAGATGGAGATGATATAATCTTTGGAGACAGCATAAATACAGATAACCTTTTATGGAATGGAAGATTTGTAGAAGGGCACGAAAATTATATGTCAAAAGGACAAGGAATAAATGCTCTTGATAAATATTTAAGTCTTTCAAAATCTGGTTATGAAGATATGACAACTTTAGAAAAAAATATGGCTAAATTTGACTATATCAAAGAGCACCATAGTGATTTAAATGTAGAAGGTGATACAAGAGGTGGAGATGATATCATAAGTGGTGGAGCAGGAAGAGACATCATTTATGGTCAAGGTGGAGATGATACTATCATTACAGATTTAAATACAAATAATGGTAAAGAAGATGGTGATATTATCATAGATGGTGGAACAGGATATGATACATTGATTTTGGAAGGAGATAATAATATTGATTTCTCTTTATTAAAAGATGCAAGCATAACAAATATAGAAGCCATTGATTTAACACAAGGTAATCATAAACTTCAGAATTTAACTTTAGATGACGTTCTAAAAATAAGTGGTGAAGATAATACTATTAAAATTTCTGGAGATGAGTTTGATAGTGTTACATTTAAAAATACTGTTGGAGACGATGGTAAAGAAAATGCTTGGTCAAAAACAGAAGGAACAGGTGCAGATAAAGGTTATGATATTTATATGAATAGTGGAGATCCAACTGTTCAAGTAAAAGTTGAACAACCTATTTCAGATGGTATTACTAACTAACTTCTTAAAGCTGGGATAAAATCCCAGCTTTTTTTTAATTAAATTAATTAATAACTTTTTTAATACTTTCAACCAAATTTTTTATATCATCTTTTGTTTGTGAAAAATGAATAGATACTCTAACCCATCCAGGACGATTTGTTCTATCAAGTTTTTCGATTCCAAGTAAATCATGCCCATAAGGTCCTGCACAAGAACATCCTGCTCTTGTTTGAAAACCATCTTGAGAAGATATTTTATTACATAAATCATAAGGACTTAAACCTCTTATATTAAAAGAAATAATCCCTATATTTTGGGCTTCTTGATTTCCATAAATTACACAATTTGGTATTTTTTTCAGTTCATTTATCAAAAACTCTTTTAACTCATCTTTTTGTTTTTTTATAAAATCAAAACTAATCTCATTTCTTAGTTGATATGCCAATGATGCACGAATGAGTTGTAAAATACCTGGAGTTCCTGCATCTTCTCTTGCTTCAATCTCTTTTTGGTAAAGTTGTAGATTTTTATTTACATATTCTACTGTTCCACCACCTGCAAATGTAGGAGCAATTGAAGTATCTATTAAATCTTTTCTAATAACTAATAAACCACAACTTCCAGGACCACCAAGAAGCTTGTGCGAAGACATAAACATAGCATCAAAAAGATGACAAGGTATATTCATATATGGGCTACTTGCTGCTGCATCAAAACAGATAATTGCATTGTAAGCTCTTAATATTTTTGAAATTTCTTCATATGGAGTTATTATTCCAGTTACATTAGAAGCAATACAAAAAGAAGCAATAATCTCTCTATTTTTATTTTTTTCTAAAATCTCTTTTAAGTGATTTAAATCAACAAGTCCATCTTTATCCAAATTTACTCTTTGAGTTTCACATAAAGCTTCTCTAAAAGATACCTCATTTGAATGATGTTCATAAGGTCCTACTATAACTAAAGGAGCATTTTTTTCATCTATTTCAAAGTTAAATCTCTTTTTAGTTGCAGGAGGAATATAAAGTCCTAATAGTTCTTGAAAATGCTTTATTGCAGCAGTTGAACCACAGCCACTTGGAAGTATTGCAAAATCATCAGTTAACTCTAAATTATGGGCAAGATTAATTCGAGCTCTTTCATAATAATTTGTTGTTTTATCTGCATTAGAAGCTTCTTTTGAATGCGTATTTGCATAAGTTTCTAAAACATCATGTATTCTATTTTCTATTTGTCTAAATCCAAGTCCTGAAGCTGTATAGTCAAAATACTCTTTTTTATTTTTTCCAATAGTGTTATATCTAATGAAATTTAATATGTTAGTATTCTTATCAAAAAAAGGACGAAAAACATCTTTATTCATAAATTTTCTCTTTAAAAATTAATAATATTTATATAGTGCATAATTTTATCTTATTCTTAATTAGCATTTGTTTTTTATCATAGGCTTATTTTATCGAATTGATTAAATTGATTTTATAAGAGCTTAATTCTCTTTTTATTATATCATTTGTAACAGGACCTAAAATAGATGGTAGTTTTTCTGTTACTAAAACACCTTTTATATCATTAAGTTTTTGGTTTAATAGTGTATAAAATATCAAAATTCCTGCGCCAATTCCTGTTGGATAAGAGATATAAGTTGAACCAGAATAGTTTGTTTTTATTAAATTAGTGTATTTATTAAAAGATATTCCAATAGATTCAACATTTTTTATTTTTTTAGAATTTTGGGGATAAGAGATTTCTAAATATATGTCTGCAATAGCACAAAATTCAGCATATTTTATAGTTTTATTTTTTATATAATCTTCTATTATTTCAGGAGACTTCATCTTTGGAATAACATCTTTAATAATACTATTAATAGAAATTTCTGAATCTTTATAGCCATAACAATATTTATTTGATAAAAGATTTAGTTGATAGAGATTTTTCATCAGTTCTATCTCATTTCCCCCAACAAACATTTTAATATTTTCTACATCTTTAAAGCTTTGTTTTAAAGATATTATCTCTTCTTGAAAGACAGGATAAAGCTCTACAAAGTTCTTAAAATAAGGAAATTTATAAGTTTTTGATTTTGAAAATGGTTCAATCTTTTTTAGTTTATTTTTTTTAAAAAATAGTGGCGAATAAGATATTTCTTCAATTGCTACTTTTGGTGACCAAGAAAATATTAGTTGTTTTGACTGAATTTCTTCTAATAAATTTATCTCTATTTTGCTTACTTTTGTTTCATAAGGTAAATTTGAAAGAGAATAAATTCGTTCACCTATTAAAAAGTTAGTAATTCCTGGAGATATTCCTAAGTTTATTAATGCAAAAAGAGAATTTTTTTCAAACTCTTCATTTAAACTTTGTTGTTCAAATTGTAAAGATGAGATTACATTATCATTGTAAATATCACTAGCTAAATCTGCATAGTTTGTTTTAAAAGCTAGAGCTAATTTCATTATAGAAAGATTATAATCAGGAATAGAAGTATTTATAAAAATTGTTGATTTTTCTAAATACTTTGTATAGTTATTGTAGTTTGTAAAAATTTCTTTGAAATCTTTTATTTCTAAAAATTCAGAGTTATTTAAAACTTCTGTATTTTTAAAAAAATGTGATTTTGCTTTTTTTATATCTCTTACAACAAATAAAAATTTTATTTCATCGTTTGAGCTTTTTTTACTTAAATCATATAATAATCTAGCAATAACACTACAAACAGCTCCTACTCCAAAAAAAACTATTTTCACAAAAGAGCTCCACTAAACAAAAGGATTAAAGTTTGTTTTTTCTAAATCACTAGCTAAATTTTTGGCATTTATTGCTGGTACATCAAGGATTATAATATTACCTTTATGTGTGATTTTTATTTTTGAAGCATTGTATTTTTCAAATAAAGCTAATAAATTATCAATTGTTGAACTAGAAAATTCATTTGAACCTAGTCTGCACCCAATGTAGCTTTGTCCTTCAATTTTACTTTCATTTATTCCAAATCTTGGTTTTTTTGGTGTTTTATCTTTTGAAATGATGGCACTTTTTTGTACTTTATAATCCATCATAGAGTTTAAAATATCAAAAAATCTAACATAACCTAAATCTTTAATAAGATATTCGAAACTACTTTTTTCAATATCATCTCTATCTCCAAAATCTTTATAAATATTTGCAATAGAAATAGCACATTTTACGACAGAAGAAGGAGTAATAAATCCTATATTTTTATCCAAAATATTTAAAGCAAAGATTATTTTACCTTTAGAATCTTTTGTTGCATTAAAACTAATGTCAGGAGTAAAAGCTACATCACATCCTTCTTCATAACCACTTATTGCAATATGTAGTTTATTTGGAAGATTTGAGAAATTTCTATTTCCTATAAAAGTATCATTTAACTTATTTGCAAGAGGTTCTACATCTAAAATTTGTGTTTTATCAATACCATTTACAGGACAAGTTAAAACTCTTCTTACTGTATGACCATTTTCAAAAAAAGTATTTAAATTTACTTCATTAAGTTCTTTGAAAATATCTGGAATATTGTTTATTTTTAGGTTTTTTAATATAACTTTTTGCTCTTTGCAAAACATCAAACTGCTATTACTATATTTTTTTGAAAGCTCATTTAATGTTTTTAATTGAATTAGATTTAATTCACCTAAGAATAAAGGAATTCTTAGTTCAAAAAATTCTTGTTTTTCATCTTGTGCATAAATTCCATACCAATTGAATCTTTCTAAATCTTCTAATGGTATTAACTCTCCAAAAATAGCATAAAAATAGATATCAGTTAAGATATCTATTGTTTTTTTTTCTTTTTTAATTTTTTCAATATTTAGATTTTGTGACATAAAAACCTTCTAAAAAATCTCTTTACATTCCCAATGTGGAAAATGTTTTCTAACAAGTGCATTAAATTCAATTTCAAAATCTGAATAGATACTATCTTTTTTGCTTTGATCTTCTGATTTATTTCTTATCATTCCTGCACCAACAGTGTTATTCGTAATTCTATCAATTATAATAAAACTTCCCATAACTTTATTTTTATCATAAGAGTCAAATGCAATTACTTGTTCTAAATCAAGTTTTGCTCTTGAAATTTCATTTAGATTTAAGACATTTGCTTCACTTTGTTCTAAAGTATTAACATCTGTTTTATAATAAAAATGATCAATTGACCCAACTGTTACAGTTGTTGCTCTTTTTATAAAATATTGTTTACCTTTTATTAAAGGTTCTTCACTCATCCAAACAATATCAACATCTAAATTACTAGCATGATCTGGTTGTTCATCACTTTTTACGATGATATCACCTCTACTAATATCAATTTCATCATTAAGTGTAAGTGTAATTGCTTGTTGAGAATAAGCGTAATCTAAATTACCATCATAAGTAACTATCTCTTTTACAGTAGAACTTTTTCCTGAAGGTAAAACTGTAATTGCATCACCAACTTTTATAACTCCACTTGCAATCGTTCCACAAAAACCTCTAAAGTTTAAATTTGGTCTATTTACATATTGTACTGGAAATCTAAAATGAACTAAATCTCTATCTTCATCAATTTTTATTGTTTCAAGAAGATTCATTAGTGTATCGCCTTTATACCAAGGTGATTTTTCACTTCTTTTTACGATATTGTCACCATTTAAAGCAGAGATTGGAATAAGTGTAATATCTTTTGTCATTCCTAATTCTTGTGCAAATTTTAAATAATCTGAGCTAATTTGATTAAATATATCTTCTTTAAAATCAACTAAATCCATTTTATTTACTGCAACTACTATGTGTTTTATTCCAAGTAATTTAGTAATAAAAGAGTGTCTTCTTGTTTGTGTTTGAACACCATATCTCGCATCAATTAAAATAATTGCTAAATCAGCTGTACTTGCACCAGTTGCCATATTTCTTGTATATTGCTCATGACCTGGAGTGTCTGCAATAATAAATTTTCTTTTATCTGTTGTGAAATATCTGTAAGCAACATCAATAGTAATACCTTGTTCTCTTTCACTTTGTAAACCATCAACTAAAAGTGCTAAATCAAATTCACCTTCTGTTGTTCCAACTTTTTTACTATCTTTTTTTATTGCTGCTAATTGGTCTTCAAAAATCATTTTTGAATCATGTAATAATCTTCCAATTAATGTAGATTTTCCATCATCAACACTTCCACAAGTGATAAATCTTAATAATTGTTTGTTTTCATGCTCTTTTAAGTAGCTTTCAATATCTGTTGCTATTTTATTTTCTAAATCTGACATCTTAAAAGTATCCTTCTATTTTTTTCTTTTCCATCGAACCAGCTGAGTCATTATCAATAACTCTTCCTTGTCTTTCACTTGTTTTTGTTAATAACATCTCTTGAATAATTTCTGGTAATGTTGTTGCCGTACTATCAACAGCACCTGTTAATGGATAACAACCAAGAGTTCTAAATCTAACCATTTCTTCTTTTATTACATCATCTGGACCAATTGGCATTCTATCATCATCAACCATGATTTTTACACCATCTTTTTCAACAACAGGTCTTTTTGCTGCAAAATATAATGGAACAATTGGAATTTGCTCTAAATAGATATATTGCCAAATATCAAGTTCTGTCCAGTTTGAAATAGGGAAAACTCTTATACTTTCATCTTTATGAACTCTACCATTGTAGATATTCCAAAGTTCAGGTCTTTGATTTTTTGGATCCCATCTGTGATTTTTATCTCTAAAAGAGTAGATTCTCTCTTTTGCTCTTGATTTTTCTTCATCACGTCTAGCTCCACCAAAAACAGCATCAAATTTGTATTTGTTTAATGCTTGTTTTAAACCTTGAGTTTTCATAATATCTGTATGAACTGCACTTCCATGAGTGAAAGGGCTAATATTCATAGCAACACCTTCAGGATTTGTATGAACTAATAGTTCAAATCCTTCTTCTTTTGCTCTTTGGTCTCTAAAAGCAATCATCTCTTTAAATTTCCATAAAGTATCCACATGAAGTAATGGAAATGGTAATTTTGCAGGTGCAAAAGCTTTAAGTGCAAGATGCAACATAACAGCTGAGTCTTTTCCAACTGAATACATCATAACTGGATTACTAAATTCTGCAACAACTTCTCTAATAATATGAATTGATTCTGCTTCAAGTTGTTTTAGATGAGTTAATCTTTCCGTACTTATCATTTTTTTATTTTCTCCATTATTTTTTATGTAAACCACACTCTTTGTGTTCAGGGTTTTCCCACCACCAACGACCAGCTCTTATATCTTCACCATCTTTAATGGCTCTAGTACAGGGTGCACATCCAATACTTGGGAATCCTTGGTCATGAAGTTTATTATATGGGACTTTGTTTGTTTTTATATAATCCCAAACATCTTCTTGGCTCCAATTGATTAAAGGATTAACTTTTATAACATTAAAGTTTTCATCCCATTCAACTAAAGGCATATCTGTTCTTGTAACACTTTGAGAAGCTCTTAAACCTGTTACCCAAACTTCAACATCTTTTAAAGCTCTTTTTAAAGGCTCAATTTTTCTTATATTACAGCAATTTTTTCTATTTTCTATACTTTCATAGTGTCCATTTACACCTTGAGTTTTATATAATTTTTGTACATCTTCATTATCTGGAAAAAATACATCGATTTTTATACCATATTTTAAATTTGTAGCATCCATAACATCGTACGTTTCAGGATGAAGTCTTCCTGTATCAAGTGTAAAAATAGATGCATTTTTGTTTTTTTTCAATAAAATATCTGTTAATACTTGGTCTTCTGCTGCTAAGCTTGAACTTAAAGCAACATTTTTAAAATTATCTAAAAAATAAGCAATTACATCTATTGTTGTTTTATTTTCAAGTTCTTTATTAATATTTTTTAAATCTTCTTTTTTACTCATTTATTAGCCTAAATTTGATAATCATTTCCTGTTTCTTTTACTTTTCCAAAAGATAGCTTATTCCAAGCTCTTTCATGAAAATAGTATAAAGCCATTTTAGTAATTACTTCAATAGAACCAATTGAAGCCGCCATTATTAAATTACCAGTTACAAAATATGAAACAATCATTGTATCAAGTGTTCCTACTGTTCTCCACGATACTGCTTTTACAACTGACCTATAAGGTTTTTCGTGCATTAATTTTCCTCAAAGAGAGATGAAGAAGAGTCTTACTCTTCTTCGTAATTATATAATCCTGAACTTAAATATCTTTCACCTGTATCACATAAAATTGTTACTATTGTTTTACCTTTATTCTCTGGT
>Ga0265295_1008241_pt1 | contig 11636 bp, 11 predicted proteins | sample Munlansysbiofilm_FD_192503 | JGI IMG/M metagenome (GOLD analysis project Ga0265295, IMG submission 192503) | Leachate microbial communities from a municipal landfill in Southern Ontario, Canada - Methane capture system biofilm | ecosystem: Engineered > Solid waste > Landfill > Unclassified ... | reverse complement strand
GGACAGTGCAGTAAGACAAGATCTAATTGACTTACTTTTAATCTTTTAATTGAACCAAGAATAAACTCACGCATGTTTTCTTTTGTATATAAATTTTTGTCTTGTCTTTCTAATCGTCTTCCGAGTTTTGTAATCACAATTGGTTTTTCATCCATTGACTGAGTAAATTGACCAATTGCTTCTTCAGAAAGCCCACCTGAATAAACATCCGCTGTGTCAAAGCAATTCACTTCGTTTTTTGTTGCCTCAGTTAGTGTTTCTTTTGCAAGTTCGTGATTAAATGGCGTTCCCCAACCACCACCGAGTTGCCAAGTCCCTAAAGCAACCTCAGAGACCATAAAACCTGTTTTTCCTAATTGTCTTATCTTCATAGAATCACCTCAATTACCATTATACAACAATCTTTACTCAAACGATGATTCTCGTAGAAATTAACCCAATTTATAATTTGATTATTATGTATAAACATATATGTAAACGCTAGTTTATTATGAAATATATCTACTACATTGTCTTTGTTAAAGCATCAAATCGATTTTTAATATATATGGTATCTTAATAATGGTATTTTTTTGACAATTATACGATTAAATTATGAATGATTATGTTTTATGGTATGATTTTATAAAGGAGAGATTATTATGTCATTTACTAAAAACTTAAAAACATACTTTCTATTTCATCCAGTGAATACCATACTTATTGGATTGAATCTACTAATGTTAATCGTTACCTATCTTTTCGGTGGTTTTACAACAGCTGTACTTCTTAAATTAGGTGCCATATTCCCACCTTACATCATCGATAATCAAGAGTACCACCGTTTAATACTCGCAATGTTTTTACACGGCAGCATCATCCATTTCTTGATGAACAACTTTGTTTTATATCAACTTGGTGCCTATTTAGAACGATTGATTGGTTCGATCAATTATCTAATCCTCTATATGGTCTCAGGATTGATTTCCTCAATCGTCATTACTTATTTTGGAGAAGTCATGAGTATCACAATTGGTGCAAGTGGTGCTATCTATGGCGTCATGGCTGGTCTATTGATGTTGACGTTTATTCGAACGCATTGGTTCTCCGATCATCAAATCAGAAACATTAGACAACTGATGATATTAAACGTCATCTTTACATTTATTGTTCCTAATATTTCCATCTTTGGCCATTTAGGCGGACTGGTCGCTGGTTTATTGTTGATTCTTCTACTTTCACCTAAAAGACCCGATTACCGAAACAAGTTAACCAAAGAAAAATACATCAATGCCCTAAATGAACAAAACCGATGAGCCTTCTTGCTCATCGGTTTATTTTTTTTACAATTGAATAAGATGCTAACCTAGCGGTCGTTAGTGCAATCGTGATATTAAATCCGCCAATCGGTCCTTGAAGATCAACGGTTTCACCAACAAAATACAAACCTTGATGCTTCCTTGATTCAAAAGTCGATGGATCTAACTCCTTTGTGTCAATTCCACCCGCATTAACAAAGGCTTTTTCCTTATCCTCAACTCGATCGATTTCAACTTGAAAATCCGTAAGATAAGCAATAAGTTTGTTTAAATCTTTTTTTGAAATTTCTTTTAATTTTAAATTCGATAGATTTAAATCTTCCATGATTCGCTTGGAGACTTTTTTTGTTGTCACTTGTTCCAAAGTTTTTAATAGTAACTCATTCTTATCTACTGCCTCATTAAACTGGTTAATTACTTCTTCTTTTGAAAGTTCAGACAAAATAATCGATACCTTCAAACTACCCTCATGTGTTATATGTTCATGAAACAATTCAGAAGCATGTAATATTAAAGGTCCAGATAAACCAAAATGTGTGAATAATAGTCCGCCTTCAAATGTTTTTTTAGAACCGACGATTTTTAGCGTTGTGTTAAAGCTAACGCCTTGAAAGTCACCGTACTGTGAAACAACTTGTTTTGAATAAACATAGGTTTCAGCAGGTGAAAAAGGTATTGTTTTCATGTCTAGTTTTTTTGCGAAAGCTAATCCGTCCCCACTTGAACCGGTGGTAGGATACGCATTTGATCCAGTTGATATAATCACATTTTTCGACATGAAGGCGTCATTAGATGTTTTAATCAAATAATTGTCACCCATTCTTTCAATGGATTTTACGCCATGATTAAATTTGATTCTTTCTCGATTGATTTGATTTAAAAACACTTCAAGAACAGACGCACTTTTCATTGTTTTTGGAAAATATTTAAAATTTTCTTGAAGCACTAATTCAAGGCCTTGCTGCTTGAAATAGTTAATGATTTCTTTTGGACCAAACTCACTTAAAGCTTTATATAAAAATCGTTTGTGTTTAACGTTTAAGGCTTGAATAAATTGGTCATTTGACAGATTGTTCGTTACATTGCATTTTTTTCCGCCTGTCAACAGTATCTTTTTTCCTACTTTGTCATTTTTTTCTAGTAATAAGTAATTCAATTGATTTTCTTCAAACACAGAGGCACTCATTAATCCTGCTGGTCCTCCACCAATAATTATCACATCATAGATCATTTCATCACTTCCTAAGTTTCTATTATAGCACATTTCTATTTTTGGCATGTGTGGCATACAAATATAAAACTGTGTTATAATATCTATATAACTAATGAGGTGATATTGTGACCCCAAAAGAATTATGGCAAACATTTTTAGAAGCTCATCCCGTCCATAAGAAAGAGACGTATCGCATTTTTTCTTATGGGAATTTTCAGTCAAGAACGTTATTTGAACTAACACAATCAGGCTTAAAAACTGCACATTCGAGCTTATATTGTCTTTATGAATTAGAAGAGATTGATTTACCAGAGATTAACCAATGGACGATTTTATTAAACGAGGATGGCCAAGCATCATGTATATTAAAAACACATGGCGTCAAAATCTCACCATTTATTGATGTTAATTCGGCACACGCAAAAAACGAGTGCCTTGGTGATGCCACACTTACCTCTTGGCGTAAAATTCAAATGGCATTTTTTAAAGAACAACTTAGAAAATATCACTTGAGTTTCGATCACGATATGCTGATTGTGCTTGAGGAATTTGAGGTTTTCTACAAGGGATAACAAATTTGATTCAATCGTCCGATTTGGACGATTTTTTTTTATTTTTATAATGACATAATGTTAAAAATATGATAGTATTTTAATAAAGAAACATCAATAAAGGAGATCAAATTATGATTTTTTTAGTATTATCCATTGGATTATTTGTTATTCTACTTTTTGTCCTAGGTATTACGGAAGAAAAGAAATGGCGATTAAACAAAAAAATGATTTTGTCGGTTTTCGCATTTTTACTCGTATTACCTGGCATGATTGTAAAAGTCGATGCCAACGAAACGGGCGTCTTATACGATCCATTTAACGGTGGTATTCAAAATAGAACGCTTGATGAAGGCATCCACTTTAAGTCATTATTTACTGAGGTAAAACACGTTTCAACAACGAATAGAACCGCCAACCTGTCGGTAGCTGGTCAAACATTCGATGCCATTTACGCGGTATTCGAAATCACACTTGTCTACTACGTTGATACGACAGATGCCGCAAATTTTTACAGACGTGCAGGCAACACAACGATATCTGCAGAACAACTAAACTCACTGACCAAAGAGATACTTCAATCGGTTACGACTCAGTTTGACATTTATGAAGTCTTAGGTAACAAGCTTGAAGAGGTTCGGTCTCAATTCGTAACCGTATTAAGTACGACGTTAAAAGAAAGATATAACGTCACAGTCGTTTCAGGCTCGTTTGATGACATTGATGCAGGATCAAGAATTGAAGAGATTATTCAAAACAAGGCAGAAGCGATTCAAATGATTGAAATCGCTGAGCAAGAAAAACAACGTGCTGAAGTTGAAGCTTTAACCGCCATCATTCGTGCAGAAAACGAAGCTGAAGTTGCGAAAATTCGTGCCGAAGGTAACGCAGAAGCTCAAATCATTTTAAACTCAGTTACCGTTAATGCCATCAAACAAATGTACGTCCTGCAATTTGAAGAATCACAAGACACCTCAACACCAGAAGTTTATGGATATTTGACAATTCAAGAAATTGCTGAAATTATCGTTAAGCAACTATACTACGATACTTGGGATGGTAAGTTACCAGAAGTCATTACAGATGGTACTGGTATTATCATTAACCCCTAGTTAATAAAAAAGGAGATTTAAAATGGCTTTTTTACAAGTTGAATTTGGCTCTGCAATCTTACAACAAAACATGCAATTATCGATTTTAATGCCACAAGATATCAAGCAAGATGAGGAACTTAAAGTCCTTTATCTTTTACACGGTTATAGCGGTTCATCCATGGATTGGATTAAGTTAACCGGGTTGGAGCGATACTTAAGAAACTACAGAGTGATGGTCGTGATGCCTTCAATGCATAACAGTTACTATTCAAATGCCGTTTATGGGTATGGTTACTTTGATTATTATACAAAAGAATTACCAACCTTCATTGAATCGACTTTCAGTGTCTCAAGAAAAAAAGAAAATCGCTACATAGCGGGTTTATCAATGGGTGGTTATGGTGCATTTAAGGCCGCACTTACTTACCCTGAACGTTACCATAAAGCAGCCAGTTTTTCTGGTGCAATGAACGTTGAAACCATGAGGAAATTAAATCAAACCGCACCTAGAAAAGGGGCATTTGATTCGATTTTCGGTTTTGAAACTTCAAAAGACACACCAAATGACTTACACTTTTTAGCATCTTCTTGTAAGACCACGCTTCCTGAACTCTATTTTTCATGCGGTAAACAAGATTTCTTATATCAAGATAATCTCGCGTTTAAAAAACACTTAGAAAACTTGGGGATTCCTTTTGTTTATGAAGAATCCGATGGTGATCATAATTGGGATTTTTGGGATACATACATTCAAAAAGCATTGAAATTCATGTTCGATAAGTAAAAAAGCCACTCGATTGTAAGAGAGTTTATCTCTTGTCAATTGAGTGGTTTTTTTATTTTTTAAGAAATACTTCTAGTATTTGTGTCGTTTCTATAAATGCTTGTATCTTTTCTTCTAACTGTATCTTGCCCATCGTAGTGATTGAATAATATTTTCGTTTAACTTGATTGTTTCCTTCCATCCAATAGGATGAAATCAACCCTTGTTGTTCTAGACGCTTAAAGGCGGTATAAAGCGTCGCTTCCGTTAATTCAAACAGATGATTTGAACGTTCTCTGATTGTTTGATTGATTTCATACCCATAGGAATCGCTTTTTCGAAGGATTGACAATATAATGGCGTCCGTATGACCCCTCAGTAAGTCTCCATATAAGTTCATATGCTAACCTATCGATACCTTTTTATTGTACGATATGACAAATAGATTAAACTTGAGGTAATACTAATTAGGACCAAGACAGCTGCACTTCCACGATTAAACATAAAATACAAATGATCGTCTATTATGAAATTGATTGATAATAAAAAAACATTAAAGACAATCGGTTGTAAACTAAGTAGAATTTTATTGTTTCTCTTTAATCCGATTGAGCTTAGAATCAGAATTGATAAAACCGAAACCAAAATAACCCCTGAATAGAATAGATTAGTCTCCATACCGATAAACGAGTTGATATAACGTGTTGAAATTTCGGTATCTTCATTCATATTTTCGATCGTAATAGGCATAATTGCTAGAATTAAAGTCGGCAATAAGCCTGTTACAAGATATAGATAGATGTATTCCATCCGGATGTGTTTGAGGATTGTTTTATGATTTTTAACGACATACGGTATTATTTTGAACAAACAATAGAACATTGATAGGACCCCAGGTAGCAAGACCAGTGCCTGACCAATGATATTAACTGACATCGTGACTTCTTTTGCCGGATTGCTAAGCATGATAATAGAAAAAGACGTTGTTACGAACTGAATAATAAAAGCGGTTAAAATCACCCAAATGTTTTTGTTCTTCTTGTAATACCATATAAAGGAGAAAATGATCCCAACAGGTCCTATTAATAGTAGAAGTCCGTAACCAAATTCCAACGTGATCATTTTAAATATTTGTGTTATAAAAGGGTTATTCCATTGACCACTTTTTGTTTGAATAATCGTATTTACCAAATAACCAACTGCGTTAATGAAGACCCCAAATACATAAATCAACACAAGATAAATACTATCCATTTTACTATCTTCGGTGTCTTTCATAAAGTCTAAGGAGTCTTTAAGCTTTCCTTTAATTTGTTTTTCACCAGTCAAAAGATAATACTTGTATTTCAAACGCATGTATATCTTGTATGAAGTGATTGTAAACACAACAAATGTTAAAACAAATGAAATAATACTAATCATGATGAAGACGCCTACTAGATTTAATAGCTGATCTGGACTTATTTGATTATCAAGCTGCATAAAGCCTGTTAAAAAAGTAGCAATTGATTGTATGATAACGGCTGAAATGAATGCTAAATTAAAGGTCCAAAATGAAAAACAAGTCTTCATGTATTTGAATATTTTCCTTAGATACGCCTTATAAAGTTCGATATCCATATCTGCTGACTTAACATGCATGGCTTTTGCATAAAGATAGTAACTCCCAACCGCGTACAGTGAAATGCTAAAAGCGGTGAAAATTGCACCAATAACACCATTAATTAGTAGTAAAATAGTCGAAAATATGGCAAATATGACTGATGTAATCAGTGCATACTCTGGTAATGCTGGTGTTGATCTTTGAAACTCTAATGGCACATCCTCATTTTGTGGTGCTTGAAAGTCACCCATTGATTTAATTGATTCAACGTAGGCTTTTTCCTGTTTTTCCCCATCTTCGATCAACGAATTGTAACGATCAATCAAATTTGAAATAATCTCTTCTTTTAAGTCTTCTAACCCCTCTCTATGATCAAATCTAAAATAGTGGTTAACGTAATTTCTAATTTGTTTTTCCATATGCCCTCCATACCTAATCTGTTTATGTATAAATAATATCACCGTCATACCTAATCTGTCAAGGTATAACAAAAAAAAGAATGAACCAGCCAAGGGGTTCATTTTTTCTTCTTTACGATTCAAATAATTAGAAATCAAGCATGTGTCCCATTTTTTCTTTTTTGGTTTTCATGTAAAATTCATTTTTCTCATTATGATTTAATTGGATTTTCACACGATTTGTAATCTCAATCCCATAACCTGATAACCCGTGTATCTTTTTAGGATTATTTGTCATTAATCTAATTTTCTTGACACCCAGTTCTACTAACATTTGAGCACCAATCCCATAATCTCTTAGATCATCTGGAAAACCAAGTGCTAGATTAGCTTCTACGGTATCAAGACCTTGATCTTGTAGGGCGTAAGCTCTAATCTTGTTAATTAGACCGATACCTCTACCTTCTTGTCTCATGTAGAGAATGATACCTCTACCTGCTTTTTCAATTCGTCTCATAGCAGTATGCAATTGTTCACCACAGTCGCAACGCTTTGAACCAAAAGAATCTCCGGTTAAGCATTCAGAGTGAACCCTCATTAACACTGGCTCGTCTGTTGTAACATCACCTTTAACTAAAGCCACGTGATGTTCACCATTCAGTTTATTAATAAATCCGATCATTTTGAATTCGCCATACCGCGTTGGCATTTTCGCTTCGGCCACTTTCTCAATTAGAATTTCATTTTGGCGTCTTTCGTAAATAATATCAGATATTTTTAATACTTGAAACTCTTTTTTTGACTTTTCTAAGTCTTTTAAGAGCACTTGTTGCCCTTTGTCATCGGTATTTAAAGAAGCCACGCAAACCGTAGGTACATTTGCCATACGTGCAAGATCGATGATTGCTTCAGCCGGTGCAGCACGTTTTAATAGACCACCTTGTTTGGTTGCTAATAACGGAAATGAGCCTGATAAGTTAAAGGAATCAAATTTTTTACTTGAATCTAATAATAACTCAATGGTTTCTTTGAACCCCTGTGCCTTGAATCCATGATCGACTTTTTTTGCTGAGATACTTGCGTAATCTTCATCGTATTCAAGTGTACTATTTTTCTTAATATTCGTGACTTCACCAAATCGTTCATAGTCCACACAAATTCGAGCTTTATAAGTTAACCATTCAGTCAGTGCAAGTTCACTAATGTTTTGTCCAAATCCAGCGTAGTACGTTTCATTTTCCAAATTTTCATCATCTACTAAGATAATCTTGTTCTTTTCTTTCAAAATTGCTAAGCCTTCTTTAACTGTTAAAAACGTAATCATATGTCTCCCTCTTTTCTTGGCGTGGCCTTGATTATGTAATCACTGCCTCGTTTAATCACTTTGTTAAAATCTAATTTACAACTTTCTTTTAATGTTTCAAATCCAACACCTTCAACCGCACTTTTTGCAGTCACGCCACCAATAATGATTGGAGATATGGTCGAAAACAGTCGATCAAACAAACCACTTTCAATAAATGAGAAGTGTATCGTCGAGCCGCCCTCAACCAACATTGAATGAATGCCTTTTTCTTTTAGAATTTGAAGGACACGCTTTAAATCTAATGGCTTCTTGTCCGTATCTAGTGAAATGACTTCATGTCCTTTTTCCATTATTTTTCTTACTTTATCGAAGTCAACTGACTTTCTTGTAAAAATGATGGTCTTTGCATGATTCAGTTGACTCAAAATAGGTTCGTTTAAATCGATTTTCAAATCACTATCGAGAACCACTTTAATTGGGTCTTTTGAATGTCCCTTTAACCTTGTTGTCAACAATGGATGATCAATCATCACGGTATTTATTCCCACCAATATGGCATCATGACTATTTCTAAGTTGATGAACAAACGTCCTCGACTTTTGACCTGAAATATACTTTGAATCACCTGTTCTAGTTGCTATTTTGCCATCAAGCGACATACCAAAACTAAGCGTCACGTATGGTCGATGCTTTAATAAGCCACAATACACCTCATTTAGCTCTTTAAATCTAGGATCATCTAAAAAAAATTGATTTGCGTAATCTATTATTTCTACATTACTTGACATGATATAAATCCTGGGTTTATTTAATCTTTTCAAACACTCATTTAGTTTTAAGTTGTCATATAAAAAAGAAACATACAAATCGGTATCTCTGTTTTGAATCAGGTTCAATTCATTTATGTTGTAATAATTCAATTTGCCTTGATCGACTTCCAATATTAGAAAATAGGGCGAATCGCTTCTTTCGATGAATTGTTTTTTCGTTCTTAAAAACAACGAATTAATAAACTCTTTATTCACTGAATCGCCCCCTCTAGTTAGGTATCTATCTTTATTTTATCTTAGCATGCTTTGATAGTCAAATAACTAAACTTGAAAATCTATATTAAGGTATTATTTTTCAATATTATCATTTGTTTATTATGCTTTTTTCTTTTTAAATATTGATAAAATTATGCATATTTAAATCTTATATATTTATATATAAAAAAATGACTATGAATGAACAGCCATTTCTTTTTCAATTTTAAAATATTTGATTGTTTTTGTGCGTACCATTGGTTATAAATATTATCCATTCTGCGATATTAACTGCGTGGTCGCCGACTCTTTCAAAATATTTAGCAACCATCATCACATAGATTGCCTCATTGGGATCAATTTCATCTTTTTTGAGTTCTTCTGTGATTTTATAAATCAATCTTGAAAATAATTCATCGACCTGATCATCTTCATTGATTACCGTTCTTGCTAAGTGTTCGTCCAGTGTAATTAATGCATCAATTGATTTCAAAACCATGGATTCGATAATTTCTGCCATTTGAGTTGTTATCGGCATGACTCGATTGTTTCTTGTTTGTGTTAAATGCAGTGTCATTTCTGCGATATCTGAGGCATGATCACCGATGCGCTCTATGTCAGTAATCAGTTTTAAAATGCCTGTGACAAACCTCAAGTCTTTTGCAACTGGTTGTTCTTTCCAGATGATTTTTATTGCTTGTTTTGCAATATTTTCTTCTAAGTTATCGACCAATTCATCATTTTTCATGACTTGTTTAGCTTTATCAAAGTCATTTTGTTTAAATGCAATTAAACCTTCTTTTAAATTTTCTATGGCAATTCTGGCCATTTCTTTTACGGATTGTTTTAGCTCTTGAAGTTCTTGTTCGAGTGTGATTCTTGCTGTCATATTATCCAAACCTTCCTGTAATGTAGTCTTCCGTTTTCTTGTGTTTTGGTGATGAAAATATTTTTTCAGTTAAATCATACTCAACTAAGTCACCATTTAAAAAGAATGCCGTTTTATCAGAGATTCTCGCCGCTTGTTGCATATTATGCGTTACAATGACAATGGTGTATTCTTTTTTTAACTCAACTATTAACTCTTCTATTTTTGCTGTTGACACTGGATCGAGCGCTGAGGTTGGTTCATCCATTAAAAGGACCTCTGGATTAATCGCTAGTGCTCTTGCGATACATAGTCTTTGTTGCTGCCCACCAGATAAACTTAGCGCAGAATCCTTAAGACGATCTTTTACTTCCTCATAAAGTGCTGCTTTTTTTAGTGATTCTACCACAATACGGTCAAGTTCACGTTTGTCTTTGACACCCTGACATCGATTGCCGTAACAAACATTGTCATAAATTGACATCGGAAACGGGTTTGGTTTTTGAAAGACCATCCCTACTTGCTTCCTTAGATTAATCACATCCATTTTTGAGTGATAGATTGGTTCATTTCGGTACATGATGTCACCTGTGACTTCACAACCTTGAATTAAATCATTCATTCGATTTAGTGTACGTAAAAACGTGGTCTTACCACAACCCGATGGTCCGATGAGTGCAGTTACTTCGTTTTTATGTATGGTCATATTTATGTGTTCAAGCGCTGTTTTCGTGCCATAATCGACTCTTAGGTCATTTACTTGAAATAAAGCATTAGACATGGTTATTTATCCCCTTTAGTGTGAATTTTCTTGCGATCAGTTTGATTAGCAAGTTTAAGGTTAATACAATTAATAAGATGATGAGTGCGATTGCCGCTGAAAGTTCAACATTGGCTGGTTCGTCACTCATCATTTGCCATATATGAACCGATAGTGACGCACTTTGTGTTGTTAAACTTACCTCATCCTTGATTGTTGCACCGATGGCAAATACTAAGGCTGCAGATTCACCAATGATGCGGCCAATCGATAACAGCGTTGCAGTTAGTATACCTCCAAACGCATTTGGAAGAATAATCTTAAATGTGGTTTGATGTTTCGTTGCCCCAAGTGCAATGGACGCTTGTCTGTATTCATCAGGCACAACCTTAAGTGATTCTTCGGTTGTTCTAATAATCACTGGTAGTAGAATAACTGACATCGTCAATGCACCTGAGATGATGTTTCCACCTGTTGCACTAGTCAACCTAATTGTTAAAGGTACAAATACGGCTAAGCCCATCAAGCCATAAATGATTGATGGTACACCAGTCAACATTTCAATCAATGATCGTAACACCTTATTTACCCTGTTCGGCTTTTGGTACTCATTTAAGTAAATCGCTGCCCCAATCCCAATGGGTAAACTAAATACAAGCGACCAAACAATTAAATACAACGTCGTCACAATTGATCCTCTAATTCCACCACCAGGGACTTGAAACTCGACTTCTCTAAAGTTATCGACTAAATCCAA
>Ga0265295_1008240_pt1 | contig 11636 bp, 9 predicted proteins | sample Munlansysbiofilm_FD_192503 | JGI IMG/M metagenome (GOLD analysis project Ga0265295, IMG submission 192503) | Leachate microbial communities from a municipal landfill in Southern Ontario, Canada - Methane capture system biofilm | ecosystem: Engineered > Solid waste > Landfill > Unclassified ... | reverse complement strand
ATTGTGTAGTGGATGGCCGCCGTGCCCGAAGCCAGGGCCAGGGCGGCCTTGCCGCCTTCAAGCTGGGCCAGACGCGTCTCCAGCACCTCCTGGGTCGGCCCGCCCAGGCGGGTGTAGATGTTGCCCAGCTGGCGCAGGGCAAAAAGGTCGGCGGCGTGATCCGCATCCTTGAACAGGTAGGCCGAGGTGCGATGCACCGGAACGGCGCGGGAGCCCGTGGCGTCAGGTGCATAACCGCCGTGCAGGGCTTTGGTTTCAAATCGTTGCATGGTTCCTCCTGTCTGGACTCTGCCAGACTGCGCGTCGATCATGAGGCTGTTTGATGTCGAAATATCTCCCCGAGACCGTTCAAAAACCGTTCTGGCAAGGCGCGACCTGATTTTGGCGGGCGCGGTGTAGCCGTCTACATAAACCCTTAAAAACCGGTGAACAACGCAGCCCGGAACAGTTTCGAAATATCTCCCGAGACCGATCATAAGCCGTTCTGGCAAGGCGCGACCCGATTTTGAAGGGCGAAGTGTAGCCGTCTACATGAGTACTTCAAAATCGGGGAAGCAACGCAGTCCAGAACAGTTATTGCAACATTTCTCCCCGAGACCGTTCAAAAACCGTTCTGGCAAGGCGCGAGCCGATTTTGGCGGGCGCGGTGTAGCCGTCTACATAAGCCCGCCAAAATCGGGGAGCAACGCAGTCCAGAACGGATTTTTCAACGGTCTCGGATCATGAAGATTCCGTATGATGCGAGGAGATTGGGCCAAAACCGGACCTCACGCACGCTCCCATCGCCGGACGGGTTCACGGCCAGGGAGCGGATGATGGAAAAGGGCACGGCACGGGAATAGGCCCGAAAATCCTCCAAACTCAGCACCCTGATGTTTGGAGTATTGTACCACTGATAGGGCAGCTCCGGCGTGACCGGCACATGCCCGGAAAAGGCCATCTGCAAGCGGACCGGCAGACAGCAGAAATTGGGAAAGCTGACGATGCCCCGGCGGCCGACCCTGAGCATCTGCTGCAAAAGGACCGTCGGTTCAAAAGCCTGTTGCAGGGTCTGGGACACGACCACGTAGTCGAAGGCCTTGTCGGGAAAGCCCGGCAATTCCTTGTTGATGTCGCCGTGGATGACCGACAGGCCTTGGGCAATGCAGGACACGACCTCGTCCTCGTCGTGCTCAATGCCAAGGCCACTCACCTCCCTGGTGTCGCGCAGAAAACGCAAGAGCTTGCCGTCGGCGCAGCCAAGGTCCAGCACGCGGCTGCCCGGCTCGATCCAGGAAGCCACGACGCGCAGATCAAAACGCAGCTCGTGTCCGTCCCCTGCGCAGTGTTCAGCAGCCATGCAAACCTCCCAGAAATCCCCGGATCACGGTTTCAAGCCTCTCGTCGGGGAGCAAAAAGGCGTCATGCCCCCAAGGGGCGGTGATTTCGCAAAAACTCACGTCCCGTCCAAGGCTTTTCAGCACGTCCACGACCTGGCGCGATTGGTAGGTTGGGTAAAGCCAGTCCGAGGTGAAGGACACGAGCTGAAATCGAGCACTTGTCCCGGCCAGGGCGCGCCGCGCCGGGCTGTCCTGGTTCGCCAGATCCAGATCGAAATAGTCGGCGGCCTTGGTCACGTAGAGAAAGGCGTTGGCGTCGAAACGCTCCACGAATTTCTTGCCCTGATGGTGCAGGTAGCTCTCGACCTGGAAATCACCCTCGAAATTGAAGGCAAAAGAGCCCCCGCGCAGCTCGCGGCCAAACTTCACATGCATGGACTCGTCGGAAAGATAGGTGATGTGTCCGATCATGCGCGCCACGGCCAGACCCAGGTCCGGGCGCACGCCGTCGTAATAGTCCCCGTTCTTCCAGTTCGGGTCACTCATGATGGACTGCCGGGCGACCTCGTTGAAAGCGATGGCCTGGGGCGAATGGCGGCTTGTCGTGGCCAGGGCCAGAATGCCGTCCATCATGTCCGGATAGGCTACGGACCATTGCAGGGTCTGCATGCCGCCAAGGGAGCCGCCGGTCACGGCCAGGAGGTGCTCAACGCCGAGAAAGCGGACCAGTTCGCGCTGGGCGCGGACCATGTCGGGAATGGTCACCAGGGGAAAATCAAGGCCCCAGTAGCGGCCCGTGGCCGGATTGATGGAGGATGGCCCGCAGGAGCCCATGCAGCTGCCCATGACGTTGGAGCAGATCACGAAATAGCGGTCCGTGTCGATGGGCTTGCCCGGCCCCACGTAATGCTCCCACCAGCCGGGCTTGTCCTCGCCTTCGTGGTATCCGGCCACGTGGGCGTCGCCGGTCAGGGCGTGGCAGACGAGCACGGCGTTGGAGCGCTCGGCGTTCAGTTCGCCATAGGTCTCGTAGGCCAGGGACACGGGCCCCAGCCCCACCCCGCTGTCCAGAACCATGGGGCTTGGCGGATGGGCGAAGGTGAAGGCTTTGCTGCGGACAGGACCGACGGATGGCTGGGTCATCGGATTCTCCAGGATAAAGTGGACGCTTTACGGTCTATGAAGCCCCGGCCTTAAGGTCAAGGTCAACGCCTGGGCTCTGGCCCTCCCGGACTCGCCGTGATATGTTCGGACACAAACGAAAACACCCTGGAGGCAATCATGCTCAGATCGGATATTTTAGACCAGCTCAGTTCCACGGCAACCTGGGACATGATCATCATCGGCGGCGGAGCCACGGGCCTTGGCTGCGGCGTGGACGCGGCCAGCCGCGGGTACAAGACCCTGCTCCTGGAGGAGCGTGATTTCTCCCAGGGCACGTCCAGCCGCTCCACTAAACTGGTCCACGGCGGAGTGCGCTACCTGCAGCAGGGCAACCTGGCCCTGGTCATGGATGCCCTGCACGAGCGCGGCGTGCTGCTCCGCAACGCCCCGCACCTGGTCTACAACCAGGCCTTTGTCGTGCCGGACTACAAATGGTGGGAGCGCCCCTTCTACGGCGTGGGCCTCAAGCTCTACGACATGCTGGCCGGAAAACTCGGGTTCGGACGTTCGCGAGTCCTGTCACGGGCCAAAACCCTGAACATGATCCCCAACCTCGAACCCACGGATTTGCGCGGCGGGGTCATCTACTTTGATGGCCAGTTCGACGACTCGCGCTTGGCCATCACCCTGGCCCACACCATGACGGACCTTGGCGGGCTGCCGGTCAACCACATGGGCGTCAGCGGACTTTTAAAAGATGAGGACGGGTTGGTTTGCGGCGTGCAGGCCAGGGACTCCCTGACGGGCGAGAAGCACGAGCTTCGGGCCAAGATCGTGATCAACGCCACGGGCGTGTTCGTTGATGACATCCGGCGCATGGACGACAATGACGCGGCAAAACTCATCGCCCCGTCCCAGGGCATCCATCTGGTCCTGGACAAGTCCTTCTCTCCTGGCGACACGGCCATCATGGTGCCGCACACCGACGATGGCCGGGTCATCTTTCTGGTGCCCTGGCACGGGCGCGTGCTTGTCGGGACCACGGACGTGGCCCTTGAAGCGTCAAGTCCGGAGCCCCGGCCCATGGAAGAGGAAATCACCTTCCTGCTTGAACACGCGGGCCGCTACCTGACCCGCGACCCGAAGCGCAGCGACATCCTGAGCGTCTTTGCCGGCATCAGGCCGCTCATCCGGGCCGAGGGCGAAGACAAGACTTCGTCTTTGTCCCGCGACCATCACCTGACCATCTCCCAGAGCGGCCTGGTGACCATCGCGGGCGGCAAATGGACTACCTACCGCAAGATGGGCGAAGACGCCGTGACCCAGGCCGCGCGTTTCGCTGGCCTGCCACCCCATTCCTGCAAGACCGAGAACCTGCCCCTGCACGGCTGGCTGAGCGGCGTGGACCCGCGCGACCACCTCTCTGTCTACGGCAGCGACATCGAGGAAATCCGAGAGATGATCCGGCGCGACCCGCAGCTGGGGCAGCCCCTGCACTACAAACTGCCCTACCTGCGGGCCGAAGTGGTCTGGGCCGTGCGCCGCGAATGGGCCAGAACCCTATCCGACGTGCTCAGACACCGCACCCGCGCCCTGATCCTGGACGCAAGCGTGAGCATGATCATCGCCCGCGACGTGGCCGAAATCATGGCCCGCGAACTGGACATGGGCAAAGACTGGATCGAGGAGCAGGTGGGGGCTTTTCGCGAACTGGCACGCAGCTATCTTGCGGACTGAAAACGGCGCGGCGGGCAGGGCCCGCCGCGATCCGAACAAGAGAAATAGACTTTATGCCGACTGCCCAAAAAATTCAAAATTCGCAGCCTGTTCCAAAATGGTGAGATGCGAGGAAGCGAAAAAGTCCAGGACGCGCGGTGTATTGAGCTGATGCGCGGCCTGGACTTTTTCACTGACGCGGAAGATCGCCGTTTTGGGGCGCTCTGTCAGGCCTCGAACACGGCCCAGGGGAAGTCGGCGTCGTCCAGCAGCGTCAGGGTTGCGCCGGGCAGTTCCACCGGCGCTCCGGCAGCAGCTTCGGGCCAGGCCAGGGTCACGAGCCCGCCCCTGGCCGCCGAGGTCACCCCGACAATGGAATCTTCCACGGCCATGCACTCCTGCGGCGCGAACCCGGTTCGTCTGGCTGCCTCAAGGTACGGGTCGGGAGCGGGCTTGCCATTGGCCACGTCGTTGCCGCAGACCGTAAAGGCCATCAGATCCCACAGTCCCAGCACGCGCAGGTTGGCCTCGATGACCGGGGCCTCGCCGTTGGACACGGCGGCCTGAAGCACGCCCAGCTCGTGCAGACGCTTGACCGCGTCCACGGGGCCGGGGCGCATCATGTCCGCGCGCAAGCCTGCCATGTAGGCGCGGGCGCAATCGGCGCGAAAATCGTCCTCGGTCAATCCGGCGGGCACGCGCCGTTGCAGGATGGCCCACTTCTCGGGCATGGTCTTGCCCAAAAGCTCAAGGTTGGCCTCCTCGGTCAGGACGTAACCATGCCTCGCGCACCAGTCGCGGATGACTTCAAAATGCAGGCCCTCGGTGGTGATGAGCGTGCCGTCGATATCCCAAAAAACGGCCTTGGGCCGCTTCACAAGCGTCATTTTTCCTCCTTGTTGCATGCTTCCAGCGCGGCCTTGGCCCTAGCCGGAAAATCGGTGATGATGCCGGCCGCTCCCTCGCGGGCCAGCCAGATCATATCTTCCTTACGGTTCACGGTGTACACGTTGGTTTCAAATCCGGCCTCGGCAAAAGCCGCGATGCGTCCCGGAAAAAGGCCTTTTTGCGCCGGATGCACCGCCACGGCTCCCAGATCCCGCAGCCGCGCCACGATGTCCTGCGTTGAGGCGGCCATGGCCTTCTCGTCCAGCAGCAGGCCCACGGGCACTTCCGGACAGAGTTCGCGAAACAGTTCCAAAGACTTCGGCCTGAAGGACGAAACCAGTACCCGCCCATGGAGGCTTGCGGCACGGATCAAGGAAGCAACCGCCCCGACCAGCCCCGCATCGTCACCGCCGAGCATATCTTTTATCTCCACATTGACTTCCAGCCCGCTCTCGCGAGTCCAGGCCAAGGCCTCGGCCAAGGTGGGAACCGTTTCCCCCGCGAACGCAGCGAGCGTGCCAGCCTCTATCTCCCCCGCCGCCACCGTGCCGAAAGGATCGCGCCGCGCGAACCAGCTTCCGGCGTCCAGGCTGCGGATCTGGGCCAGGGTCAGCCGGTTCACCACATGCTGCCTGCGCGGAGGCATGCCCGGCCTCACCGCGATGTCCGTGACGCGGCGCAGGCCATGGTCGTGCGTGACGACGACCTCGCCATCAAGGGTCAGGTGCACGTCCAGCTCCCAGCCGTGGGCGCCCTGGGCCAGGGCGGCGCGGGCCGCGGCCATGGTGTTCTCGGGGGCCGCGCTGCGCGCCCCGCGATGGGCCCAGACCTTGGGTAAAGAGAAAGGGTGAGGCATGGCGGGCTCCTTGTTTGGGGGGAAGGCAATGGACTAAATGGACGCCATGGACTTTATAGACCAAATGGACACCCCATCAAGAAGGGCCCGGCTTGGCCCGTCCATATGGTCCATGCCGTCCATCTAGTCCATCTCGTCCATCTGCCCCACTCGCCACTTTCCTCAGTCTGGGCTGAGGTTTCGCCCGCAAGGCGGTACTCCATGGCTTCGATCTCGTCCAGATTCTTACAGGCGAGGTTCTCGCTGTTTCATGATCTCAACAATGGTTCCCAAAAGCTCCGCGATCTCGAAAGGTTTGGACAGATAGCCGTCCATGCCCGCCGCCAGAAACCTGTCCCTGTCTGCGGCCATGGCGTAGGCGGTCATGGCGATGATGGGCACCTCGTGCATCCTGTCACCGGCCTGGCCCCGGCGAATGGCCAGGGTCGCTTCGATGCCGTCCATGCCCGGCATCTGAATGTCCATGAGCACAAGATCAAAATCGCTTCGCCGCAGAGCTTCGACGGCCTGATTGCCGTCGGTCGCGGACTCGACTGCCGCGCCATGCATGAGAAGCAGTTTTTCGACCAGCACCATGCTGAAGGCATCGTCCTCGACAAGAAGAATCCGCATCCCGTTCAGGGGGTCCGGTCCGGACCAAAGGCGTCCGTTTGCCTTTTCGCGGCAAGCGTCCGTGGTCAAAAACTCCAGACTAAAAACGATTTGCGTTCCCACCCCGACCTCGCTGACCACGGCCATGCTGCCGCCCATGAGATCCACCAAGCGCTTGCAGATGGACAGACCCAGGCCCGCGCCCTGGTGACTGCGCGTGTACCCCTCGCTGACCTGGGAAAACGGCCTGAAAAGCAGGCCAAGCTTGTCGTCGGGAATGCCGATGCCCGTGTCCCGCACGGAAAAAAACAGGCGGCATTGGCCGGGGCGCAGGTCAGACAGCCGGGACACTTCCAGACTGACCCCGCCGGAGGGAGTAAATTTCAAGGCATTGCCCACCAGATTGGCCAGAACCTGCTGCAGCCGGGCGGCATCGCCTACAAGCACGTCCGGCACGGAAGAATCCAGGACTGTGTTCAGCTCCAGCCCGCTTTCCCTGGCGATGGGCATAAAAAGGGCCCTAGTCTGGGCAAGAATCTCCCCCATGTCCATGGGTGCGCTGCGGATGCTCAGCATGTTGGCTTCGACCCGTGAGATGTCGAGAATGTCCGTCAGCAGCCGCACCAGGCGCCGACAGGATTCCAGGGCGGTGTGGGCGTATTCGTCCTGCTCCCTGTCCAGACCCGTGAACTGCATGAGCTGGAGCATGCCCATGACCCCGTTTAGAGGCGTGCGCACCTCGTGGCTCATATTGGCCAGAAACTCGGACTTGGTTCTGGTGGCGGCATCGGCTTCCTCCTTGGCCCGGCGAAGACGCTCCTCCATCTCCTTGCGCTCGGTCACGTCGCGGGAGATGCCCGCGAAGGACTCAACGCGCCCTTGGGCGTCCGTCAGGGTTCCGCCCTTGGCCACGAGCCAGCGCCAGGAGCCGTCCCGATGCCGAAACCTGAATTCGGCCTCATCATGGGGACTGCCCTGCTCCAGCGACTGCCGCAGGAGTTGCCCCATCCTGACAACGTCGTCTTCATGGACATAGTCCGTAAAAGAAGTGCCCATGACCTCTTCCGTACCATACCCCAAAAGCGACTTGAATGTGGCGGAAGCGTAGATGAAGGCGAGATGTCCCGGATCCAGCTCGAAAATGATGTCGTTGGCGTTACCGACGATGGTTTCAAAGCGGTTCCGGCTTCGCCCCAGCTCGATATTGGTTTCGCGCAGCCGAGTGAAGGTGCGGGACAACCCGCCGATCATGCGCCCCATGGCCACTACAAAAAGCAGACTCAGAAAGACGAAAGTGGTCGACGATGTGACCCAGGACGAAGGCGTAAAGAATTCGATGTTGGACCAGCCCGCAAAATCTGCCTGCAGCAGATGCGAGTACGAAAACAGGACCACGATCTGCAGGGCGAAAACACCCAGCCCGTAGCCGATGCCCAGCACCACCGTGGCGAATATTCCCGACGCGAAAAGAAATATCCTGCCGCTGCCAAGGGGCCCGACGGTGAAGATGGCGATCATGCCCGCCGCGAAGAGAAGCGCCACCCCGGCCAGGGCTCGCGCCCTGAAAGGGATGAAGCGCACAAAAGTGATGCACAGCGCAAAGAGGTAGCACAGGCTATACAAAAACAGGTTGGAATAGAGGCCGTCGTTTACGGCCTGAAAGAGGCTCCTGGCCAGAACGGGAAGGGCAAAGACGCAGATGAAGGAAAAAACGGCGGTGAACGTACTTTCCTGCCACTGTAGCAGGGTACGCGTCTGGTCCGAAAAAAAAGTCTTCCTGATAGGCGAAAGCATGCGCCTCCTTCTCATGAACAGGCTCACGGTAGAGGCAACCGCCATTTGAATGAAGTCGCGCTGGGCGCATTTCAGGGGTTGCGCGAAACTCAGAAAAAAAATCAAACTCAACGGGAATATTTTAAAAAGCTATGAATACTCCCTCTTGATCTGGAGCATGCGCGCCTCGGCCCGCAGAAAAGCGTCGACCACGTCGGGATCGAACTGGGTGCCGCGCCCTTCGACAATGATGCTTCGCGCCACCTCATGGCTGAAGGCATCCTTGTACGTCCGGACCGAGGTCAATGCGTCGTAGACATCTGCAAGGGCCATAATCCTGGCCGCCAAGGGAATTTCCGCCCCGGCCAGGCCGTCAGGGTAGCCCGTGCCGTCCCAGCGTTCGTGGTGACTGTAGGCTATCTGGCAGGCATAGCTCAAGAAGGACTCGGTGCGGTGCGCAATGTGCTGCTCCGCCTTCTGCAGAGCCTTGTAGCCCAGGACGGTGTGTTGCTTCATGATTTCAAACTCTTCCGTCGTGAGCGGACCTTTCTTGAGCAGGATGCTGTCGGGAATGCCAACCTTGCCGATGTCGTGCAGGGGAGCCGATTGCGTCATCAGTTCAATGGTCACCTCGTCAAGCTCGTTTCCATAGCCCCCGTTCATCGCCAGTTCTTCAGCCAAAACACGCACGTAATATCTGGTCCTTTCAATGTGGTTGCCCGTTTCCAGACTTCTGGTCTCGGCCAGGGAGGTCAAACCGATGATGGAAGCTTCCTGAGCCTTGATCAGTTCCCTGTTGCTTTGCCAGAGCTTGCGCTCTTCCAGGGCAAACTTGATGAAACTCAAAACAACCATGTTCAGAACCAGGGCGATCTGAGCCCCCAATGGCGAAACCAGGTACCCCTGCCCCAAAAACACCAGAGCCACATGCCACAAAGCAAACACGCCAACGGCAACGCCCACGAAGCAGACCAGCGGCGTGACCGTGAGCAGCATGACCGTTGAACAGACCCCCGCGCCAAGAAGCATGAACAGTTCCGCGCCCAGACCCCACAGGGGCAGGCGCACGAAATCGCCGCGCAGGATATTGTCGATGATATTGGCGTGCACCTCCAGACCCGGCAGGTTGCGATCGTGGATCGAAGTGTGCGTGTCTCCCAGTCCAGAAGCCGTGGGGCCAATAAGCACCACCCGCCCGCGGATGTCCTCGGCATTGAAACTGCCGAGCAAAAGGCGGGATGCGGAAATCGAAGGGAACGAGTCGCGGCCGCCGCGAAACCGGATCATGAAATTTCCGTACCGGTCAATGGGCACTCGCCGCTGGCCGATAACCAAAGCGTACCCGTCCATATCCCGCGCGAACTGCACTCCGGGATCGCCCTCGAAATGGTTGATGGCCGACACATCGAGGCTGGGATAAAGCCAGTCCCCGTAACGTATGACCATGGGAACCCGCCGCAGCACGCCGTCTATGTCGGCGATGGAATTGATAAAGCCGTGGTGGGGGGTCGCGCGGCTCAACACGTCAATGCTGCCCAGCACCGACGACGCCTGAAATGGCGTAAAGCCGGGGGCAATGACCGTGTATGGCATGAGGGGAACAAGATATTCTTTTTGGGAAAAAACGCTGCCGCCATTTTTGAAAAGAAGCTTGAAACCCATGACAGCCTCTGTTTCGGCAATGGTTTGCGCCAGCATGTGGTCGTGATCCACGAATTTCGCGCCCGGAATAAACGACTGCGGACCGAAATCTCCCGGCAGTGAATGGCGGATCGCGCCGGACGAGGCCCTGTCAGCTTCGGCGAAAAGGATATCGAGCACGATGGACCTGGCTCCGGCCTCGTGCAAGACATTGATCAGGCGCTGAATCAGGTAGCGAGGCCAGGGCCACTGGCCGAATCTGGACATGGAGTCGTCATCGAGGCAGACCAAGAGCGGTGCCTCAGAAGAAACGGGGGCAGGGCGTTGCTGCACCAACAGATCCTGCAGCTTGGATTCGAAGTAGACATACGCGCCGGGCTTGAAAACCAGAAGAAAAGCGCAACCCAGCATGACCGCGCACGAGGCTATAAGAAAACGGATACTGCCCCAGTTTCTCAAAAAAAAGGCCGTCAAAAAATCAAGGCACGCGCGCATGTTCAATGGCGGACAACGACCTCGACCCGACGGTTCCGTGGCTCCTCGACATTGTCTTCAGTGACAACGAGGGGGTTGCCTTCCCCGTGCGAATCGATCCTGAGCAGCCGTTCATCAACGCCGACCTCGACAAGCTCCTGGGCGACTTCCCGCGCCCGGTCGAGAGCCAGTTCGGCGTTGGCTTCAGCCGCCCCCACCGTATCGGTGTGGCCAATGATACGGATGTCGGCGAGGGGCTGACCGGAAACCTGCTCCTTGATCCTCTGCAAAAGCAGCAAAGAATTCTCGTCCAGATCCGTGGTCCCGGAAACGAAATACAGCAGAAAATGCTCGGGCCTCTCAGGCTGGGCCTTCAAGGCGCCTGCAAACCGCTCGCTTATTTCATCATCGGACATCAGACGGGGCGATTCGGGGATTGCCTGGGGCATTTTGATTCTGGTGCTCTGATTCTTTTGCGTGAGAGCCTGCTCGCCGCCGTCTGTGCTGACCACTGCTTGGCCGACTTTCCCGTCCGGGTCATCGATCAGCACGACAGTGGTGCCCTTGGAGGCGCAGGCCGCGCAGAATAGTATCAATAACATGAAAAAAAACAGGTTGCGCATGTCAGTTCTCCACATGAACAAGGATGCGTGTTCCACGCAATGCGATGTTTGCTTCTGGCGTCTCTATTTTTACGGATTCAGGTGCAAGAGAACCTATCAGTCCGGAAAAATAGACAAAAGATCCTTTCAACATGCGCGTTACCAAAGAAAAAACTTTGTTTCGAGGCTGAAAAACAAAATTTTCTATGACAATGTAGCTATCAGGACCCATGGAGATTATTGTATCGTCTTCGAGAGTCAACCCAAGAGTACTGTTTTCATCAGTTTTCAAAGAATCTGAAATAAATAATGTATCGCCTATGGATGCTTTAAGTTCATTTCCTCCTCTTTCGATAAACGCAAATCCTTCCAGAGAGGTGACTTTTCCTGCAACATCCATGGCAAAACAAAAGTTGCATGCCGAGAAAATCATCAGGATAAAAAGAATTATTTTTTTCATAATGTTTTTTTATTTACAAGTTACAGTCGTAGAAATCACTTTCCTCTACCCCATATTTTGCCATTTTTTTCCGGGAAAACGTTTTTCCTAAATCCGTGAAAAAGTTGCATTGAATATACAGTTTTGAAACATTTTGTACTTGAAATAAATCAATGATACCGGTATATTGAACTTGCTTTTCCTGAACGATTTTTAGCACCCATTGGGTGCGA
>Ga0265295_1008239_pt1 | contig 11637 bp, 14 predicted proteins | sample Munlansysbiofilm_FD_192503 | JGI IMG/M metagenome (GOLD analysis project Ga0265295, IMG submission 192503) | Leachate microbial communities from a municipal landfill in Southern Ontario, Canada - Methane capture system biofilm | ecosystem: Engineered > Solid waste > Landfill > Unclassified ... | reverse complement strand
TGCAACGCGAAACCCGCCAGCAGGTGATAGATTGTCTTCAGGAATGGGGAGCTGAATTGATCGAGATTCCCTATACCGAGGGGATTTCATCTACCCGGCTCAATGCTGCGGTCAGGGAACTGGGAACCACTTCGGAGATCAGAAGAGCCGGCCTGAGAAGACTGATCAATGCCAAGCCCATCATTCGAATCATCGAAGCGCACAACGGCTTAACCGGCCTCATAGTAGAACACACAAAGGTCGAAACCGCTTCCGGAATCAAGGAGTTTGACGGCATGTGGGCCAGCAGCCTTACGGATTCCACTGTGCGAGGCAAGCCGGATATTGAGGCGGTGGATATTACCACCAGGCTGCGAAATATCAATGACCTTTTGGAAGTTACTACGAAGCCTATTATCTTTGATGGCGACACTGGTGGAAAACAGGAGCACTTCATTTATACAGTGCGTACGCTGGAGCGCGTAGGGGTTTCTGCAGTGATTATCGAAGACAAGATCGGGCTCAAGATGAACTCACTATTTGGCACCGATGTTGTGCAAAAACAGGATGATATAGAGCATTTTTGTGCTAAGATCCAAGCTGGCAAGAGAGCCCAGGTAACTGAAGAATTTATGATCATTGCCAGAATTGAGAGCCTGATCCTGAAAGCAGGGATGCAGGATGCCCTTGCCCGCGCCAGAGCCTATATTGATGCGGGTTGCGACGGCATTATGATTCACTCCAAAGACAAGAATCCCGATGAAATACTTGAGTTTTGTGAGGCGGCAAAGGATTTCCCCAAGCGAGTGCCAATTGTGGTAGTTCCTTCTACCTACGACACTGTTTATGAAGATGAACTCATGAAAGCAGGCGTATGCATAGTAATATATGCAAATCAGCTTTTACGCAGTGCCTACCCGGCGATGGTTGATACCGCCAAAAAGATTTTGAGCTCCGGCAGGGCCTATGAAGCCCGGGAAAACCTCATGTCTATCAAAGACATCATAACCCTCATTCCGGAGCGATCATGATAGATTCTGCTGCTTTTTATGATATACTCTCCCAGTGTGGGGTGAGTTTCTTTGCCGGAGTCCCCGATTCCTTGTTGAAGCATTTCTGCGCCTTTGTGAGCGATAATTGTCCTGAGACGAATCATGTGATCTGTGCAAATGAAGGCAATGCCGTAGCCATGGGAGTCGGTAGCTATCTGGCAACTGGCAAGGTCCCCCTGATCTATATGCAAAATTCCGGCTTGGGGAATGCCATCAATCCTCTCATGTCACTGGCAGATAAGGAAGTATATGCTATCCCGATGATCCTGCTGATTGGCTGGCGAGGCGAACCTGGGATAAAAGATGAACCCCAACATCTCAAACAAGGCCGGGTACAATTAGCTTTACTGGAAGCCATGGAGATCCCTTATAAAATAATCGCTGCCGACTCTACAGATTATGCTGAAATTGTGAGAAATATGGTAGAAGAGGCTAAGCAGAGCTGTACGCCAGTGGCGCTGGTAGTAAGGAAAGGGACTTTTGCAGACTACAAAACAAAAGCGTCTCCTGAAACCGCTTACACTATGTCACGCGAGGAAGCTCTGCAGGTAATCCTGGAAACAGACAGCTCTGACTGCATTATCTCCACAACCGGTAAAACATCCCGGGAACTTTATGAGTTACGAAAAAAAAGAGCTAGCGACAAACACGATTTTCTCACCGTGGGCTCCATGGGGCATAGCTCTTCCATCGCTGCTGCCATCGCGCTTTCAAGGCCGGAAATCAGGGTGATGTGCATCGATGGAGATGGCGCTCTGATCATGCACATGGGCGCTATGGCCGTGATCGGCAAGCTGGGTCTGGAAAACTTTGTACACTTGGTGATCAATAACTTCTGCCACGAATCTGTCGGTGGTCAAGCTACAGCCGCAGAAGCTCTGGATATGGAGCACCTGGCCAAAGCAGCCGGATACAAACACTATTATAGTGTATCCCAAGCCGGGCAACTCAGAGACGCAATGCTTAAGATCAAAGATCTTTCCGGCCCCATCCTTGTGGAAGTTCGGGTCAAGAAAGGCTCCCGCGCCGATTTGGGAAGACCCCAAAGCAGTCCCCAGGAAAACAAAGAAGCTTTTATGCATCAGATTAGGTGAACTTAATGATCTGGTCGCTGCAAAAGAGCTTCAAAGTGCTGGCTGGTGTAGAGCTGATCACTGCCCTGTCTTCATTGAACTTAAAGGGTGAGATCCTCTTAATATCAAGTTCGATCTTTGGACGGAATGGCACGGTAGCTCAAACAATTGAAAGCCTTCAATCTTGCAATGTGCAGGTCTATGCCAAAAGTATCACCAATCCAGATTTAGCGCAGATCAGGGACTTAGCCCTGAGTTTTGCAAACACCCGCTTTGACACCATCATTGCCTTGGGTGGAGGGAGCATCATCGATACGGCTAAGGCGCTGTCGGTAGTGCTATTAGAGCCGGATGGATTGTCTGCTTTAGACTGCCTTTCATTGGGGAAGGAGTTTCAGATTAGCGGCAGTATTCCCATTATCGCCATTCCCAGCACTTCTGGAACGGGAGCGGAATGCACACAGTTTGCCACCTTATGGGATTTAGCGGAGGGGAAAAAATATTCCCTGGAGTCGCCCCACTTGCTTCCGCAGCAGATAATTCTCGATCCACAGCTTACCGTAACTTTGCCTCGGGCTCAGACCCTTTACACAGGACTGGATGCTCTCTCCCATGCCACGGAGTCGCTTTGGAACAAGAACTTCAACCCGCTTGCCAAAGCCTGCGCGAAAGAAGCGATCGGAAGCATTGTGGAAAATTTACCTACCGTTTTAGAACAGCCCAAGAACCTCATTGCACGGACTGAGATGCAAAACGCCAGTTTCCTGGCAGGTATCGCAATTAGCCAAACCAAGACTGCGATTGCCCATGCCATATCATATCCCCTCACCTATAGATACTTGGTCCCGCATGGCCTGGCCGCCGCTTTTTCTATTCCAGCCCTATTCCGCTTCCTAAAATCAAGAGCATCATTGGATAAAGATAGCTATAAAAGCCTAAAACTATCTGCCAAATTTATCGAATCTTTGCAACTCTCGAATATCATGAAAACTTATCTTAGCCAGGAAGAGCTCATCAGTTTGGTAGGCGAAATGGCAAACCCTCAGCGATTTGCAAATTTCATTCTGTCTGTCTCAGCAGATGAACTCCGCGGAATTGTTATGGATTCTTATCAGGACTTTCAAGGGAAATAAATGCTAAGCATACAGCTATTGACCCTGACCCTAATTCGTGAAAATTAGTGTAAATTGGTGGACAGTTGCCTCCCATAATTCTCAATTCTCAATTCTCAATTTTCAATTAAAGCCCATTCGTCAAGTTTTTTGAACAAAAAACTTGACACCCCATCCCTCTTCAAGAAAGCTGTTACCCATGTATAAACGATATAAAAGAGCACCAAGATAGATGAACCGATTTGTTTCAAACAGCGGTATATGCGCTGCTGAACAAAACCAAAGTGATGACTTCGGCCTTGTCCTTTTCCGGACAATCCCGAAGCCCATTTTTGTTTTAACACTCGGTTTCATTGCTTCGTTTTTGCCCGATTTTATATCGCAATCCCTATAGAGTGTAGATTCTTTTCAACAGAGCCTTTTCGCTGTGCATGCATAAGCGACGAGGCGAAGCTGTATCTGCAAACACTTCCCACAAATATACACAAATAAAAGGTCACAAATGGACACAAATGACTCCAGTCAGGACTATCTGTATAAGAAAGAGTGTTACTCAATTGTCGGAGCTTGCATGGCTGTGCAAAACGAACTCGGCTCTGCCTTTTTAGAGCCGGGGTATCAAGAAGCCCTGGCTCTTGAATTCGATAAAAGAAAGATTCCGTACGTCAAAGAACGCAGACTCGAAGTCTTCTACAAAGACACTCTGCTGGAAAAGAAATACTATGCAGACTTCCTCTGCTATGATAAGATTATCCTGGAGCTCAAAGTCTGCAAAGACCTTGCCCCTCAGCACACAGCCCAAGCCTTGAACTACCTATCCGCCATGAAGCTAAACCTCGCCCTACTTGTAAACTTTGGCTCAACCAGGCTCCAATGGAAACGGATAATTCAGACCTAAGCTACCCCCAAGCAATCCCAGCTATTTGTGTACATTTGTGATCTTTTATTTGTGCCCATTTGTGGGAGAATGAATCACACTAATCAGAGGCTAAAACTATGAAGCGAGCAGAAGATGATTTTCAAGTCTAAATTATTCTGGGACACCGACCCCTCCAAACTTGATATAGAGCAGCACAAGTCCTACATCATCCCCCGTGTCATGGACAAAGGCTCTCTTGACGATGTCCGCAGAATTATGTCTCATTACAGCAAGGATGTACTCTTGCAAGTCTTGCAGGATGCACCGTATTTGGACAAAAAGACCCTCAGCTTTTGCGAACTGTATTTCGGGGTTCCCAGAGCAGAATTCCGAGCCTATCAAAGAAGCTTAACCTTCAAAACCTGGAAATAGACAAAAAATAGAATTTAGAATTTAAAATGTATGATGTAGAATTGAAGGGATCACCTCAGCTATCCATGCTAAACATGCTTAAAATACCTCAATCCTTTCGCCTCTATAATCTTCCCATAAAAATAATTATACATTTTACACTTTAAGTTTTACATTGATAGAAATTTTACATTATACATCCTACATTCTACATTATGATTAAGCATTCTTATCCTTTGCTTGATGAGCTTTCTTTGATCGAAGGAATCAGAGTTGCCAGCCTAAAAGACCTTGCCGCTTTTAAGCTGAACGCGGTTGCAGGCAGAGGCAGCAAGAAAGACTTCTGGGATGTGGCGACCCTGCTGGATCACTATTCCATGAAACAGATGCTGGACTTTTTTTCACAAAAATATCCCGTAGCAGATCTCTGGCACCTCATCAAGTCTCTTACCTATTTTGGCGATGCCGAAGCAGAGCAAATCCAGATTCTCGACCTTCAAGGCAAAAGCTGGGAGCTCATTAAAAACCTCATTCTGACAGCAGTGATGGAACTCCAGCCTATCAACGAATAGAAACAGGCATGAAGTGACTTTTAATTATACATTTTACATCCCACATTCTACATTATGTGTAACAAGCCATTTGTGTACATTTGTGATCTTTTATTTGTGTTTATTTGTGGGAGTAGCCTTCCGTATAGCGGATGACTTCATCTTTGCCCGGGATAACTCCTTGGGTCTGCATAAGCCCAAGCTTGAAAGTGCTAAGGTATCCCAGAACTGACTATAATTATCAAAATAACAAACGCCAGATTGAGATGACCACCATTAATTATACATTATACATCATAAATTATACATTAGCCAATCCCTGAGGTAATTATGCCCAATTCTACATTCTACATTCTACATTCTACATTGAGAAAAGTCTTTATTATTGTAATTCTCCTCGTTGTATTGATGCATATCTCCAGTTGTGACAAAGCCACCTCTCCTAAAACCGGCTCTATTGCTGGTAAAGTTTTGCTAATTGACGATACACAAGGAACTGAACAAACATACTCTGATTTGAGTGGAATTGTAGTGGCTGTATATCATAAAACTATTGTAGATACATCCTTGATTAGAATTAATGCGGAATATCCCGGAATTGGTTGTGGAATAACTGAATTTACAGAGTTTGATCATAGAGAACACTCTCCCATAAGAATAACCCAAACTGATACAGAGGGAGCATATTCCGTTGAATCCTTGCCTCCAGGCTATTATAATTGCGTTTTTATCAAAGAGAATTGGTCTTTGCGCTATGCATTAAATATAACTGTTTTAGGTGGCAAGGAACCATCAATTGTAAACGGTACATTATACCCAATAATAGAATTAAGCGGGCACATTAACGATAATGCATTATTTAAAGAAAATCATCATTATGTGTTTTCCGAGACTACAAATATTATGGCTCCAGTGATTTTAGAGGATGGAGCCCTCTTATCATTACAGCCTCAGGCAACCATTAATTTTTATAACAGCGTTACAGCCACTGGAGCTATTGATATGAAACGCGGATGGATGATAACTTCTTCCAGTGGATTATATGAGTATGGGGCAGACCTTATTGATTCTCTGGAAAAGGCGAACAATGTTACCTTTCACGCATCAATGCCAAGTTTCTCTCATGGCAAAGCTTCATGGCTTAATGGTGGACTGTGCTTTAAGGGTTCATTGACCAAGATTAACAATATACGCTTTATTAATAACGTCGAGTCCATAGTCATGAGGCAGTCCGACATATTAATAGAAAAAATAACCATAACTGATAACATATTTACGGCTATTAGCGGTATATCAAATCTACCTATGACATTAAACAAGTCTGTTATTATCGGTGCAGATACAGCAATAGAGCCTCTGACAACCGGATCGTATCACATATTTGATAACTATTTTTTGAATAATGGTATTGCGATAACTTCGCAATATAGCTATGGTGAAATCCGGCACAACAATTTTGAGCAAAATAAGCAAGATATCAAATTGTTGTATGATGCTGTGGGTATATCGGAGAACAACTTTTATCATTCCAGGATATTGACTATATCACAATATCGTAGAACTAGTCCAGTGCATGCCAATAATTTCTATGTAACGGATGGCTATTTTTTTAACATCAGGGGATCCAATGTGCCATATTCTATAGTTGATAATGATGTTGATGCAACTGGGAATTATTGGTATCCAAATAATCTTGAACAATTCATCCTTGATGCAAACGATAATGACTCGTATCCAAATCAACCATGCCCGCACTTTGTAATCACCGAACCATCTGCAAGCAGGCCTATTATTGGGGCAGGAATAAGAAACTGAATGCTTGATAGTCTGAATAACGCTGAGAGTATGAGCAATAGGTCAAAAAGCCCATTCATCAAATTGATAAACAGGATTGTTCAGGGAGAGAAAGATAATTGTCAGCTTATTATCACATTCATGACCAGATCAAAACATATATTCGTATATTTTTAGGGCTAAATAGTTTAGGACATCCCATGAAAGTAGTAATCCTATCAGGCGGTTTAGAAGTTTGGTTCAATTTTTTTAAAAAATTGATACCCAAGCTGCGCTCCAAGCAGCTCCAGAAAAGATATGAATACATCCGCGATAGATTATCAGCAACTATATAAGCTTCAAGATCGGGCCATAGCTGCGCTCCAAGATGTTCTGCAGGGCTTCTATCTAACCGGTGGCACAGCGCTGGATCGCTTCTATCTGCATCATCGCTATAGTGAGGACTTAGACTTTTTTATCAATGCCGCAGATGATTACAAGAGCAGGGGAAACAGGGTCTTCAGAAAACTGAAGATCTCCTTCAATAGTGCCCCAAAAATAGGTAATATAGAGATAAATTTATGAATGTATTAATCATCGTTCCAGCATATAACGAAGAAGACAGTATCTTGGCAGTAGCCAACGATATAAGAAAGCATTGTCCACAATTTGAAACGATTGTAATCAATGATGGTTCTAGAGATAATACAGCGGCTGTTGCTCGTAGTATAGGGTTGAATGTCATTGATCTGCCTTTGAATATTGGAATTGGAGGGGCAGTGCAAACTGGCTTTATCTATGCCGTAAGAAACAATTTTGATATAGCCGTTCAATTTGATGGAGACGGACAACATCAAGCAAAAGAAATTGAGACCTTAATTAATCCTATTTTAAAAGGGGATGCCGACATGGTAATAGGTTCAAGATTCTTAAACCTAAATAGTAATTTTAAATCAACATGGCTTCGCAGGGTTGGGATCAGATATTTTCAATATTTGAATCACGCTATTATTGGCAAGAAAATCACTGATTGCACATCAGGTTTTAGGGCATATAATAGAAAAGCAATAAAAATATTAGCAGATCATTATCCTGAGGATTACCCAGAGCCAGAGGCAGTTGTCACTATGGCAAAAAATGGCATCATCATCAAAGAAGTTCCCACACAGATGATTGCTCGGAAAGAGGGAGTATCCTCAATCAAGGGGATAACATCAGCGTATTATATGATAAAAGTTTCTATTGCTATTATCGTTGAATCACTCAAGCCGTGCCGTTATCAACGAGGTTAGTATGGGTGTAGATATTTTCCGGGTCCAAGTATTAGGTGTTTTTTCAAGTGTTTTAATGTTTCTTATAATATGGGGGCTGATACGAAGAGAGACGCTGAAAGTATCACATTCCTTAATCTGGATATTCATGTCGCTAATATTGTTCATCTTTTCAATATGGCGAGAAGCAATGCATTTTGTCTCAAGAATGATTGGTGTAGCCTATCCTCCTGCCATGCTGTTTATTTTGCTCATATTTGGTCTTGTAATGGTAATAATGCAGTTATCTATAATTATAACCAAGCTATCAATTGCTGTGAAAAGGCTAAATCAAGAAATGGGACTATTGAAACTGGATGTGCTTCGTAGTAGACAGCAGAAACTTAGCACAAGTAGCGACATTGAACATCCAAATACTGAGTTGTAATGAAAGCAAAATACTCATTCCAAAAAACATGTCTGTCAAACCATGTAGAACTGCCTTTTTTTGAGAACTTGGCTCACATAGCAAAGGAACATGAATATAGAGGGGTATTCGGAATACTCTGGTTTTATCTGGTCGTATTCAAGGATTATTGTTTGCATTTGTTAGCCAGAATTCTTCCCTTTAGCAGTATTGTCGTGTTTTTCCATAGATTAAGAGGGGTAACAATTGGCAACGGTGTTCATATCAGCCCTGGAGTAATAATTGACGATGTCTATCCATGCCTGGTAAAGATTGGTGATAGGGTTTCCTTGGCAGGCAATAATTTTATACTGACACATTCTAAACCGATGAAATTTCATTCTAAAGTTAGCGCATCATATCGTGCCCCAGTAATTATCGAAGATGATGCTTGGGTAGCAATTGGTGTAATAGTATTACCAGGTGTGAGAATAGGCAGAGGATCAATAATAGCTTCAGGAAGTGTAGTTACTAAATCAATCCCACCTTTTGTCCTTGCTGCTGGTAGTCCTGCCATCGTAAAAAAAGATATTGCCGAATTAGTAAGGCACAATTTTACAGAAGAAGAGTTTAGCCAAATCATGAGAGAACGGTTTGAGCAGTATAATTTCTAAAGATATAGCAAAGCATTTGCAGGATAGCACAAAAAGTATTATTACAGGAGATGGCATTGTCGGTAAGTAATAAGGATGAAATAGCTCTAAACAATTTTCTAACGTTCGACATAGAAGAATGGTATGATGGAGAGTTCACTCGAAACAAAGTGTCGGATGCAGATAGGTTAATATCTGGAATAGAAGCTCAAATTAATATTTTGATTGAACTTTGTGCTAAATATTATGTAAAATCAACTTGCTTCGTAACTGGTCAGCTTGCACATAAGAAACCTGATTTGGTCAGAAGATTGTTTGATAATGGACATGAAATAGCGAGCCATTCCTATTCCCACAACATGGTATCCAATATGACGCGCATCGAGTTTGAAGAAGATCTAAATAGATCAATTGAGGCTCTATCTGACGCTGTGGGCGTTTCTATAAAAGGTTTTAGGGCACCTTCTTGGTCAGTAAATGAAGAGATATTACCATGGTATTATGATGTGCTAAGCAAAGCGGGCGTAGAATATTCATCAAGTATATATCCTGGAAAAACATCATTGTTTGGAATACCTAATGCCAATCCAGACGTTCATTTTATTGAGCAGTTTGGGATTCTGGAAATACCCCAACAACTTGCGAAAATCGGAGCTACAAAGATTGGATTTGCTGGTGGAGCTTTTTTTAGACTGTTTCCCAGATTGGCAATCGAATACTTAATGGCTCAAAAGAATCATAAAGGGAAACCTGTATTCGTATATATCCACCCTTGGGAGCTTCAAAGTACAAGATACCCAATTAAGCTCAGTTTTAGTGAATACATGATAATGAACTGGGGTATTAGCTGGAATGTTAGTAAGCTTGCTTACATCCTAAATAAATTTGGCCCAACATTCATGAGAATGGGAGATTTTACTCGGACATACCAAGCAACAGCGTGTCTGGATTGAACGATATATGATTTATTGGATGATTTTGATTAGCTTTGGCCTTAGCGTCTATCAAGTGCTTTTGAAAATTGGCATTGAGCGCGGCAAGGTGAAAGAAGGTGGGCTAATTAAGTATTTATTCGTTTGGCAATTCATCGTTGCGAATGTTCTTATGCTGATACTTGGCTTATCTTGGGCTTTTGTGTTGCAAAAAAATGATTTTATAAAAGTTTATCCTCTCCTTGCATTTGCATACGTATGGTCATTGATTCTTGCTCGCCTTGTATTCCATGAAAAGATAAGCTGGAATAAACTAATTGGTGTGGGTTTCATCATAGCAGGCATAGTGGTAGCTAATGCATAGTTCTCATAAACCGACCAACAAGGTAGCAATGCTTATTGGTTTAAGCATTATGAGCTCATTCCTTATTGTAACTTCTCAGGTTTTGTTTAAGGTTGCTATCGCAGAGCTCAGTTTAATAAGTGTTATCGATATACTCAGCCTTATCGCGAATCCTTGCATTTATGCATGTTTAATTTCATTTATTGCTGGCAATGTTTTATGGTGGATGATAATAGGGAAATATGACTTTAGTCTTGCGTATCCCCTTGTGAGTTTGAACTATCTATTCGCCGTCATATACTCTATTGCCTTGTTTAAAGAACCTACTTCGGTTAAAATCGTGATAGGTATGATTCTTATTATCGTCGGGATTGTCTTTGTGACTAGCCAGTTTTCGGATAAAACCAATATTGACAGGGATGCGTAAAGCCGAATCTTTGGAAACTCGTAATACCGTCAAACAATATGCCATTTCAATGACTCATACTTATAATGGTAATTTACAAACATACTGAAGGATAGCAATGAAACAGCTTACAAGAAATGTTCACATTATCGGCACTGGATCCTATGCTCCAGAAACGGTTTACACCAATGAATACATTGAGACTTTTGCTCCCACAAATGCCGCTTGGATAGAGAAAAACCTCGGCATTAAAGAAAGGAGAATAGCCTCTGCTGATCAACCAACCAGTGATCTGGCCGCCAAGGCCGGGCTCAGAGCCATCGAATCAGCAGGCCTGATGCCAGAAGATATTGATCTTATTATAGTGGCGACATCCACTCCGGATCGCCTGGCTCCGTCCACCGCTGCAATCGTTCAGGATAAGATACAAGCTTATAATTCTGTGGCTTTTGATCTTGCGGCGGTATGCTCTGGCTTTCTGTTTAGCATGTCAACGGCTGCTCAATTCATTGCTACAGGAGTTTATAATAATGCCTTAGTGATTGGAGCCGATACTTTTTCAAAGATAATAGATTGGACAAGAAGAGATTGCGTATTTTTTGGCGATGGCGCAGGAGCGGCAGTTCTTACCCATACTGAATCCGACAAAGGGTTTTTGGCTTTTAGGCTCTATACAGATGGCCGCGGGAAGTGGAACTTTACTATCCCTGGAGGTGGTTCTGAATACCCGATGAGTCATGAAAACGTGGATGCCGGTCATCGCTATTTTCAGATGGTGGGCAAGGCTGTCTATGAGACGGGGATTAAGGTATTGCCCAAGGCCATCAATCAGGTTTT
>Ga0265295_1008237_pt1 | contig 11639 bp, 8 predicted proteins | sample Munlansysbiofilm_FD_192503 | JGI IMG/M metagenome (GOLD analysis project Ga0265295, IMG submission 192503) | Leachate microbial communities from a municipal landfill in Southern Ontario, Canada - Methane capture system biofilm | ecosystem: Engineered > Solid waste > Landfill > Unclassified ... | reverse complement strand
CGCGCATGGATGCGGTGGTGGAAACCCTGCTGCAGGAGTTGGCCGAAGGTCGGGACGAGAAGAGCAAGCTGGTCGGCCGGTGCAGCCTGGACGGCTTTCTGTGGGAGCAGCTGACCCGCTGTTATGGGTACAGGTCTAACGAGCCGAGCGTTCGGGATTTTGTCGTCGAGCTGTTCAAGTCCTGCTACGCCATGGGTACCGATGGCGAGGTGCTGCTGACCGGTGATGCCCTGGTCTTCCTCAAGCGGTGGAAAGACAGCCGCCAGTTCGAAGCCGGTTTCGAGACCCTCTCGGGAGAGTGCGCCGAGGTTCTTGGCATCAAGCAGGATCTGGCCAAGCGCGATTTCCGCGAGCTGATCGAATTGGATTATTTCCGCCTGATCGATCAGAAGATCATCAGCGACCTGGTGCGGGCCGTTGCCGGGCGCACGGTTTCCAGCGGCGACGTGTCGCTCTGGGTACGCCAGCGGCGGCAGGGGCACTGGTATCGCGAATTCCGCCATCTGTACGAGGCCATCGATCATGCCGCCCGGTTTGTCCAGACCCTGGGCGAGGCCAAACTCGCCGTGGACAGCCTGGCCGACGGCGTGCAGCGGTACAGCAGCAACTGGTACCAACTCGATCAGTTGTACCGCAAGTTCGTCCACCACGTCCGCCTTTCCGGCCAGGCCTCATTGATGAGTGAACTCGCCGACCAGATCGAAAACCTCTACACCAACAACTTCCTGTTGAAGCTGGGTGACCGCTTTCAGGCCGCGGTGGACGCGGTCTCGGCCTGGGAGGCCTTCCCCGTGCGCAGACAGCGGCAGTTTTTCGAGCACTGGGTGCAGCCGTTTGTGCGCAAGGACAACAAGGTCTGCGTGATCATCTCCGATGCCATGCGCTATGAAATCGGCGATGAACTGCTGAGCCTGATCCGCCAGGAAGACCGGTACAGGGCCGAACTGGAGCCGGCGCTGGCGATGCTGCCCAGCTACACCCAGCTCGGCATGGCGGCGCTGCTGCCCCACGCGGAACTGGCGATTGTCGAGAGTGACACGGGAACCGTGCTGGTGGATGGACAAAGCTCACAGGGGCTTGCCAACCGGATCAAGATCCTCGGCCAAGCCCCGGGTGTGCGCGCGACCGCCTGCAAGGCCGAAGCGCTGATGGCCATGAAGGGTGACGATTGCCGGGCATTGGTGCGGGATCATGACGTGCTCTACGTCTACCACAACCGGATCGACGCCACCGGCGACAAGCGGGAGTCCGAGGAGCGGGTGTTCGAGGCGGTGGAAGAAACCCTGCAGGATCTGATTCGCCTGATCAAGAAGCTGAACAACGCCAATCTCTACAACTTCCTCGTTACCGCTGATCACGGCTTCCTCTACCAGAATCGCGCCATCGACGAGAGCGACTTTTCCGCGGGCGAAGCCGCGGGCGATCAGGTGCTGTTCCGTGATCGACGCTTCGTGCTCGGCAAGGGACTGACCGCATCATCCAGCCTGCATGCGTTCACGCCGGAGCAGCTTGGCCTTGGCGGCGAGGTGGAGGTGCAGATTCCCAAGTCAATCAACCGGCTGCGTCTCAAAGGCGCCGGCAGCCGCTTTGTTCATGGCGGCGCGACGCTGCAGGAAGTGGTCATCCCGGTACTCAAAATCAACAAGAAACGTCAGAGCGACGTTACCGCCGTCGAGGTCAACATCCTGCGCGGAGCCAACTCGGTGATCACCTCCGGACAACTGGCGGTGACGATGTACCAGGCCGGACCGGTGACGGACAAGATCCAGCCGCGACTGCTGCGCGCCGGCATCTACACCGAGGCTGGCGACCTGATCTCCGACACCCATGACCTGACCTTTGACCTGAGCTCGGACAATCCCCGGGAGCGCGAACTGCAGGTACGTTTCGTGCTGACCCGCAAGGCTGATGAGGCCAACGGCCAGGAGGTCATTCTGCGCCTTTCAGAAAAGCATGCCGGCACTTCGTACTACAAGGAATACAAGTCGCTGCGGTATGTCATGCGGCGCTCGTTCACCAGCGATTTTGATTTCTGAGTTTTCAGCCGTCAGTTTTCAGGCATCAGTAGAGGAAGCAGGCTATGAAATTTGAGGATCTGGAAATCTGGAAACGATCAGCGCGGCTTTCGGCAGAGTTGTACAAGTCACTTATCAACTCGATCACAAAACAACTGAATACTGAAGGCTGATTACTGATGACTCCCCTGGACCAGAAAATCAACACCCATTTCCCCGGTCTTGTTGTCCGCAAGGATCTCGTCAAGACCGTCAAGGGCAATGCCATCGTTCCCACCTACGTCCTCGAATACCTGTTGGGCCAATATTGCGCCACCAACGATGAACCGACCATTCAGACCGGCATCGAAACGGTCCGGGAGATCCTGCGCAAGCATTACGTGCACCGCAACGAGGCGGGCCTGGTCCGATCGAACATCAAGGAAAAAGGGCGCTATAAGGTCATCGACAAGGTCAGTGTTGATCTGAACGACAAGAAGGATGTCTACGAAGCCCAGTTTGCGAATCTGGGGATCAAGCAGGTTCTTGTCGACTCGGGCACTGTCAAAAAGCATCCCAAACTCCTGGTCAGCGGCGTGTGGTGCATAGCCGATCTCGAGTATGAGTTCACCGAGGACAAGAACGCCAGTCCCTGGGTGCTGTCGACCCTCAAGCCGATCCAGCTGTCCCACTTTGACTTTGATGGCTACATCGAGGCCCGCAAGCAATTCTCCATTGACGAATGGATGGACCTGCTCCTGCAAAGTATCGGCCTCAACCCGGAAATGTTCGGCAGGCGCAGCAAGCTGATCCAGCTGCTCCGTCTGATCCCGTTTTGCGAGCGCAATTACAACCTGATCGAGCTTGGCCCCAAGGGCACCGGCAAGTCCCACATTTACTCCGAGTTCTCGCCCCACGGTATTCTCATCTCCGGCGGAGAAGTTTCGGTTGCCAAGCTATTCGTGAACAACTCCTCCGGCAAGATTGGCCTGGTCGGCTACTGGGATTGTGTCGCCTTCGACGAATTTGCCGGCAAGCAGAAGCGGGTGGACAAGGCCCTGGTCGACATCATGAAGAACTACATGGCCAACAAATCCTTCTCCCGAGGTGTGGAGACGCTGGGCGCTGAGGCCTCCATGGTCTTTGTCGGCAACACCCAGCACACCGTGCCCTACATGCTCAAGCACTCGGACCTGTTTTGCGAACTGCCCGACAAGTTTTATGATTCCGCGTTCCTCGACCGTCTTCATTTCTACATCCCGGGTTGGGAGGTGGACATCATCCGGGGTGAAATGTTCTCCAACGGGTACGGGTTCGTGGTGGATTACCTGGCCGAGATTCTGCGCTCACTGCGCAATCATGATTACTCGGACCGCTACCGGGAACATTTCACCCTTTCCTCCGATATTTCGACCCGGGATCGCGACGGGATCAACAAGACCTTTTCCGGCCTGATGAAGATTCTCTTCCCACATGGCGGCGCAACCAGGGAGGATATCGACGAATTGCTGCGCTTCTCCATTGAAGGGCGCAAGCGCGTCAAAGACCAGCTGATGCGCATCGATGCCACCTACAGCGAAGTGCGCTTTGCGTACTTCGCCAGGGAGCAGGAGACCGGGAACAAGGGAGAGGAAAAGCTCGTCTGCACCCTGGAGGAAGAGGAATACCCCGGCTTGTACCACAAGACTGTGACCAGTGATCAGCCAGGAGTCGCGAGCGACGAACGTGTGAGCGAACCTCCCGCCCCCTCCCCCTCCCCCGTTCCCCCTGCCCCCTTGCTCACCGAAGGACACCTCACCTTTCAGGAAAACCAGAAGGGCCTCTCCTTCGATACGCTGCTCGGTCCCTATCTCCGGGGCGCAGCCGTGATCACGGTCACCGATCCGTACATCCGCCTGTTTTACCAGGTCCGCAACTTTATGGAATTTCTCGAGACCGTGGTCAAGCACAAGGCTCCGGACGAGGAAGTGTCCGTCCACCTGGTGACCACGGAAGACGAATTCAAAGGGGAACAGCAGAAGGCACATTTCGAGAAGATGCAGGCAGCCGCCAGCCCGGTCGGCGTGAACTTCACCTGGGAATTCGACGGCACCGGCACGCTCCATGCCCGCCACATCGTCACTGATCACGGCTGGAAAATCTCTCTGGATCGCGGCCTCGACATCTTCCAGCACTACGAAATGAACGATGCCTTTGCCTTTACCAACCGATTACAGCAGTATCGCCCCTGCAAGGCTTTTGAGATAACGTACATACGACAGGAACAAATTGGAGCGAATCCAGGATGAGTTGATCAAGGTCTCGGCATCGCATCGAGCCCAAGCCACTCCTTCCGGCTCAGTTCGCTTCAATACAACTCTTGCACCGCCATGCAAAAAGGACAGGTGGGCAAGTAAACCCCTTCTCCACGCAATTGCACTGACCTGCTGATGGCCGCCAATCCCCAGGGATTCTTTCGATTTGCCGCCAACAATTATCCATTGTTGCAGGATCTTTTCCATCGCCGGGAAGGGTTCACCGAGGCTGACCTGCGTGGGCTGATCGCGGCGACCACCACAGACAGTGCCCCCTCCCCGACATATATCATCGAGCAGCTGCTGGCTCTTGGCATCATCGAGCCGATTCCCGACGCCACCGCCACTTTTGAGCTGACAGCCCCTGTCCAAAACCTGCTGTCCTATCTCCTTCGCGAGCATCGCCTGACCTCGGCCAAAGAGATCCAGGCCCACCTGACCGATCTGGACGAGCTGCGGGCAGAACTGGACGCCGCCAGCCAACAGAACCTTGGTCCCCAGGCGCTGCGGGCGCTGAATGACATCTCGCAACTGATCGAACGTATCCGACAGGGATCTCACAACAACCGGGAGGCGATCATCGGCGAGGTGATCCAGTTGAAGTCCAACCGTGGGCGACGTAGCGCCAGGGAGCGGTTCGAAATCATCAACCGTCTCTGGACTCGCTACCTGGAACCAATGCGGGACCTGATCGATGTAAAAAAAGCGATGGACGCCAGCCTTGATGATCTGGAGCGGTGCCTGCTGGTCAACGCCAAGACCTTTGCCATCGATGGTTCGCTGTCTCGGGAGTTTTCCCGCTGTCGTGCCCGCCTGCTCCGCCTGCGTCGTGAAATGACGGAAGATTTCTCCGAATCAATCCGCGAGATCGAACCGCTGTACCGGTCGCTCAAACGGGAAAGCGAACTGGTGCGCGGGGCTTCCCTTGCCCTGGAGAAACTGGATCGATCCGGCGTGGCGAGCTTGCAGCTCCCGGAGCTGATGGCCCTGCCGATTTGGCGGGTAGAAGGCCTCTTTTCCGACACGTCCCTGGAATCCTATCTCGCTGGCATCAAAGGGTACGAGCCCGGCCAGCCGCAACCGCTCATCGAAACGGCAGAGGCTCCTCCCCCGGAATGCATTCTGCCGTCTGCATTGTTTGCCAGCCTGGCCGCCGCCTTGCCGGTGGACGACCTGCTTGCCTGGCTGCTGGCAGAGTACCCGGAGGCTGGCGTTGGCGAACTGGTCCGGGCTTACGGACGGATTTTCTTGCGCCCGACGAGCGCCATGCAGTTTGCCGGAGAGGAACGGTGCTATGCCCTCCCCGATGCCACGCTCATTGCCAGGCCCCTGCGATTGGAGAAAGTATGATGCCTGCATCGAGCCCGTTTGACCTGCCCAAGCTTCAGGAGATTTTCGACGAACTGCGTCGCGGTCGGCATCTTTGTGCTGCCGATGGCGAGCTCTACCGGGCCTTGCGGGACAATATCGCCGCCTTTCAGGATCTCTTTGGCCGTCTTGGTTTCCGCCTGCAGGCGCATCAGCGCGACTTCTTCTATTTCCGCGGCCAGGACAGTCTCCGTCCGCAGGCATCGCGCATGGCCGTGTTTGTGTTCATTCTCATCGAATCCCTTTCCGATCAGGGGGAACCGGTCGTGGACACGCTCATGACCCGGACCTTTACCCTTGCCGATCTGCCGCATTTCAAAAGCGCCCGCTACCGGGCGTATCTCAAGGAGGCGGGGGTGCCGAAAGAGGAAGACCTGCACGGGCTCCTACGCCAACTCGAACGGTTTGGCTTCATCCAGCGCAACACCGAAAGTTCCTTCACCTTTCGAACGCCGGCATACCGATTTTTCGATGTCTGCATCGATATCCTCAACCGGGAGGAAGGCAGCCAGCCGCAGGAGCAGTCCCCATGAACATTGTCGGGCCAACACGGCTGGTGCTGCTTCGTGCCGGCAAGTACGACTATGGCGAGGTGGAGCTGATCAACCCGCTGCACCTGGTCGGACCCAACAATATCGGCAAGACATCGCTCATCGCCGTGCTGCAGTTTCTCTACATCGACGATCAGCGGGTCATGCACTTTTCGCGGGAGCTGGCAGAGACCAGAAAATACTATTTCCCCGATCAGAACAGCTATCTGCTGTTCGAGTGCCTGACGCCCGAGGGATACCAGGTATTGGGTGTGCAGGGGCTCGGCCCCATTCGCGGATACGAGTTCCGGCGCTTTGCCTACCAGGGCCAATATGATCCGGACGATTATCTCGATGCGGACCGCCGCATTCGAACAGCCGAGGAAATCCACGGCCGACTGGCTTCCCGGGAGTTTCACTGGCTGGAACCTCGCAATTTGCGGGCCGCCCTCACCGGGCAGGGCGACAACCGGGGAGTCAATCTGGGGCTCGTGCCCATTCGCCAGGCGAATCACTATGAACGGTTTCGCGCCGTGTTCGGCAACCTGCTGCGCCTGGCACATCTCCGCCAGGAGGAACTCAAGAAATTCCTGCTTGAAATTCACTGGAACGAACTGCAACAGCGGACCATTGACCTGGAAGTCGGCTATGCAAGCCAGTACCGGCAAGTCTGCGAGGAGGCTACCTCCCTGAGGGAACTTCGGGTCATCGTTGACGATGTCCGCAGAGCCCTGGAGCTCGCTGCCACCCGGGATGACCTGCGCCAGTTGCTTCCCGGCTTGTGGCAGGAAATCCGGACCTCGTATGAAGAAACTGAAGCCGAATTCCGCGAACAAACCAGCACGCTCGAGGCCGCCATCAGCCAACGCAATGAGAAAAGCGACCAATGTGGGGCGGAGGAAAAAAAGTGTCAGGCGGAACGAGATATCATTCTGAAAGACATTGGTACGATCGAAGCAGAGTTAAAGCGTCATGAAAAGGAACGTGAACGGTTTCGAAATTTCCTCGTGGATATCGAGCGGGGCAAAAAAGCCGAACTGGAACGGCGCATCGATACACTTGCAGCCTCTCTGGGTCGGGCAGAGGATGTTTCGGTGGATCAGGCGCGAAACCGGGTCGGCAGAATGGAAAAAGAACTGGCCAGGCTGCAACTTCGCCGCGAACTCTTTTCCCGCAATGTTGCCGGCAAACTCCTCCCGTTGATCCCGGACGGGACCATGGAGGATATCTTCCGCCTGATCAACCCGGAAATACTGGGACTTGTTCATGGAGAAAATGGGCTGCAGATCAAGGAAGAGCAACTTCTGGGCGAAGCACTGACCCGATGGACCGGCCGGATGCAGGACGGTGTCTATGAGGACGATCGCGTCCGGGTCGTATTGGAATCCCTGAAATCACCCGACCTGGCAGCTTACCGTGATGCCGACGTCCTGGACCGGCAGATCGTTGAGCATGAAGAAGTGCTCACGAGAGAAAGGCGGATCCTTGAAGCAGCCGAAAATACTGATCGAATCAAACGCGAGAAAGAACAGGCCCAGAAGGAACGGGACCGAATCCAAAACCTTCTGGATGCCTACCGGGAATTCCAGCAAAGTTTACCCCTCATCCAGCGGCGGCTGCAGGAAAAGCAGAATGGTGAAAAGCGGGAAGCCGAACTGACGGCCCAGTTGGCCGAACTGGCGAGCCAAAAATGGAAACTGGCCGAGGAGAGACGGCAATTCGAGGAAAGGCTGCGCGAGGTTGGCAAGCGTCGAGAAAAGGTACGGGGACGCTTGCGCAGTCTCACCGCTCCAGACCCATCCTGGCCGGTGGTCCCTTACATCGCAGAACGGGAGGTCCTGGATGCCCTCATCGAGCGCTACGAACGCAAGGGGAACGAGCATTCGAACGTTGCCCGCCGCTTAGCAGAAGAACTGAGACGAATCGAGCAGCACACCTACCAAAAATATGTGGGCGAGGATGAAGCGGAGACCCTTGCCAATCTGCGCGCCGAGTTGGATGCCCTGGAAGAAAAGGAAAAAGCTGTTCAGAAACTGTGGAAGGGTTTGGCTACGAGCCTGCAAAACGCTTTCAAAGGGTTGCACAAAGATCTGGAAACCCTGAAATCTCGAATTCAGGAACTGAACCGTCGGCTTGGAGGCGTTTCCATATCCAATCTGGCCCGCCTGCGATTGCAATTGCAGGGGCATCCTGAATGGATGGAGAGAATCAAAACGGTGGTCCAGGTGGAAACCATGCCGCTATTTTTCGACTCCAACCGGGTCAATGAGGCTCAGAACAAGTTGGGCGAATTGCTCAAGCAGCACCGGCGGGTGGAGCTCAGTGACCTGTTTGATCTGCATTTCGAGGTCACCACGACAGACGGTCAAACTCGGCAGTATCCCCACCTTGATACCATCGAGTCCAACGGCACCACCATCACCATCAAGGTTCTGATCAACCTGTTGTTGCTCAAGGGGCTCCTCAGCGACAAGGAAGTGTCGATTCCGTTCTATCTTGACGAGGCGTCCAGCCTTGATCGCGAGAACCTGGCCTCGATTGTCCAGGAAGCCAGGAAAATGGGCTTTATCGCTGTTCTTGCCAGTCCCGAGGCGATGGAGGCGGCTGATGCGCTCTACTTCCTTCGCGAGACGAACAGCCGGATCATGCTCGATCCGAAAACATCTTTGTTGCGCATCGAACGTCGAGGCGACCATGACCGTTAGTTCCCTGGCTGAAAAACTGGGCAATCTGCTCGAACAGGGATCACTCCCTTCCAGCCGATTGACCCAACGAGATCGAAAACGCCTGGGAAGCCTTTTTGAGACGGGGATTCTGGAGGAAGTGCGCAGTGGCGCAGGAAAAAAGGTGGCGGTCAAGGATCGACGTACCCTTGACGAGTTCTTCAGGAAAAACTTCCCGTCCGGTGCTGAAGGCAGGGCTGACCTGCTTCTGCCACGAAGCCGGGCGGTGGCCGAATTGCGCGACTCGAAAAAGGCGCGCGACACCATTCCGCCCATCGTCAATCTGCGCGGCTTCGAGGGCTGTCACCTGTACGTCAACGAGGAGCCGGTCCCCATCGTTCAGTGGACGAAAACGGCCGGGGTAGCAGCCCTGCGTATCGATGATCGACCATGGCGCTTTGCCGGCAGGTTGGCCGTTGTCGAAAATCTCGAGTTTTTCTGGAACATCGAGAAGCTCAACACCGGGGTTCAGCTTGCGCTTTATACCCAGGGGCGCCTGAGCACCAGGTTTCTGGATTGGCTTGCATCGCCAGCCATGGCCCGGGCAAGCATCTTGCATTGCGGTGATTACGATCCGGTTGGAATGGACGATTATCTGCGGGTCAAAACCGCTTGCCCTGGACGGACCACACTCTATCTTCCCGCCAACCTTGAAGATCTTTTAGTTCGTTACGGAAAAAAGGAATTGCTGCAAAGGAGCACCGCGGTCTTGGCTCGGCTGCGAAAAATAGAGGATCAGGAAGTTCGCCAGATAGTCAGACTGCTCGACCAGCATGGTGTTGGACTGGAGCAAGAAGCGCTTTTACTGGGTGGAGATTGATTGGAATAAAACTTCTAAATAGCTGCGACGTGTACGCGCATACCATTACCTTCGAGTAGATTTACTGAAGCAGACCTCCCAATTTTACGACAGGAAAATCGAGGAAACAATTGGACTTCATAAGAATTATTCCAGCACAGCGCTTCTACGGGTCTCCTGCCCCACCGCACAGACCATATGCCTTCTACGCAGACTCCTACTCACTCCACGGGAGAACCATTGCGGATTGCTATCGTTTGGTGAATGGACTTAACTTGCCCCCAAAGGTGAGCGGTTATGAAAAAGAATGCCGGACCCCCTTTGCTTGGAATTACCCCTGCAATGGTGATCCAGATGCACCACTGACAAAAATCGGCATTTCCTCAAATGGCGAGGTAAAGTACACAGCCTATCCATTGGATTGGTTAGAAAGTACGAAATATGTTGTTTTGCGCGTTAATTCATTTGAAGCCCAAAAGAATTTAGACTCATTTCCAGCTACTTGGCGGGCCTTATCGTATATAGTCTCCGATCCTGAGCGAATGGGAGCGAGTAAGTTGAGTTGGAACATGCGCATGGAAGAATTTTCAGCTGCTCGGATTCATGCGCTTTTTTGTCAGGCACATAGTAAATCAGGAAAAGGTTTGCTAGCCGCGATGTCATCGAAAGAAAATCTTGGGCTTTCGTCTTTTGAAAAGTTTCCAGAATGGCAAGAGGAACTGGAGTATTATCATTACTTAAGCATAGATTCAGGGTTCACTAATGAAATAGTTGATCTATTTGGCATTTCGCATCGATGTTGGCATGGCTGTGGATATTTAGGTTGGCCAGGATTTCCTTTGTGTCGATTCTTTCTGCTACGGAATAAGTTTACACCTGATATCAAGCTCTCCGTACTCGGCGGCAGGGAACGATACTTTTATACCGAAACTGCGTTAGGCTGAACGAGCCAAGACCTACTATTCGCTTCAAGCCGAGCCTCTACTGTACTGCTAATACTGAAGTTTCCTTGTCCTATCAAGTGGACAACAAAAAAAACCGCCATCCACAAGACTGCTAGGTCCTTGGGCTTCAGGACATCTTCGGTAATCCTGAACTTAAATGGATAGTGTCGAGACTAGCCGATTGAACGCCCGCAACCTGCACGCCTTTCTCGGCGCGGGAAAGGACTTCTCGACCTGAATCAAAAACCAGATTGAGCGGGCTATTAATCAATTCAGGAGATATCAATAATCTAGTAATATTATTTTACTTGAAAAAAATGTATGATAATAATATTAATTCATAATTAACCGGTTGTTATCAAGTTCAACTTCAAACTTTCGAGAGGTAATAGTGGCTAAATCACTGGTAGAATTGACTGTGGAAATTATACAGGGCCAGACAAGTAAAAAACAAATGACGACTGAAGAGATCGCAAATGCTCTGAAAGATACTTTCCAAGCTCTAAAATCTTTGCAAGATTCAGAAGTATCCAGTGGCATAGAGCCAGATACGCTGGAGACTAACAAGGTTATCGATCCTAAAAAATCGATCCAGAGAAACAAGGTTGTGTGTCTGGAATGCGGGCAAGAATTTAAAATGCTATCGGGGAGGCACTTGGCGTCTCACGGCCTCGATTCCAAAACCTACCGGAAAAAATATGGTTTTACTGCTCGGCAGCCACTGTGCGCTAAGTCTCTGTCAGAGGTACGATCTGCTGGGGCCAAGGCACGAGGGATTCCGGAGAACCTACAGAAGGCTATAGCCGCTCGGACCAAGAAAATAAATACGGCTGAGGGTGGGAATGGCACGGCAGAGTGAAAGGCGTAGTGCTAAAGCGGTAATGCTTTAGGCTCCTCGTCATTTGGTGTGGATTTGATGTATACAGGGATCAAATCCACACCAAATGACGGGAGGCTTCATGAACAGTCGGGATATCATCACCTTAG
>Ga0265295_1008236_pt1 | contig 11640 bp, 8 predicted proteins | sample Munlansysbiofilm_FD_192503 | JGI IMG/M metagenome (GOLD analysis project Ga0265295, IMG submission 192503) | Leachate microbial communities from a municipal landfill in Southern Ontario, Canada - Methane capture system biofilm | ecosystem: Engineered > Solid waste > Landfill > Unclassified ... | reverse complement strand
ACCGGCGCCAGCCCAACCGGGCAAGGAGATGGTCGAGCCTGTTGGCGAGGGTAATCGTGCCCGTCGTCGTTTGGATGGCCTGAGTCCGGCAGCAAGCTGCCGTGCATCCGCAGGTCCGGGCCCTTTGAATCGTTTTCTTCTTTCCGCATATGGGGGTCGTATCTTCTTCGGTCATGATGATTCACATATTTTGCAGGATCATTCGTCGCATTCGTATCCGGGTCTTTTGCTTCGTAAAGACGGATTGATGACGTAGATGATTATATTCACATATTTGTATATAATAATTTGCAAATGTGGTTTGAGCTATTCTGCGACGCCCCAGACCAGGCCCATGGCTTTGAGCATGATCTCGATCTCTTCTGCTTTTTTCAGCCACTCTTTTTCTTTGGCAGGATCCTTTTCCACCCCGTCGCCTGCGGCATACATCCCGGCAAGCCGCCGCATGGAAGCGGTGTTTCCTTCGGCCGCCGCCTTTTCAAACCACTCTTTTGCAAGAGCCGGGTCTCTTTCTGCGCCGTCGCCTGAGATAAAAATCGAACCAAGCCGAAACATTGCCTCAACGTTTCCTTCACCCGCTTCTCTTTCCAGCCGTGAGATGACCGGCTCTAAAGTTCTGCCCTGCGGTGTCTCGGTGTCGGCATCTGCTGACTTTGGCGGGTCGGCGAAGAAACGGCGTATTTTCTGCAGCATGGTTGTCGGTTTTATTGTTTTTCAAAGGGGGATGTCCCAAGGGGCCATCTCATCTATGGTATATTTCTTGAATTAGATATAGTGGATATTTGCTATGCGGTGAATCTGAGTGTGACTCTGTTATGAAATGTGATCAAAGCAAGTTTTGCATGATAATTGGGTCACATCATTATATATTTAGGATTTATTGTAGGATTTGCATCTTATTTTATCTCATCCCTTTTTTGGAGTTGAAGCATCTTTAATGAATATACTCCATCTTCAGTAATACTAAATCGTTGTTTTTTTCCTTTGAATTTCCGCTCAATTAAATCCCAATCCTCTAGTTGTTGCATCATAAGCCATTTAGTTTTACGGCTTGGATTATTTTTGCGTTTTCCCAATACATCGATGACCATGGATTCGTATATCCCATCAATTTTATGATACAATTCTGTTACATTCATCCCCATTTCTTCTTGAGTAGATATTCGCGAATCATATTCATACAAGATATTCAAAATGTCTGCATAATTTTTCTTCTTTGAGAGATCTTCCAGATGCATTTTTGGGACCCGGAACCTAATAAAATCATCATCTGATGGGGTGATGCAGATCTTTCCCTCTACCCACAATGCAGCTAGGAAAAGAGATACGGATAATAATGTTGTTCCACTTGTAACATTGAACCAGAGTTCAGCACTGGGATGTTCCATTTTTATATCAAGAACAGCTTTTTTTACTGATTCAGTACTTTGATCAACTATAGGATATTCTTTAAAAAATCTTTTTTTCCCAGTTGATGTATACTCTTTGAGAGTATTAATTGCTTCACGAATCTGTTTTCTATTTATTATTGTCCGTTCTGCCGCACCCTTCGATTTTTCGTCCATTGAGGGTGTAATAGTAATTACCTCATCAATCTGTTTTTCCACAATCACACAGACGTGTGTCGGCCGAATTTCTTCAATAACTGTATAATAAGTATTATGAATATGTGCTCCACCGCACATAATATATATACATTCAGGCACCATACTCAATTAATTAGTGTGATTTCCATTTATAGGTTACCAGGATAAGTAATCATTTCAATAAAGAACTATGTTGTTATATCAGCAATAACTATTTGATGATAATCTGGAGTAAAGGATTCACAATCATTTGATAACGAATGGAATGTTCGACTTCATATATTTCAAAAAGATATCTATATTGACTATATTTGGGTGAGATTACTTGATATTACAAAGAAAAAACGAGATAATTCATTTTATCCTATTAGGCGTGTCGTGGGAGCATATTCTTCTTGAAATTGCATTTTTAAAAATTCAGAATGTAGTTTTTTTCACCTCCGAAAATTTACTTGAAAACAGTATGCCACTTTTCAATCAAGTTAAGCTATCTGGTGTTAATATATTAGAAATTGTGTGTCTGAAACCATTTGAACCTAATTCTCTTGGATTAATGACGGAAAAAATAAGCGAAGTGTACTGGAAATATGCTAATAATACGATTGTTGCCGGTCTTACCGGTGGAACTAATCTAATGGTGGCTGCAATGATATTAAATGCTTTAAAGTATGGATTAGTCTGTCATTATGCGGTGAAAAATACTCAAGAAATATACTATATTTCATATGTCAAAGATCTCCATGATGCTGGGAATATAATTGAGGTAGCATGAGCTCTGATTTGTATTATTGTAATCTCGGAGTTAGATCTCCCGAAAATTACCGAAACTTTGTTGTATCTCGTCTAAGTGACTTTGAATATTATCTCTCTTCTGCAAAGAGGAGAATGGATGGAATTAAGTATCAGTATCATTTCATCTTTAAAATATCTCCAATTTGGAATGTCAAAGATAGAAATGTGGTGTATGATGATGGAGAGGTATTTCAAAGTAAAGAATGTATTGGAAAAATTTGTGGAAGAATTCAGCATAACGAACTGTATTTTGATATCACTCCGTCTGATGAGGGATGTGTTTATCAACGTACGTCATCAGGTATACAAACCATAACCTATTCGAGAGATTCATGGGAATTATCCAACATCAAACTCACTCACTCTTCCGGAAAGGACGAAAGAGGAGAGGAACAGATTGCACCTGTTTCAGAAGAGGTTGAAGAGGAAGCATTAGATCAGATTTTTTCATCAAGATGGCTGTATGATTCATCTAAACATAGTTATCGCGTCATTAGTGCAAATCGTTACAAAAAAATCATCTGGTTAAAAGAAAAACCAAAAAGCAGTCAGTTGTTTTCTAAATATGACACATCCCAACTTAAAAAAGAGATTGAAGCATTTCATACGTTAATGATGATGCCAAAACCACATAATCTCCCTTTACTCAATCTATTGCAGAAAAAAGATTATGCTGACTGGGATGATGTTGTTCTTCCTTCAGAACGTACAATAACATACGAAATACTCACAGACACAAATCGGTCGGGCACTCTACAACAGAGACATTTTGTGAGAAAAGCTCTTGGCACACATGATTTTGCTATTCTTGAGGGGCCTCCTGGATCTGGAAAAACCACCGCTCTATGTGAACTAATTATTCAGGAAATAAAACTAGGTCACCGCGTTTTGATGGTTGCCTCAACTCATATTGCTGTAGATAATATTCTTGAAAAATTGGATGAATTTGTTCCTGACACGAGAACATCATATAATGATAAATATGGCATCATACCACTCCGTATCGGAGAGGAGGCAAGTGTTCTTGATTCCATGCGAAAATATTGTGAAAGTCAGGTTGTGGAAACTGAACAAAAAAGAATTTTACACTCTTTAAGTAAAATTCGTAATCCAAGCGATTCACAGAAAGAGCTCTATGATTTAATTAGAAATGATGTATCAAACAAAGGCATCTCCAAACTCTTAATTGATTGTGCTAACTTCGTTTGTGGAACAATGATTGGCATTTTGCGTGCTCCAATGATTCAGGAAATTCAAGGTTCAGCACCTCTCTTTGATGTGGTAATTGTAGATGAAGCATCAAAAACTACTTTTTCAGAGTTTCTAGTCCCAGCATTGTATGGGAGAAAATTCATCCTTTCAGGAGATATCCGCCAACTTGCTCCATATACTGATGAAATGCCAATAAAAATTAATGTCTGTGGATTGATTGAAGATGAAAGAATTCGTGAACTCTGCAAAGCAGTTTTTGACTCATCAGTATTTTCTAGAGGAAATCGCTCAAATGCTGAAAATATTGGGAGATATATCCTTCATTCTGGAAAAATCCTGATTTGTGATGACGAACAAAAATATAATGAGTTTGAACATAAAATTAAACTCCAAATTGAAGAGCTTAACAAATTGTGCAAGAATAAAAAATATGATAATCCTGAAATTTGTTTTGCTTCAATCCCCACCTGTCCATTAAGCACAGAAAAGCAGTGTGAGCTTGCTGTATGCAATCTGCTTTTGACAACGAGTGACGCACTAAAAGATATAGCGGATATTCTCCCTCCAGCACTTGATATCGATAAAAAAATTGAAAAACTAATTTCTCCTGCAGCATATATGGTACACCAAAGAAAACAAAAGGCGTACAAATGTTTGCGGGAAAATAAACCTGAGTCATGGGAAGATGCAGTTACGTGGAGGTTGAATCGTCAATATGAATTAAAAAACATAGGGGCGGAACGATTCAATAAATTATCCCGAGATCTTGATCTGCTTATGCCAAAATGTATTGATGCAAAAATCCGTGAAAATAAGCCGGATATAGATATGAACAAACGGATTGCCGATGATTTGGACAAGATAATTTCTATTTCCTATCCTTCAATTTTGGAATTTTTACAAACTGGTTATCAGTCCAGATTTACACAAAAATATTTGGATGTTGCATTGTACGCTGGATTGGGATATGATGAAAAGGACAAATCCTCATTTTATCAGAAACGTCATGAGCTTCTTACCTTTCAGCATCGTATGCACCCAGATATCTCTGCATTTCCACGGAAATATATTTATGAAAACACAGCCTTGGAAGATGCAAATGGTATTTCTAATGAACGTGTATTCCCTTTCCAAAGAGGGCCCAGAGTAATCTGGATGCACGTTCCTGGAACTAAAACTAATGAGTCGAATAGGATTAATAATGATGAAATAGAGTCAATTATTGGTCATTTGTCAATGTTACTTGAAAAAATCAATGAGAATAATTATGGAAAGCATTGGTCAATTGCCCTGTTGTCTTATTATAATGGACAGGTAAAACAACTTGCCAAATCATTAAAATCAATTGCAAAAAAGTATTCTCTTGAAGGTAATTCATATCAATATCTCTCAAAAGACGTGACAATCGTCATTAGTACTGTAGATAGGTATCAAGGACATGAAGCAGATATTGTGTATTTATCTTTTGTGAGAATCATGAAAGGTAAAAAACCAGATGTTGGATTTATTGATAATAAAAACCGTTTAAATGTTTCCCTTACCAGAGCAAGATATATGTTATATTTAGTTGGAAATAAACAGAACTTTGGCCATAAATATGCACCACAAATTCTTAAAGATCTGGTTGCCGAAACAAAAGATGGAGATAAGTATTATTAAAGGTAAGTAAAATATGTTGGAAATTATACTAAAACGGAAATTAAAAATTATCACCTATGAAGCACAAATGAAAATCGGTTTGCAAGAGAATAAAGAGCGGAATATTTATCTCCCATTTCTAAAACTAGCTTCAGAATTCAATGGGATCCTCTCTGCAAAAGTAATCAATGAAAGATTGTTTTTCTGTCCAGCAGATAATATCCGAGGAAAACGAATGATTAGTTACTTAGCAGAGGGACAGCATATCGCTCCGGAAGATGAGTTTTATTTAGATGTTATTGATGAAAATACACGATATGTACTGACCCCTCTGGGAGAGTCTGAAATTAATTCGGGTGTTATGACCATCCCTGAAGAAGGTGCTTACCTTCTTTCGACTACACCTGACCCACTTGTACCAAATGGAATCATTGATTGTATCCGCTCAAATATCACCGCAAAAGAGGAGTTACAAACTCGCAAAATGAACAAGAATAAGAAAAAAAATGCTGATACTATTAAACTAAATAGATTATATTGGGGTAAGCAGTATGCAAACATTAAACAATGCATTGACTGCCCCCTCCCCATAAGATCAAATGAGTTTATCTGGATTTATGAGATACAGCCCGAATTAATTGAACAACAGAATTCATTTGAAAAATCCATGAAAATCCAGGTGAAAATCACTCAAAATAGTGGAGCTGAAATTGCACTTGATCTTCAGAATAACAAAAACAGCAAAAATAGCCCATCATTAATTTCTTTTCGGAGAGATGATGATCTTTCTTATATGGAAGTGTTGAATGAGCTATTAACTGAGTTTTCCGAATCTGATATAGATGGGAGGTATGGATATCCAGTATTACTTTATGAATATAATAAAGTGACTAAATCAGAGATGAAACGGTTTCAGAAAGACATTACAATTTCAGAACCTCATCTCAAAAAATATGGATACTTCGAGTCTACAATCCTAAAAAACATAAATATTGCTCCTAAAACTATTGATGATGCTGTACTTTGGGCTTTCACTAATCTTGTTGAAGAAATAAATACTTATATTGATCGGACGCTCTATGATCAACTCTGTAAGAAAATCAGAGAGTGTTTTATTGGTGAGTTGAAGGCGTCCCTTATTCTTCCAGACTATGAGCAGTTTATTGAATTATTCTCCGAAAATGGGGTGAGGAAGATTGAAAAATATGATAATATGTATCACAAAATACTTTCAGAAAAACCCGAGTTATTCTGGTTTGTCACTGCTCCAAAAATCTTGCGTTTTTCCGGAGGTAAGTTATAATGAATATCGATTTTAAAGGGCCGATTACTCCAATATCATATGAAGTACGTATTCCTGGGAAAGAAGAGCAGATAGAAAATTGCTGGGTTATTGAACGTGATGTAGTTCTTCCATATAAAAATACTTTGACCATAAATACAGGAAGCCGCTTTTTTTCTGTTCCAGGATCAGATGGGATATTTATTTCCTCCATTGTCTCCATGATAGAACGGGCAAAATATCTCATTTGTCTTAGCTCTTTTCTCCTTGAATCTGGAGTTGTCACTTCTGCTCTTTTGAAAGCAAGGAAACGTGGTGTATATGTCGTAATTCTTACCGCACCACGAGAACTGAAATCGTGTGATGATGATGAAGAAATTAGTGATAAACAAAAAGAAATTATTGAAAAACACCGACAACTTTTGGACTCATTTATAAATCATATCTTGATTAGGACTGCATCACATTTTCATGCCAAATATCTTCTTTGTGATCCAGTTTCTGATTCAGCCACTGGAATCATGATGACGTGTAATGCCACGGTTGATGCCATGAGTGGGGGCAATATTGAGTTCGCAGTTAGCCTTAAATCAAACGAAATTCGATCATTTTATGCTCATTTTCTACATGGGTTCTGGACTGAATCGGAGCACGAGCTTTTAGAAAAAGGAAAACTCAGTACCACTGATAATTCTGTACCTCAATCTATCCTCAAAGATTTAGGGACCGTGACTTTGCCCGTAACTCGGAAAGATACAAATACCCTTAGAGATACCCTGTCAAAAATGATTGACTCTGCAAAAAAGACGATAACCATTTCTGCGTGGACTTTTGAAAAAGATTACGAGCTGGTAAATAAGCTTCTCGCAAAACAAAAACAAGGGATAAAAGTAACAATTTACACACGTGTCAATTTCTTCAATACAGAGACATTACATAAAATTGCCAAAGCTGGAGCAGTAATTTATGGTTATCCCAGATTCCATGCTAAATGTTTGATTGTGGATGATATCACTGGCCTAATTATGACTGCAAATATATCAAAATTAGGTCTTGAATCAGGATTTGAGTCGGCAGTTCTCTTAGATAAAATGGAAATTGGAACGCTGAACAATATTCTTGAAAAGCTATCTGAAGAAAGATCACAGGTATTTTCCTCTCGTATCTCGTCAGCTAATCTTGGTAAAGGTACATACCAAGTATTTGTTGAGGGAAAAAAGGAGTTACAGAGTATTAATATCAGTGATGAAAAAATCGAATCTAGAACTGTGGTGAAATATTCTTCTTGCGAAAAATATCTAGCTTATTCCTTCGTAGCCCCTGATTCCACTAAAAGACAAAATAAACTAGAATATATTAAAACATATATCTATCCGATTGTTTTTGAGTATCCGAAATTATTCAGAAATACAAAAATCGATGAAACCGATCAAAAACTTGGACTTCCGGTATATATCAGTAAAAAGAATGGTCAAGAGAGCAAATCCATTGTTGTAAAAACCTGGGAAGAAGTAGAAAAACTAAAACATCTTTCAGCAAGGGGGTATAATTTGGTGATCGAATAATCTCAAATAAGTTTACTTTTTTTTGTAACTGTTTCATGTGTGTGTGATATGAATGCCTGTCCCATTGTTATATATGGTACAGACAAACATCAAATCTGCAAACTGGCACTTCACTTCAAAATGCAACTACTCCTGCAAATTTTGTTCAAGGCAGAACTGCACAAGTGACCTCATCTCTCTAAAATGTGTAGATAGTATACTCACTCATCTCAAGAATTTAGGAATTGAAAAACTCAATCTCGTTGGCGGTGAACCAATGATGCACTCACTCTTCTATGATCTCATCCGACTTGCCTACGAAAAAGATTTTGTTGTATGCGTTACTACTAACGGTTCTTTCCTCAACAAAAATACTATTCAAAAAATGCAACCATATGTTTCATGGATTGGAATTTCTATTGACTCAGTATCTGATATAACTGCTGCAGAAATGGGAAGAGGAAATGGGCACCATCTCGCCCATATAAAAGAGATCGTCCGCTTCATTCACGAAGCAGGAATAAAACTCAAAATAAACACCGTCGTCACCAAACAAACAAAGGACGAAGATATGCGGGACGTAATTGCTGAACTTTCACCATCACGTTGGAAAGTATTTCAATTCCTGACAATTGCTGGTCAAAATGACAAAGTCAGTTCAGAATTTTCCATTTCCTCAGAAGAATTTGAACAATATTGTGAGCGTCACAGATTACTTAACCTTGGGAAAGGACCTGAGAAAAACATTTCTCCAGTTTTTGAATCAGCAGATTGTATGGCCGACTCCTATTTTATGATTGATGCACATGGATTGGTGGAAATCAATACACCTAGTAAAGTGATTCGTGTTCCTATTGAAGATGTAACTAATGACAATATTAACAAAATACTTAATCTCAAAAACTACATCGAACGCGGTGCTGTCTATGAGTGGTAATATTTATGTTACAAATAAGTGTAATCATTCCCTAATGTCATTATGTGAATCCCCAACTAATTCTTTTTTCACCAATCAAATGGAGGTGAGAATCATATGACAAAAACACCAATGTCTAAAGAGGCTGCATCCAGAATTCAGTCAAATTCCGACAAAACCGGAAAAAACACCGATTTTAAAGAACGCGCTCAGAGTGCTGCAGACAAAAACTCCCGCAAATGATCTTTTCTGAAAAAAGAGGTCACCTTAATCTCAACCATTTTTTATCGTTATATTATAATGGATAAATCCGATCTAGACCCGGGTAAACACGCCCGTTCTTCCCGGAAGATCAAGCATCGTAACTTTGACGCTCTGCACTTTTCCGTCACTGCCGAAGGTGAAGTAGACGCCGGTGCCGGTAAATGGCTCGTAAAAGGAGTCCCCGTCGTAGGGCGTAACGACATACTTCATTTCAGCCGGCCCGAAATACAGAGCGAGGCCGCCGTCTGCCTCTTTGACCGTCATGGTGCCGTAATAATCCTGATAGTACGACCCGCAGTAGCTTTCAAGAGCACGGGGCGCGGACGCATTTTCCGGAGCTTCCGGCAATGCCGTATATGGACTCAGGATCGAGGCTCCGGGCTGCATCGCGGCAGCCATCTGCTCCTCCAACTCCGTGTACCAGTCATTCCGGACGGAACCCGTGAAGTAGATATCCTCCCATCCCCGCACGACGGCCTTTTTCAGGAGATGTCCGCCTGGGAAGCCGTTCGTTAAAACGACGATGCCCATCCCCTCTTCCGGATAGAATGTCATCAGCGTGGAGACTCCGCTTGATAAGTCGCCTCCGTGTTCGATTCTGACCCTGCCGTTCGCAGATATCACGTCCCATCCAAGACCGTATGCCGAGATGGTGGTATAATCGGAGAGCAGGATGTTCTGGGCTTTGTGGGTCTCCCTAAGCGCAGCGGTATCAATTATCTGCACCCCGTCGATCTTCCCGTCGTTCAACTGAAGAGTGAGGTATCGGATCATATCGTTCAGCGTAGAACTGACTCCACCGGCAGGACTGTTCACATCATCGTTGTAAAGAACGGAGCTTTGTTCCGCAACGCCGTTCATCACGACATAGGAATCGGCATGGTTTTCTGCATCGGCAAAGTCGGAAAAGACCGCACTCGTGTTCGTCATCCCTGCCGGGATGAAGATGCGTTCACTGATCAGCTCCTCCCAGGGCATTCCGGCTTTGATTGCCGCAGTTTCAGCAGCCGAGGTAATTCCAAGATTCGAGTAGGCGTAATTCGAGCGGAATGCGCCCGTCAGTGCGAGATATCTGAGTTTATGGATGAGGTCAGAACGGTTGTAGCCAAACTCGAGAAGTTCGTCGCCGGCATACTCGGGAAGGCCCGTCCGGTGCGAAAGAAGATCGCGAATGGTCACGTGTTCCGTGATCCATGGATCCGAAAACTGAAGGTTGGAATTGATTTCAGCGGCGGAATCATCCCACGAAAGATCGCCGGTTCCGACCATCGACGCGATCGTTGCGGTCGTAAAGGACTTTGAGATGGAAGCGAGTTGGAACCTTGTATCGGCATTCACCGGTACCTGCGAGGTGACGTTGATCACGCCTAAGCATTTCTCGTAGACCACTGTGTCGTTTTGAATAATCGCGACCGCCATGCCCGGGACGCCGCTTTTGTTGAAGAGCTCTTCTGTGTAGAGATCGAACGCAGGAATCGTTTTGTCGAGATCCCCTGCCGCCGGCGTCTGATCATAGGACGCCGTAATGCATCCCGACACCAGGATTATACAGAATAATCCAAGAATCAGTGCTGTAACCGGTTTAAAAATAATGATAATCCCCTCTGATAAATAAAGTAACATCCTTCTTCCTGATATATGTGCATTGCGGTTTTTTTGCCTGAGCCGGCGAATGGGAAAATAAAAAAAGAGGATCGGTTCGGCGGGGTGCCGAAGGGATCGGATGGGTGTTCTGTTTTTTAGAGGCCGGCCCGCTCGACGATAACATCGGCTACCGATTTTGCGCTCGTGAACGGGAAATCTGCGCTCGTTAGAAGGGTGCCTGCTTCGCCTGCGGTCATTTTCAGATCGCCGACCTGACAGGTCGTGTCTGCGCCGTTTGGAAACGCGGCGATGAGAGCGGCGGGGGTGTCGATCGGGAAGGCTGCTCCCGCGAGTGCCCCGCTGATCTGGGCATGGATCTGCTCTTTTACGGTAAGGGGAACAAATCCAGGCATGCCGGCAACCTCTCCCGCGGCTTTTGCGATCGGGCAGTCGGCGCTGTGGGTTTCGCATCCGAAGCATGCTCCCTTGATTGCTTTGAGGGACTCTTCGGCCTTTGTCTGCGAGACATCTTTACCTGTGTAACTCCATGTTGGCATCTTGTTTCACCAGATACCTGTTGTCTTGTTATATTTATATACAAAATCGTCATTATACTATACAATGCAATTTGCTACAGAATTATAACCCTGCGGGTTAATGAATGTGCATTACCAATATATCTATCAGCAAAGGAGGGATCATGGGAACAACACTGAGTTCATCACTGACGGAGATCCGTGAACTGAAAAAGGAGGTCACCGGTCTGCGTATGGATTTAAAGCGCTTTATCGAGCATGCAAATCAGCAGCATGTGCAAACCGC
>Ga0265295_1008234_pt1 | contig 11641 bp, 10 predicted proteins | sample Munlansysbiofilm_FD_192503 | JGI IMG/M metagenome (GOLD analysis project Ga0265295, IMG submission 192503) | Leachate microbial communities from a municipal landfill in Southern Ontario, Canada - Methane capture system biofilm | ecosystem: Engineered > Solid waste > Landfill > Unclassified ... | reverse complement strand
GTAAGTTGGTTTACGAAGAGTTTAAAGCAAAGATTCGCGAACATTTTAATGATGTAGAAGTAATTGCAGGTGTGGCCACAGGAGCCATTGCGCATGGTGCACTGGTTGCCGAAGCGCTTAACCTACCATTTATTTACGTTCGTTCTTCGGCAAAACAGCATGGCCTAGAGAACCTTATTGAGGGTGAACTACAAAAAGGTCAACGCGTAGTAGTTATCGAAGATCTAATATCAACAGGTTTAAGCAGCCTTAAGGCTGTTGATGCTATTAGAAATGCGGGTGCAAATGTGTTGGGAATGCTTGCTATTTTTACCTACGGTTTTGATATCGCTAAACAAAACTTAGCTGAAAGGGATGTAGATACCTATACCCTAACCAACTACGAGCAACTCGTTGACTATGCGCTAAAATCAAATCGGATTACAAATCAGGATTTGGAACTACTAGAGCAGTGGCGTATTGAGCCCGAGAGTTGGGGTAGATAATTTACAAACTAATAGATCGAACCAAAAAATGACAACTGTAGAAAGCAAAATTGTAAGCATTAAGCGAATAGATGAAGACATTTATAAAATTCTTTCGGACTTTCAGAACTTTACACCCTATGCACAACAGGCTAAGTTAGAGAATTGGGAAGCAGGTGATGATTGGTGTAGGTTTGATGTGCAGGGCATCAAAGGTGCCGGACTAGGCATAGTTGAAAAGGAACCCAACAAGACCATTAAGTTTACTGGTAACGAGAAAGTTCCCTTCGAGTTCTACGTTTGGATACAGCTTAAACAGGTTGCTCCATACGATACGCGCATGAAGATTACCGTTAAAGCAAAGCTGAATATGATGATGAAAATGCTGGTGGGCTCAAAGCTAAAATCGGGCATTGATAGCCTGGCCGATCAGATAGCCACAGCATTTAGCGGATAGAGCTATAAAACGTACTCAATCTCTTTAAAAGCAAACTCTAGTACCTGACCATCTGAAGTTTGCAGCATTAATTCGCCCGAATCTCTTACGCCAACAATCTTTGCTGTAAAACTACTATTCTTTGCCCTATACTCATAAAAAGTATCGTACCTGAAAAGATTCTGAAGATAATTTTTCGAAATCCGGTCCTGATGCAAACTTATCTCAGCATATCGCTTGTTCAGTGCGCTACAAATACTATTCAGCAAGTCGTTAACGTCAATCTTACGTCCAAGCTCTAGGCAAAGCGAGGTTGGATTGGGTATACTTTTAAAAAATTTACTTTGATTAACATTTAGGCCAATCCCTACAATAGTAGTTTCAAGGTAGGGTGAACTGAAACTGTGCTCAATCAGAATTCCCGCAACTTTTTTATTGCCAATATAAATATCGTTTGGCCATTTGATGCTTACCCCATTAACAAAACCACTTAACACATCACACAATGATAAAGCAACTGCTTTAGAAAGTAAAAACTGCTTTTTTACTTCAAGAAAATTTGGATGAAGTACAATGCTAAAAAGTAAATTTTTGCCCGCCTCACTCTCCCATTGGTTTCCCCTTTGCCCCCTACCCTTACTTTGAAATTCAGAAACGATTACCATGCCATGTGAACCATTTTGGTGGGCAACAGAAGTTGCATAATCGTTCGTTGAGTCTAACTCACCAAACCACTTTACAATATTTCCAATGGGATTTTTTTGCATTCATTTACTATTAACTCTACAAAATTAGCATAAAAAGTACAAGGCAGTAAATTAATACAAACATTGGTGAAATATCATCAAATAAACATAGCCAAATAGTGCATGGATATGGCATTTACTAAAAAGTGTTAAGCAATTGCCTGCCTTTGCTTTTACATTAAAAAATAATACCTTTGCTCATTAATAATTATCACCAAAAACCTTTAAATGGCCAAAAGAGATAAGGATAACACAGATAAGCTTCACAGCTGCATTATCAATGCAATTTCCGATAAAAAAGCCTTAGATATTATCAGTCTAGATTTAGGAACTTTACCAAAAGCTGTTTGCAAGCATTTTATCATATGCCATGCCGACTCAAATATGCAAGTTCGAGCAATAGCCGATAATATTGAGGAAAAGGTTATAGAGAAGTTAAAAGAAAGACCTTGGCAAAAAGGGGGATACGAAAATAGCATCTGGGTTATTCTTGATTATGTAGATATAGTTGTTCATATCTTTCAAACAGAATGGAGGCAATTCTACAAACTAGAAGAACTTTGGGCAGATGCAAACAGAACTACTTATGAATAACCTCACTCCTAGTTTTTTTCTTAATAGTTAGTTAAACAATTGCTGATCGGTTTGGTTACTATCACCTGGCAATCAAAATAGATTGAGAACAAATAACAATGAAAAACAATAAACAGAATCCTAAAAAGGATCCAAAGAATACTCAAAAAGAATCATCACCGGAATCGCCTAATAAAGGGAATAACAATTTAAATGTTGGCGGTATAAAATTCAATATCTACTGGATTTACATCCTAATCATACTAGGGATTCTTGGATTGAACCTTTGGTATACTACCAAAGAACCCGTTGAAACAACTTGGCAAGATGTTCGTGGACAGATGATAAAGGATGGCGATATCAAAAAACTGGTAGTCATTCGTACCTCGGGAAAAGTAGAGGTTTACATTAAGGATAACAACCTAAGTAAATATTCTGCTAAAATAGGTGAGGATGCCGAAAAAGTTAATAAACAGGGGCCCCACTTCTTCTTTACCATAGGCTCCATTGATGCATTTGAGCGTCAACTTGAGGAGGCACAGAACGAACTTAACCTCAGTGAAAGAATATCACCTGTATACGAAGATAGACCTAACTATCTTGGTGAGGCCTTTACTTGGCTTCTACCAATCATAATACTTGTTGGCATTTGGCTTTTCATTTTCAAACGAATGAGTAAAGGAGGAGGTGCAGGAGGTGCAGGTAATATCTTTAGCGTTGGAAAATCAAAAGCACAACTTTTCGATAAGGAGTCGAATGTAAAAATTGATTTTAAGCAAGTTGCAGGTCTCGAAGAGGCTAAGGTTGAAATAATGGAGATTGTTGACTTTCTGAAGAGTCCAAAAAAGTACACCGACCTAGGAGGCAAGATCCCCAAAGGGGTATTGTTAGTTGGCCCTCCGGGTACTGGCAAAACACTACTGGCTAAAGCGGTGGCTGGCGAAGCAGACGTTCCTTTCTTCAGCATGTCAGGCTCTGACTTTGTTGAAATGTTTGTTGGTGTTGGAGCATCGCGCGTGCGCGATTTGTTTAAACAAGCCAAAGAGAAAGCCCCATGCATTGTGTTTATTGATGAGATTGATGCAATTGGTAGAGCTAGAGGAAAAAACGCCAACTACTCTGGAAACGATGAACGAGAGAATACGCTAAACCAACTTCTTACTGAGATGGATGGTTTTGCCTCTAACCAAGGGGTTATAATTCTTGCGGCTACAAACCGTGCCGATATATTAGACCGTGCACTTATGCGTGCAGGCCGCTTCGACAGGCAAATACATGTTGAACTTCCCGATTATAAAGAGAGACAAGAAATTTTTAAGGTTCACCTTAAACCGCTTAAGCTAGAAGAGGACTTTAACGTTGACTTTATGGCCAAGCAAACCCCCGGATTTTCTGGTGCCGATATTGCCAATGTTTGTAATGAGGCTGCCCTAATTGCAGCACGTAAAGACAAGGAGATTGTTGAGAAACAAGATTTCCTTGATGCTATCGACAGAATAATTGGTGGGCTTGAGAAAAAGAATAAAATTATTTCGCAGGAAGAAAAAAGAGCGATTGCGTTTCACGAATCGGGCCATGCAACGGTAAGCTGGCTCCTAGAGCATGCCAGTCCACTGTTAAAGGTTTCTATTATTCCACGGGGCAAGGCATTGGGAGCCGCATGGTATCTTCCAGAAGAGCGACAACTCACAACTACCGAGCAGTTGCGTGATGAAATGAGTTCCGCCCTAGGTGGTAGAGCATCCGAAGAACTTATGTTTGGTAAAATATCAACAGGTGCTTTAAACGACCTTGAAAAGGTTACAAAACAAGCCTATGCCATGGTTGCATATTTTGGCATGAGCGAAGAGATTAAGAACATAAGTTTTTACGACTCATCGGGACAAAATGAGTTTGCTTTTTCGAAACCCTACAGCGAAAAAACTGCAGAAATAATTGATAAAGAGGTAAAGTTGATTATTGATACGGAATACAAAAGGGCGAAAGATATTCTAAAAAAGAATAAAGTTGGTCTTACTAAACTTGCTGAACTACTCCTTGAACGGGAGGTAATATTTAGCGAAGACTTAGAGAAAATTTTTGGTCCACGCAAGTCGCATACCAGAGCCGAGGAGTTAGTAAAAGACATTAAGGAAGAGGAGAAGAAACAAGAAGGAGGAGAAACCGAAAAGGGTATAGATAAAAACTAATACGACTAAAAATGAAGGAACAAAACTGGTCGCTCGTATTCACAACAGATAAGCCTTTTCATGCAGAGATTATTAAGCAAATGCTTGTCAGCAATGGCATCGAGGCTGTAGTGCTCAACAAGCGAGATTCATCTTACCCATCAATTGGGGAAGCTGAGGTTTTCGTAACTCCAGGTGATGAAACAAAAGCAACAAAACTAATTGAAGAACAAGAGTTTTGAACACATTTTTACAACGTACTATTAGCGGAGCCTTGTTTGTACTAGTCATTATAGGTGCAATCATCCTTGGGCGATACAGTTTTTTTGTTGTTTTTATGGGTTTAACCCTTGCAACACTTTACGAGTTTTACCGCTTAACGCTTAAGGCTCGTGTTAGACCACAATATCTTTATGGTTTAGTGCTGGGAGCAATTATATTTGCCGTAAGTTACTTATTTGCAATTGGTAAACTTGGCAACTACATATTTCTTGGTCTAATACCTCTTGTAGTTAGCGTTTTTATTATAGAGCTATTTCGGAATCATCAAAAGCCAATGCATAACATTGGCTACACCCTATTAGGGCTTTTATACATTGCATTCCCTTTTTCGTTACTCAACTACTTTGCTCTAAATTACTCATCGTATCGAATTGGCTTTCAGACCAATTTGCTATTAGGCTTTTTTATACTTATTTGGGCAAATGATACGGGTGCATATATTTTTGGTACAAGCATTGGCCGAAACAAAATGTTCCCACGTATTTCTCCAAAAAAATCATGGGAGGGGCTAATTGGAGGCATATTTACAGCATTGTTCTCCGCATGGGTTCTTTCTCTTTTCTTTGTTGAAGTTTCACTTTTTCATTGGCTTGTAATTGGTTTAATTACAGCTGTAATGAGTGTTTTTGGTGACTTAGTTGAATCAATGTTTAAGCGTAGTATTGGAGTAAAAGATTCTGGTAAGTTTTTACCTGGGCATGGTGGATTTTTGGATAGATTTGATGGCTTATTGCTATCAACTCCAATAGTTTTTGTTTACCTCGAAATGATGATGTTGATATAGGGGAGTGAGGTTGAGGTTGAGGTTGAGAAGATTATTAAATGTTATACGTTGAAAAGTTAATCGTTTATAAAATTATATAGATGCGAATACACAAAGAGGGCTTTAGAATATTACTAATTGCATTAGTTCTTTTCGGTGCTACATGCACACTACTATGGTATTTTATTGGCAATGTTGCGCTATTCATAGCCTTGCTATTAATAATCCCCTTATATATTTTTATGCTCCACTTTTTTAGGGTTCCTAAGCGCAGGGTAAATGCAGATATTGAGAGGGTGCTCTCTCCATGCGATGGGACAATTGTAGTTATTGAAGAGGTTGATGAACCAGAGTATATTAGGGAAAGGTGTATTCAGGTATCAATATTTATGTCGGTATGGAATGTACATATCAACTGGTACCCAATAATGGGTGAGGTTGTTTACCAAAAATATCATCCCGGAAAATTTCTTGTTGCATGGGAGCCCAAATCGTCAACGCTAAATGAGCGTACTTCAATTGCCGTTAAACGCCCTGATGGTGTTCAGATATTGTTCCGCCAAATTGCAGGTTATCTTGCCCGCAGAGTTGTATGCTATGCAAAAAAAGGGGCCAACGCTCAACAAGGGCAAGAAATGGGCTTTATCAAGTTTGGGTCAAGAGTTGATCTTTTTCTACCCCTTAACTCTACAATCAAAGTAAGCATTGGTGAAAAGGTAAAAGGCACACAAAGTACTATTGCGGTTATTCCTCAGAAATAGCAGAATATTACAGTTAACTTTTACCCGTAAAGGTGAAACGTTCTAGTTTACCTTTCCTGTTAAAATAGAAGTTTGCAGTTCGCCCAATATTTGGTTCTTTTAGCGTAATAGAATCCTTTTGTGAAAGATCCAGATTTGTAAACGATTGGTAAAACTGTGACTTAGTCATCCCCTTTCTAATGCCATTGGCCAATTCTATTTGGTCATTACGTACACTCCCGCCCAGAAGGAACTCTTGGCTAAACTGCGTTTTATAAATACTAACCTTCGATTTTTTGTAAAGAAAATTGTAGATTGTGTCAGGCTTATGATACGGACGCGGATTCCGCTTTATTAGCTTTTGAATGCGAGTACCCTCAGGCATGCTCTTTTTAAAATCTTCGATGCTTTCTCTATGGCCAAATGGTTTTTGCAAAAAAGTTTCTACAGCCATTGGGCGTATATCAACCTCAACCGTTTTTTGTACCACTGAACATGACGAAAAGAATAGCATTAATATTATTACCCTATATGTTTTCATAAGTGTGGATTTAGAAAGGCAATTTATGAAAAACTAACGAATGATTAACCAAATTAATTAACAAAGATAACACCAGAGATTTCGTTGCAAATGCTAATTTACATAAACTTTTAATGCCAACACAAAGTGGCCAATAGGATAAAACTTGTAAAATACTTTAGTTTATTGAAAAAAAACGAATATTTTTGCGGAATATATTATCCCATCCCTAATTAAAAGTTATCTGAATAGGAATAAATAAATAACCCAAACTATAAACAAATACACCATGAAAAGACCCTTATCAATTTTTAAACTAATCCTCACCCTTTCCATTGCATTTTTAGTATCAAGTAATGTAAATGGTCAGATTGAGAAAAAAGAAACTCCTTTGAGTACAATACTTAATGTACCTTCAACAAAACAAGTTCTTGATTTAACTCCAAACTTTGATTGGAACAAGATTGCTGAAGAGGATAATGTTAATCATAAGCAAGGCAATCCACTTCGTGCTGGTTTATCGGTACCCGCAAACGTTAACATAAACAATTCTGGCGAGTGGGTAAAACTTTCCAATGGAAGTATGATGTGGCGCTTAACGCTTAAATCAGAGGGAGCAACATCGCTTGGATTAGTTTTCGATGAGTTTGAACTTCCGGCTGGCTCAAAACTTTTTGTTTACGACCCAAGCAAAAAGGATGTAATTGGTGCTTTAGGAAGCCACAACAACAACCCAAGTCAGGTACTTAGCACACGATTAGTTTTAGGCAATTCGCTTACAATAGAATACATTGAACCCACCCAGAATGTGCCCAGTGATGCCAAAGCGGAAGTTACTAACTATAGAACTTCAGCAAAACTGAACCTTGGCGAATTAATATATGTATACACTGATGCATTCCAGAGCCTAGACAACAGCAAACCAAGCCCTGGAGCATCTGCAAGTTGCCAAATAGACATTAATTGCTCACCTGTAGGTGATGATTGGCAGGATGAAAAACGGGGTGTAGGCCATATCCTATTCCGAGAAGGTCCAACGAATTGGTATGTTTGCACTGGATCACTGGTCAACAATACGAATCAGGATGCAACACCATACTTTTTAACTGCAAACCACTGTGGTGGCGACGCCAGTGCAGCCGACAGAAATGTTTGGCAATTCTATTTTAATTATGAACGCCCAACATGCGGGAGTGGAACTGCTCCTCAGAACCAAACCATAACTGGATGCGAACTTAAATCTACAGGCCCAATTAGTGGTGGATCAGATTTTCAACTTCTTTTGCTCAGCAACAATGTACCTGAAAACTATGCCCCATACTATAATGGTTGGTCAAGATTAGCCACAAACCCCGCATCGGGAGCAAGCATCCATCACCCAAGCGGAGATGTTAAAAAAATTTCAACCTCTAATAGCATTAATAACAACAGTTCTACTGTTAATATTAGCGGATCTATTATGCCGGCAAACTCCACATGGAGAGTAACTTGGGGTTCAAATGCTAATGGTTGGGGTGTAACTGAAGGAGGTTCATCCGGATCACCACTGTTTAACCAAAGCGGTTTAATTATTGGCACCCTTTCAGGAGGCTCTTCATCGTGCACTGCTCAAAGCGCCCCAGATTACTATGGCAAATTCAGCTACCACTGGGAGAGCAATGGTAGTGCCGCCTCGATAAAACTTAGCCCATGGCTCGATCCGGCAGCAAGCGGAGTTAATACTCTAGATGGTTACGACCCATACGCAATTCCAGTTGGAGAAACTATTCTTGCTGAAAATTTTGAAGGAACAACTTTCCCCCCAACTGGTTGGAGTCTCCAAACAGCTGTTGCCGCCAACACATGGCAAGTTACTACTGGCTATTCCATTACTGGCACTCCTCCAACACCCATCGTTCCTCAAGATGGTCTTAAATTTGCCTACGTTCAATGGCAAAACGCACAAAACCAAAACGAATGGCTAATTTCACCTGTAATCGATCTTACCGATAAAACTGAGTTGGCATTGTCGTTCTATTTTAATGGCAGTTACCACTGGTCCGTTACAAACAACAATTGCGATCTTACACTTAAAGCCAGGATTAACAACGGTACTTGGACAAACCTATGGACTGAGGCTGATTATACTTGGAGCACAGAACTAAACTATGTTTGGAACAAAGTTACTATTAGTGATTTGACCGCATACGAGGGACAAGCAAATGTGCAATTTGCTTTTGTTTATACAGGTAATGATGGCGCTAACTTTAATGTTGATAATATTAGCCTTTTCTCTTCAACTCCGAGTGGCGATCCTACACTTTTAAAGCCTCGCAACCTTAGCGCAAGCCTAGTTAACGAAAATGATATAGAATTAACTTGGAGCGTTCCTGGGGCCATTGGTGACCCTACTTTAGTTTACTATGCCAATATAGCTGATGTAACGAACCTTAATTGGCCTACTCCCGAAAGGGCTACTCTTTTTAACCTTACTGATTTTGGCTTATCGTATCCTGCAGAAATTTCAAGACTTGTACATGTTTTTGTTGAGCACCCTGATCACCAATGGCCAAACAGTAATTTCCAATTTAAAGTATATGCGTTCGGTAATTCTACTCCACTTTACACTTCTGGATTAATTCAGGCAACTCATTTACAAGAAATCTCGCATGTTCTTGAGACACCTATTATGGTAACTGACAATTTCTACGTCTCTATTGTTCCAGTAGATGCAAGCGGACACCCATCAAGCGGATCCAAAAAAGTTCCTACAGGTACTGGACACTCTTACAGAATGAACACTGGAGGAGGTTGGTTAATTTATGATGATGGAACAGATGCTTATGAGTTTATAATCAGCGTCGAGGTTGCTGGCGCTGCTAAAATATCATATAATGGAAATGACTATAAGCATAACCTAACCTCAACAATTGATTTAACAAAGGTTGCAGAGGTTGAAAAGGATCAGTTACCGTCCCTAAGGGCTGAAGGTACGCTAAGCGGTTACAAGGTTTTTAGAAACTCAGCTGCTATTGCTACCATAGATAACCCTGCAACAACAAGCTATATTGATGAGAATATGTCATTAGGATATTACACCTACTATGTAACTGCTCTATATAGCGATCCCGAGGGCGAATCGTTACCAAGCAACACAGTGCAAATTACGCTAACAAGCATTGATAGTGACATTCTTAGCAATGTTTCCATGTATCCAAACCCATTCCAGAATAGCATTACCATAAATAATGCAGAGCAACTTAATAAGGTGGTTGTAACAAACCTTATTGGACAAACGCTCATAAATATTCCGTTACATGGTTCATCAACAGAGTATATCCCAACTAGCAGGCTTGCCAAAGGGGTTTACCTTATTACTGTGTACGGAAAGAATGGCGAACGTAAGGTTTCGAAAATGATTAAGGAATAGTTAATAACATAACCACATCCATATTAAAGAGCCGCATCTAATGCGGCTTTTTTTTTATTACTAAAGCACTTCGTTAAAAAGCATTTTAACAATTCCCATATAATTCTTATCCTTAAGTATATCACCCATTATCAATATATCTATATTACTGACTATGATCTGGGTTTTTTATTGTTTTTATAAAACTTTTGAGGTAGATCAGTACTTCGTTTTAATTAAATAATTTAACCACAATGGTAATGGAAAAAACTAATATTTTAATTATTGGCGGGGGTGCATCTGGACTTCAGGCTGCTATAACCGCAAAATCAAACTATCCTGATAAATCGGTAGTAGTTGTTAGACAAGAAGACAAGGTGCTGGTTCCTTGCGGAATACCATACATATTCGGTTCTTTGCATACAAGCGACAAAAATATCTTACCAGATAAATTGTTAACTGACGTTGAAGTTGAAATAAAAATTGCAGAAGTTACCAAAGTGGATATTGAGAACAAAACCTGCGAACTGGGAACTGGCGAAAAAATTTACTTTGAAAAATTAGTCTTTGCAACAGGGTCAATCCCCACAGTACCTAAATGGCTTAAGGGCGGTAATCTTGAAAACGTATTTATCATCCCCAAAAACAAGATTTATTTAGATGAGATGCACGCCAAATTAAAACCTTTAAAAAAGGTTGTTACCATTGGCGCAGGATTTATTGGTGTAGAAATGTCGGACGAAATGAACAAAGCTGGATGGGATGTTACACTTATTGAAGTTGAACCCTACATACTAAGCAAAGCTTTTGATAAGGAATTTGCCGACAAAGCTGAAGATCTCCTGAAATCGCGTGGGGTAAAAGAAATTGTTGGCAAAGACGGAAAAGTTTCAAAGGTAATATTGTCAACAGGCGAAGAACTTGCAGCTGACGCTGTTATTCTCTCGGTGGGATATGTTCCCAATACTGAACTGGCAGAAAAATCGGGTATCGAGCTAAATAAACATGGCTTTATCAAGACATGCGAATATATGCGTGTTGAGAATTGCTCAAAAGATATTTTTGCCGTTGGCGATTGCGCAGAAAAAAGAGATTTCCTAACCCGAAAACTGAACACTACCATGCTTGCCTCAACAGCATGCGCCGAAGCAAGGGTTGCCGGAATGAGTCTATACGAATTAAGCCCCTGTAAATCATTTAGCGGAACTATAGCAATTTACGACACAGCAATTGGAGATACTGCTCTAGGTACAGCTGGTGTTATTGAATCGAAGGCAATAGACGAGAGTTTTAGCGTTGTTGTTGGAAGCTTTACTGGAATGGACAAACACCCCGGCACACTGGAAGGGATGCCCACAAACTGTAAAATTAATTGTGGCTGCTGATTGCGGTATGATTATAGGCGGTGAAGTTTATGGTGGTTCAAGCGTTGGGGAATTGACAAATACCATTGGTTTCCTAATCCAAAGCCATACAAATATTAAAACTTTGCTCACTGCGCAAATTGGTACTCATCCACTGCTCACAGGTTCACCTGCTGCATACCCGCTAATTAAAGCGG
>Ga0265295_1008232_pt1 | contig 11645 bp, 7 predicted proteins | sample Munlansysbiofilm_FD_192503 | JGI IMG/M metagenome (GOLD analysis project Ga0265295, IMG submission 192503) | Leachate microbial communities from a municipal landfill in Southern Ontario, Canada - Methane capture system biofilm | ecosystem: Engineered > Solid waste > Landfill > Unclassified ... | reverse complement strand
ACAATTGCGACCCAAGAAGGCCTTCGCCCTTGCCTCGCTGCTGATCGTAGCTGGAATCGCCGGGGTCTGGGCCGGCAGCTATCCCGTCTATGTCTTCACCCGCCTCGTGATGGGATTCGGCGGCGCATTCGTGATCGTCTATTTCGGGCCGATCGTGATGAATTACTTCACGCCCGAAGAGCGCCCCCTGATCAACGGCATCAACAGCATCGCCTTCAACACCGGCAATCTTCTAGCCCTACTGTTCACCAGCGTGTTGCTGTCCCATCTGGGATCCTGGCAATCGGGGATCATGACGATCTCGGCCTGTAGCCTGGTCCTGCTCGTCATCTGGCTGGCCGTGGCCGAGGACTTCCCTCTGGACAACAAGGCCAAGAGCCAAGCTGCCGCCAAACCCTATACGCTGAGGGACGGGCTCAAGGATTCCTTCAACTGGATTCTGCCCCTCTGTTATTCGGGCATCTTGTTCGCCTATATCTCGATCTTCGCCCTGTTTCCGCTTTTGCCCAGCTTCGCCGTTCCGGCGCGCAATTTGTCCGCCTTGATGATCACAGCCGGAATGGTCGGCACCTTCGCCGGCATCGTCGCCACCAAGAAATACCCGTTCCGGGTGCCGCTCATCCGCTATAGCGGCTTGGTCATGACCCTGTTCATCGCCCTGATGATCCTGACCGGCAACCCGATCCTGGCCTATATCGCGGCCTTTGCCGCCGGCTTCTTCATGTTCCTGCCCATGACCGCGATGATGACCCTGCCCCAGGAACTGCCCGGCATGACGCCCGGCCGCGTCACCGTCGTCTTCGGCATGTTCTGGTCGATCGCCTATATCGTCGAAACGGTCTGGATGTACGCCGCCGGTCTTCTGGCTGACAAGACGGGGAACCCGATGATGGCGGCCCTGTTCGTGCTCGTCTGCTCGGCCAGCGCGTTCCTGGCGTCCTTCTTCCTGCCTGAAACGGGCAAGCCGAAACAGCCCGTTCTGGAAAAATAAGGAGATTTTTTCATGCGGAAAATCAGTCCGAAGCTCCAGCCCTATCTGGATGCCTTCAATGCGCAGATCCCCGTTCTGCTGGCCGCCGGATTCAAGGCGACGGCGACCAATGCGCGCGAATGGCTGGCCACGGTCACCCGTGAAATGGTCACCGATATTCCTGCCATTCCCGGCGTTTGGGACGATATCGTCACCGGCGGCCCCTATCCGGTGCCGGTGCGCATCTATCATCCGGCTCCGGGGGAAAAACGCCCGGTCCTGATCCATTTCCATGGCGGCGGGCACACCGCCGGCAGCGTTTCGATCTATGATCCGATCTGCCGTAAATTCGCCGACGCCACCGGTCATATCGTGATCACGGCCGAATACCGGCTGGCTCCGGAGAACCCCTATCCGGCCGGCGTCAATGACGCCTATTCGGTGGTCAAGAACATCTGGCCGGTCCTTGATGCGCGCGGGCTCAACTACCGGCGCGAGATGTCCCTGATCGGCGATTCCGCCGGCGGCGCGCTATGCGCGGCGGTGATGGCCAAAGCCCAGTTCGATCCCGGCGTCGCGCTCAAGCGCGCTGTCATGATCTATCCCGGCCTGGATTACACGCTCAGCATGCCCTCGATCCAGGAAAACGCGGTCGGCTATCTGCTCCAGACCGCGAAGATCATCTGGTACTACGATCTTTATCTGCCGAACTACGAAAACCGCCGGGATGTTTCGTCCCTGTTCGGCCCCGTTTCGCCGCGCATGCCCGAAACCTTCCTGATCACGGCTGAATTCTGCCCGCTGCGCGACGAAGGCATCGCCTATCTGGAGCGGCTGAAGGAAGCGGGGATCAAGACCCGGCATCTGCATTTCGACGATATGCCGCACACCTTCATGAACATGGAAAATCTGGTCAAGGAGGAATGCCAGAAGGTCTATCGCGAGGTCGCGGATTTCCTCAACGCCGGTTGATGGTCTCGGTCCGGGAAGCGCCGCCCGCCAGGGGAACCTTTGCGGGCGGCGTTTTATTGTCAGCGGATGCCCCGCAGCAATTCCTTGAACAATTGCTTGGGCTTGACCTTTCCCGTCCCTTCCTCTTGCCCCGCGAACCGGCGCAGCAGCCAGTTTTGCAGCGCATCGATATCCAACCGCCGCCGGGGATTGTCCAACGGCCCGTTGATCCTCAAGGTTAAAGGCGGCGTTTTTTCGGATGCGCCATCAATGGTGAAATCAAGCCGTGCGTCCAGGACGTAGCCGGGCAGATTGACCGCGCCCTGCCCGCGCGCGCTGCCGCCCTCGGCGGTCAATTTCAGATCGTTCGAGGTCACGACGCCATCCTTAGCCGTGAAACTCCCCGACAGATCGGAAAAACGAGTCCGGCCGCCGCCCAGCGCCGCCTCGGCCAATCCGATCAGACCAACGGGCCGCAAGGGCGCACTCAATTGCCGGCTCGCAGCTTTAAGGTCAAAGCCGTCAATCTCGCCATTTCGGACCGAGAACCGCCCCTCGCCCGCCAGGCCCGCAACCATTTCGGCTTGGGACATCCCTTGCGTCCGAACGTCGAGCGCAGCATCGCCGGTTCCGTCGGCAACACCGATGCCGGCCAGATCCAACAGCGCTTCTTTCATCCCGACGCCGGACAGAGACGCTTTCGCCGACGCCGCGCCGTCCGCACCGAACCGGCCGGTCGCATCGAACCGGCCGCCATGAAAAAGACCCACGAACCGGTCCAGCCGCATCACGCCGTCCGCCAGCGCCAAATCGATCTCCGCCGACTCCAGCGTCGTCTCCCGATAGGACAAATGCTGAACCGTAAGCGCCGCCGTAGCGTCGATGGCGGTCATCCAAGACAGATCGAGCGGCGTATCCGACCAACGATGGGCGATTTCGGACACATTGACCTTGGGACGCGGCGCGGACTGAGGTTTCGGCGGTTCTCCTCCCGCCGCCGTCAGAATCGGGGCCATTCCATCCGCATCCGTCGCCCGGGTCGCACCCGTCGCACGGGCGGGAATGATGAACCGGCCGGTTCCGCTTTGTTCCGGCGACAAGGCCGCGATTTTGGTCGCGGACAGGAACCGGTCCACAGGGAATCGGTCCGTTGAAAGCCGGATATCGGCCCGTGGACGGGCTCCAAGCATGTCGATCTTGGCCGAACCCGTCGCCGTAACCGGCCCCAACGTCAGCACGGATGCCGAAACATCCGCTGCCGAGGCGTCGCCGGCCAGATGCGCCTTGAACTTGAAGGGCCCCAATGTTCCGGACGGGCGATAACCGGGCTGGAACAGGCGGACGAGGTCGGCCAAATGGTCATGCGCGGCATCGATATCGGCGTCGATGCGCGGCCCCGAAGATCCGGAACCGAGCACGCCCGACAGGCTGAACGCCCCCCCCGCCAGCGCTCCTTTACCGTCGAAAGACAGTTTTTCCAGATCGCCATTCAGATGCGCGTCCAAACGCCCCGCGCCCAAGCGCGCCGGGTCGGCGACTGGCGGCGCAACCCCCAGCATCGCCAGCAAGGGCCCCATGGCCGGCGCATTCACTTCCAAACGCGATTCGCGGAAGGCGAAAGGCGCCAGATCGATCCCACCGGAAAAGCGCAGCCCGGCCCCGCCGAGATCGCCCAGCGACAGATTGCGCACCGCCAGCGACGAACCGGTCAGGCGGGCGTCCAGCGTGATCGTACGCACCGACGCGCCATGGGCAACGATCTGGCCGATGCGCCCGCGGATGCCGGCATCGATTCCGTCCAGGGCGGCGCGAAATTTTTCCGCACCCGCACCCCTGTCCTCCGGCGCCGCGGGTTCGGGCGCTGCGGGAACGGACGCGGAAGGGGCGGGTTGGGCAGCGCGGGCCAGCGCCGGCCAATAGGCGTCGGCATTCACCAGATCGAGGCCGAAGGTCAGATTGAGCCGCGGGTCGGTATCGGCGTTCCAGGACAAAGACGCTTCGGCCCGGCTGCCATCCAGCCGGATATCGATCCCGTCCAGGGCCGCATGCCCGCGCGAGGCCGTCACGCTGCCCGACAGCTTCAGCGCGCGGAGACGGTCCGCAGGCATCCTGGGGTCTTCCCCGACGCCCAGCCATGCCAGCAATCCACGGAGACGGTCGGTATGAGCGTCGAACGCGCCGGTAAAAAGCGGCCCGTTCTCATCCTGGGAAACGAACCCGGACAAGGCGATATCGGTGTCGCCGGGCAGGCTGACGGCAGCCTGATGGAGAACGATCTCTCCCTTGTCGAGCTGGGCGTTGAACCGCAGCCCGCGCAGGATTCCGCCCCGCCAAGTCACGAAACCGGCATTGGCGTCGAGAGTGAGCTGGAAATCTGCCGGCAGCCGGAACGAGTCGCCGGAATCGGCGGTTCGCTCCCCTGCCCCGCCCGCGGCCTCACCCTCCCGAGCCGGAGCAGGCTGGGCCGGCGGCACCAGCGCGATCAGAGAATCGGCATCCAGCGTCTGCGCCGACAAAAAGATGTCGGCCTTGGCTATGTCGCCGCGTTCGACCCGGACGGAACCGGTGGCGGTCTGCCCGCCCAGACCAAGGGTCATATCCTTGGCCTCGATCCCGGAAACTTCTGCCGACAAACTCGATTCCAGAGTGAACGGGACCCGAGGCAGCCGGAAATCATCCCGTCCCACCGCCTTGGGCAGACGCGAAACGTCGGCGGAACGGGCAGTGAGCTTGCCCGAAAATTGCGCAAAATCCGCCGCCAGGGTTCCGTTAACCCGGATATCCCCCGCCTTGTCCGGCAGGGAAAGCGCTAAAGACACCGCCGCCGGTTCGCGCCCCAACCGGCGTTCGGCCGCCGCCTCGGCATTCAGGGCGACGCCGTTCAGGATCGCCGACCCCGATAGCCGGAATCCGGTCGCGGTGGCGGACAAATCGGCATTGATGCCGTCGGCGCGCCAAGGTTCGGCGCCGGGACGGCGGAACAGAACCACGCCATCCTCGATCGCGATCCGGGCCAGACGCAATTCATCCGCCGGCTCGCTCCGGGCGGCGGAAGACGCTCCGGCTTTCCCGGCGTCCGGCGTCGCCGGCCCGCGATCCGCCGGCGTGAAATCCCAATTGGCACCACCATCGGCGAAGCGTTCCAGCTCCAGCTCGGGCCGGACCAGCGTCAGCGAGGCGACGCCGACCCGTCCGGTCAGCAGCGCCGCAAGATCGAGGCGGGCGTCGATCCGCTCCAGGCGCAGCATGTCGGGCTGCGCCGCGCCGTCCTTGTTGGCGATCCGCACACCGCGCAGGGACAAATGCGGCGTGGGCAGCAAAGCCGCCGACACATCGCCGTCCAAAGCGATCTTGCGGCCCAGCAGGGGCTCGGCCCGCTCGGCAATCGCGCCTTTGTAGGCATTCCAATCGATGAAAGAGGGCGCGGCCATGGCAACGCCCAAAACGGCCGCCAGCACGGCCGCGACGGTCAGGCTTTTTTTCGCGTTCAACCATCGTCTCCCGGTCAGGGCTGACGGCAGTCTAGGGATTCCCGCCCCCGGAGGCAACCGCTCCGGGGACAAGGGGTCAGCCCGTCCGACCCGGCCGGGGTGGTTATTCCGCAACCGCAGCGAACACCTCTTCGGCCGTGAACAGGCCGTTCAGCGCCGCCGGGAACCCGGCATAAACCGCCATCTGCATCAGGATTTCGACGATCTCGTCCCGAGACAATCCGACATTGAGCCCCGCCTCGATATGAACTTTAAGCTGGGGCGCAGCGGTGCCCAGGGCGGTCAGGGCGGCGATGGTCGCGATCTGGCGGGAACGCAGATCGAGACCGGGACGGTCATAAATATCCCCGAACGGGAATTCGACCAGATAGCGCGCGAAATCCGGGGCGATTCGGGACAGGCGCTCGACCACTTTCTCTCCCACCCGCCCATCGACCCGGGCCAGGGCGCGCAGCCCTCTTTCATAGCGGTCGTTTTGCGTGTTGTTCTCAGGCATCGTCATTTTTTCTCTCCATCACATCGAGGCCAGCGTAATCGGCGATCTTGATGTCGAGGACGGCAAGGCAGGATTCGAGTTCGGCCAGATGGGCGCGAACCCGATCACGCTGTTTTTCCAGAAGACGCCGCCGTTCAGGCCCGGTTCCGGGCCCTTGCTCGCGCAGCCTTGCATAAAGCAGCATTTCCCGGATCGGCATGCCGGTCGTCTTCAGCCGGCCCAGAAAAACAATCCAGGCCAGAGCGCTATCGTCATAATCGCGCCGTCCGGAAGAATCGCGCCAGGCATAGGGCAGGAGTCCGATCCGCTCGTAATAGCGGATGGTGTGGGCCGTCAGTCCGGTGCGTCTCGCCAGGTCTCCGATCTTCATCGCGCAAGCCTTGTCCGTCACGACGCCTGATCGGTTAGCGCTTGGAGTACACTCTAAGTCAAGACGGAATCGTATCCGGATGATGCACGGATAGAATTGTGTAGTGCTGCCGTTCTTATGGCGGCCCGACCGTGCGGAGCGCCTAGAGGCATGGCTGGCGGACGTTTCCGCCGCCTAAGGCCCGTTATGTGGGAGAATCTCCGCGACCCCGGTTTCCGGGATGCGGACGCCGGCGCGATTCCGGCGTCAGAGCCGCGATCCCGTCGCCCCGGCGCCTTCAGCGTAGCGCCGCGCCAAGATGGAGCAGACGACCAGCTGGATCTGGTGGAACACAATCACCGGCAGCACGATCATGCCGGCCTCTGGACCGACGAACAGGACATTAGCGATGGCGACACCGGTCGCCAGGCTTTTTTTCGACCCGCAAAAAACGATGGTGATCTCGTCCTCGCGGGAAAAACCGCACCACCGGCTGACAAACGTGGTCGCGGTCAGCACCACCGCCAGCAGAACCGTCGAAACCACCACCATTCCGATCAGTCCTTCGGCCGGGGTTTCGCGTAAAAGCCCGTGCGCCACCGCGGCGCTGAACGCGCCATAGACAACCATTAGAATCGATCCCCGGTCCACCACGCCCACCAGCCGGCCGTGACGGCTGATCCAGTTCAGGATCAACGGCCGCACGATCTGTCCGACCAGGAAGGGCAACAGAATCTGGACCATGATCGCCTGGACCGAATCGAGCGAAACTGCGCCGCCTTGAGTTTTCATCAGCAAGGCGACCAGCAGCGGCGTCAGGAAAACGCCGATCAGGTTGGACGCCGACGCGCTGCACACTGCCGCCGGAACGTTCCCGCCCGCCATCGAGGTGAAGGCGATCGAGGATTGCACGGTGGACGGCAGACAGGCCAGGAACAGAATGCCCATCGCCAGGGATTCGGACATGCCCAGCCAGGGTGACACCGCGCTGATGCCCAAGCCCAGGATCGGAAACAGAGCGTAGGTGAACAGCAGAACCGTCAGATGCAGCCGCCAATGCACCAGCCCGGCGAACACCGCCTGACGCGACAGACGCGCGCCATGCAGGAAGAACAGCAAAGCGATGGCGATATCGGTGGCCCGACCGAATTGGACAGCCGCCTCACCCCGCACTGGCAGGATCAGTGCCAGAACGATCATACCGATGAGGGCAAGGGTGAAATTATCGGGGCGAAGACGTGCGAGCATGAACATTCAGAGCAGCAAGATACGCAATATTCGGAATGGAAATCATCTTTCAACGAACTTTGCAATCTTTATGGGCGATTCTGCAAGAAATCCTCTTTGAACCGGGGACATAAAACGCGCCGCCCGGACGGTTCCGGCGCGGCGCGCGATATCCGCAAGATTCATGAAGCCCGCTTGGTGCTTCGCCGGAATGTTTCGATCGGGATGCCCATGGCGTGCATGCGCGAATAAAGAGTCGCGCGGTGGATGCCCAGCGCCTGGGCCGCACGACAGAAATTGCCGTCATATTTCTTCAGATATTGCAAAATCAGCTCGCGTTCGCTTTCCGCGCGCGCGTTCCGAATCAGCTTTTTATCCTCGGATGCGAGCGGAACCGCGGGCAGGGCCTCCTGTAGGCTGACCGGCAGATGCTCGGGCAGGATTTCGGGCCCTTCGGTCATCATGAAGCCGCGTCCGATGGCGTTACGCAGTTCGCGCACATTGCCGGGCCAGGAATATTCCTGCAACGCGTCGATGGCGCGCTCCGACAAGCAGACGTTGCGGCCATAGGCGTCCACCAATTCGGCCAGGAAGGCGCAGGCCAGATCGGGAATGTCTTCGATGCGTTCGCGCAAAGGCGGGATCGTGATCGGCAACACGTTCAACCGGTAAAAGAGATCCGGACGGAACGCCTTGGTCTGCACCGCCTGGGACAAATCCTGGTTGGTGGCGGCAATGATCCGGACATTGACCTGAACCGGTTTTTCCGAGCCCAGCTTCTCCACTTCCTGATTTTGCAGCACGCGTAACAGTTTGCTTTGCATCTGCGCCGGCATCTCGCCGATTTCGTCCAAAAACAGCGTGCCGCCATCGGCGATTTCAAACTTACCCTTTTTGCCGGTACGGCGGCTGCCGGTGAAGGCGCCGTCCACATAACCGAACAATTCGGATTCCAGCAATTCCTCAGGGATAGAGGCGCAATTGACGCAGACGAAGGGCTGGGACGCCCGCCCGCTGGCCTGATGGATGGCGTTGGCGAACACTTCCTTGCCGACGCCGGTCTCGCCCAGCAGCAGAATCGGCAGATCGCTGGACGCAAACCGTTCGGCCATGCGCTTGACTTCGGCATAAGCCGGGTTCCGGCTCGGCAATTCGTCGAACGAACTGATCGCATAGCGGTTCAAACGCTGGCGGTAATAGGCGACCTCGTCCTCCAGCTTACGCAGCGTTTTGGCCAGATTGATGGTGTAGTGCGAGAATTTGACGATGGCCACCGAGGCGATCGTCTCGCCCGCTTCAATGATCGGCATGCGCGTCACCGCCACCAGCCGTTCGCCCGACGCCGTCAGGCCATCGGGGAAGGTGTGCATGGCGTCCAGTTCGGCCAGATTCTCCTCCATGATCGTGATCATCTTGCTGTTGCTGATCAAGGAGTAGATATGCGTTCCCAATACGTCCTTGCGATCTTTCCCGAAATAATCGCAATAAGCTTTGTTGATTTCGATGATGTATCCATCGCGCCCCACGATCAAGAACCCGTCATTTGAGGCGCTTAGTGTCTGTTCATACATGACGCTTTTTAGATATAGACGACGATTTTCTTCTCTAAGTTCTTCTATTTCTTTTTTAAGAGCATCGGTTTCCGACACAAACTCATTTGCCATATCGCCACCCAACATAACAGATCGAACGTTTTTCTTAGGAACGCGAGGGTCGCCCCGCGAGCTTGTCCGAATGAGAGCCGCTTCGGCCTTTCCTATCCCTGTTGTCCAGGCATAGTAACCCATATTGAATATTCATCAAACATCGCCGCCACGGAAAAGGCCGCCTCGTGGGCGGCCTCTTTCGGTAAGCGCTGCGCCCGCTAAGGCGCAGCGCTTCCTATTTTTCGTTTCCTCTCCGGTTTTTCCGGACGTTTCCCTAGCTTTTACCGCGCCGACGACCCGGTCGGGCCGCCGGCGTCTGCCTTTCCAGACGCTTCACTGTCCCTAAAAAAGGGGCGGTCGGCATTCCGACGAACAGGCCGCCGACCGCAGTTTGTGGAGCAATTACACGATACCCGTCAGATAGTAGACCGCGATGACGAAGAAGGGCGCGACCGACTTGATTACCGTGCAGGCAAAGATATGCGCATAAGCCTGCCGGTGGGTCAGACCGGTCACCGCCAACATCGTGATCACCGCACCGTTATGCGGCAAGCTGTCCATGCCGCCCGACGCCATGGCGGCGACGCGGTGCATGACTTCCAGCGGGATGCCGGCATGGTTGGCGCCTTCGATGAAGACGTCGGCCATCGCACCCAGCGCGATCGACAGACCACCCGACGCCGACCCGACGATACCGGCCAGCATCTGGACCGAAATCGCTTCGCTCAGCAGCGGATCGGGGATCGCGCCTTTGAGCGACTGGGACAGGATCAGGAAGCCCGGCAACACGGCGATGATCGAACCATAGCCATATTCCGACGCGGTGTTGGTGATGGCCAGCAACGCTCCGGCGACGCCCTGCTTCGAGCCGTCGGCGAACCGCTTCGAGACCGTCTTCCACGCCGTCACCATCACGACCAGGATACCGGCGACCAGGGCCATTTCCACCGCCCACAGGCCGGTCATGCCATGCACGTCGATGACCGTAGGCACCTTCATGCCCGGGAAGCTCAGCGTGAACTTGTCGCCGAAGATGCTATCCATGTGCATGGTGAAGAAGTAGTTCAGCATCCACACCACGATCATGGGCAGGCAGGCGATCGCCCAGTGCGGCAGCTTCTCGTCTTCGTAATGTTCCGGCTCGTTGATCAGTTTCCAGCCGCTATCATAGGGCTCGTTGTTGGCCTGGGCCTGACGGCGCTGCCATTCGAGATAGGCCAGCGTCAGAGCGAAGACGAACAGGGCGCCGATGATGCCCAGGGTCGGGGCGGCATAGGCATTGGTCTTGAAGAACGCGGTCGGGATGATGTTCTGGATCTGAGGGCTACCCGGCATGGCGTCCATGGTGAAGGTAACGCCGCCGAACCAGATCACGCCCGGGATGAAACGCTTGGGAATATTGCCCATGCGGAACAGTTCGGACGCGAAGGGATAGACCGCGAACACCACAACGAACGCCGAAACGCCGCCATAAGACAGGATCGCCGCGATCATCGCGATGGCCAGGATCGCGCGCTTCGCTCCGACCACCTTATAGAGGGCGGCGCAGATCGATTTGGCGAAACCGGACATTTCGACCACCTTCCCGAAGATCGCTCCCAGCAGGAAGATCGGGAAGTACATTTTGAAGAAGAACGCCGTCTTCTCCATGAACAAGTGCGTATAAGCCGGGAACACCGCAATCGGCTGGAATAAAAGAACGGCGCCCAGAGCGATGATCGGAGCGAACAGAATGACGCTATAGCCCCGATACGCAACAAAGATAAGTGACGCTAAGCAGATAATAACGATTAATATGTCCATGACAGCCCCCAAATCGAAAGCTTCCTCGGGTTTTTCATGATCGTGTGTCTTTCCCGATCCATTCTCTGATTATATTTTTTATGCCAGAGCATTGCCCGAGATAACCATCTTCATGACTTCGTTTGTTCCTTCGTAGATCTCGGTGATCTTGGCATCGCGCATGAAGCGCTCCACCGGGAACTCCTTGGTGTAACCGACACCGCCATGCAGCTGCAGAGACATGGTGGTGACGTCCATGGCCGCCCGCGCCGCCACCAGCTTGGCCATGGCGGCCGGAACGGTGATGCGCTGGCCCTGGTCGTAAAGAGACGCCGCGCGATAGGTCATCTGGCGGGCAACCTCGACCTTGGTCGCCATGTCGGCGATCATCCACTGGATGCCCTGATTGGCCGAGATCGGCTTGCCGAACTGGATGCGTTCCTTGACGTAAGAAATCGCAGCTTCGAGCGCGCCCTGAGCGATACCGACGGCCTGGGCGGCCATGCCGATGCGGCCCGTATCCAGGACCTGCATGGCGTATTTGAAGCCCTCGCCTTCGTTCCCGATCATGTTCTCGACCGGGATTTCCATGTCCTCGAAGAAGATTTCCGAGGTCGAAGAGCCGCGGATGCCCATCTTGTCTTCGTGACGGCCGATCGAGAAACCGGGGGTGTTGCGATCGACGATGAAGCCGGTGATGCCCTTCAGCTTCTTCTCGGGGTTGGTCATCACA